>Ga0193751_1000229_pt1 | contig 49686 bp, 51 predicted proteins | sample L1c2metaG_FD_143050 | JGI IMG/M metagenome (GOLD analysis project Ga0193751, IMG submission 143050) | Soil microbial communities from a riparian zone of the East river system, Colorado, United States - L1c2 | ecosystem: Environmental > Terrestrial > Soil > Riparian zone | place: USA: East River...
AAGAAAATGACGGCGGCGGCCGGATCGGGCACGCCTTCGCGCCGGTAGATGTCGCGCGCCCGCGCCTGCAGCTCGCTGATGCGCGCGCCCGGCCGCATGGCTGACAGCAGCATCTGCGCGACCCGCGCGGTCGCGTCGCTCATGCAAGCGACGACGCGCCATTCGACACCTCGACCTACGAGTGAGCGTCACGCGCGCGCCGGCACCCGCGCACGGCGCGTCTTTCCCGGAGCGAAAATTTCGGACGCCCGGCGGTTGAGGTGAGTTGCGGGGGACGGTCGTACGACGCTTATCTAAACGCGCCCGGGCACTTCGCCTTTTCTTAATGAATTGACGATGTGGGTACCGACCCGCAGCGCGTTCGCGACCGTCGTCACCATCGGATTGAGGCCGAGCCCCGTGGGCATGAAACTCGAGTCGACCACGAACACATTTTCGGCATCGTGCAGGCGGCAGAACCGATTGACAACTGACGCATTCGGGTCGTCGCCCATACGACAGGTCCCCATCTGGTGGTCGCCGACCAAGTTAAGGATCGCTTTGAGCTGAAGCGGATCTCCCATGACTCCTTTCTTTTTGAAGTCGGCACACACCTTTGTCATATAGTCGAGCCCAACGCGATCGACGTTGTTCTCGTTGCTGCCCTTCTTGCGGCTAATGCGCGCAACCGGAATTCCGTATTCGTCGACATAGTCCGGATCCAGCGTGACCCGATTCTCCTTCATCGGAAGATCGTCCGCGGTCAATCGCATCTCGAGCTGTCGATTTGCCGTCTGCATCCCCGTCAGGATGTCGACGCCGATCTTTGGCGGGTTGCCGATGACAGAGTTGACGGCGTCCTCCAAGGGATTCTTCTTCGCCGCGCTGGTGAGATGCCCGCCCTTTATCCAGGTATCGCCGGCTCCGTCTTTCATGAAATAGGTGGCAAACGTCGAGGTATTGCCGGTCGGGCCGAGCTCGCCGTGCAGCAGGCCTTGGAAGCGCTGGTCGAGCGTCGCTCGAACGCTCAGCCCAAACATATGGAACGCAGCGCATGCACCAAGCTGATCGCTTGCATTGCCCAACCCGGCAGACGGCCCGGACAGCAGCAACAGACGCGCCGTTTGCACCGCACCGCAGGAGACGATCACGATGTCGGCATCGACGGACTCGAGCCTTGGATCGTCCGGGTCCGTGAGGTCAAGATAGGCAACGCCGGTGGCTCGTTTCGACTTTTCGTCGAAGATGACTTCGATCGCTTTCGCGTCGGTTCGGATTGTCGCGTTCTTGCACTGCGCAAGCTCGTGCAGAGTCGTATCCTGGGTGCCCCATTTCGGGCCGGTGCTTCCCCAGCACAGATACTCGCCGCAATAGCCGCACATGTTGCATGCGTCGCGGATGCGATCCGACCACAGCTCCTCTGCTTTCAGGTCCCAAATGCCGCCCTTCAGCCCGCCGTTCTGTTTCGCCAGGGAGTCCGCCATCGCCTTGCGGGTACTCAGGCCGCCGGAGCCGGGCTGAACGATGGCCATGGGCGTCGGGAATGCCTTCCAGGTCGGTCCCATGGATTCGTACGCTCTAAAGCAAAATTCTCCGACCGGCGTGCGCGTGTATGCTCCCAACGGATAGGGGTCCTGGGGAAACCACTCGTTCTCCGACCCCCAATACGATTCACCCTTGAATCGTTGATACCAGTCGCTGGCCCGGATACTCTCATTGAGCGCGGCGCGATCTCCGCTGACCCCGAGGAGCGCTTCCGCTACACTGAAATATGGCAGCATCTCCGAATATTGGAGAGGCCAGTCGACCACCGAGTATCCCGACGGCTCGAGGCCGTTAGGGCCTTTGAGCTGGCCGGTCGCTTCGAAGTGGGTTTTCAGCTTGAAATCGATGGGAAGCGCCCGGAACGACCACGTTCCCCACAGGACCGAGCCGCCGCCCAGCACCGATGCGGTCCAGCCGCCGTTGAACGGCTTCGCCGCCGGATCAGTGTCGCGCGCAAGAAACGTATTGTAGTCGCCGCGACGGCGGCGTTTCGGGTCGGGCTTCTGCAAGCGGAAGCGGAACTCGTCATGGACGTTTGGATCGAAGGGCTTGCTGCTGTCCCTGTTCTTGCCTGCGAAGTCCGGTCCTTGCTCGAGAAGAAGAACATCATGACCGGCTTTTGCCAACAGCCATGCGATGGTGCCACCGCCGCCGCCGCTTCCGACAACCACGAACTCGTGCCGCTCTGCCATTGCTCTTCCCCTAGGCTTGAGAAAACAGTTTCGTCCAGTTAGGCCGGGATAAGCTTGAGAAAGGCGTCTACCGCCGCTTTGGCGTCTCCAACCGTATACGCGTTCTTGGGATAACGGTTCTCGCCAACCTCGATGAGGACCGCTCTCTGCCACATCGGATCCTTGATGGCTGCATTCCTCTGGCTGAGGCACGCCCGCAGCACATCGATGGTGAACTGCGTGACGAATGCGGACGACTTGATTGGGGTCGTCGGCGGCCAAAGCGCGGATAGATCGCCGCGAAGAAGATCCCGAAACGTGTTCCAGGACGCCGAATCATTGGGCGGCTTCGACGCGTAGGTCGCGATAAGCGGCGGCCAACACGCATCGTAGAATTCCCGGCGCGAAACTGTGTCTTTCGGAGTTCCATCCGCTGCCGTGCCGGATAAAAAAGCGAAGTTGTTGCTCGTTGGATCGAACGCGCCGAATTTGGCAGCTGTGTTCAAACCCTTCCGGCCTGCGCGCCAATCGGCTGCCGATTGCCCCGAGCGGAATTGGAAGTATTTGGTTGGATTGGCCTTGAGCTCGCGCCACCGATGTGCGAGAGCCTCCTCGCTCGCATCAATCAGTAATTCGAGGAATTCCGCCACTTCCATTTTAGCGGTGCTCAATCGCGATGGAACATCGGTAAGTGGCGGAATGAATCGATCGTTCGCCGGAGGGCCCTTTAGTCCGATCCAAAGATTGATGGGGAACACCGCCTCAGCAAGCCCTTCGACGATCAGTTCGGCCTTGGGTGGAATTTGATATGGCATGACGGGTAGCTCGCTTTGTGGGGCCACGGGATACGTTACGATCTGCCTAGGCCTGTCCCGCCTTCATTTCGGCGGCAAGGGAAGTCCGTGCGCCTTGTATTGCTTGAACAGCGCGTCGAAATATCGCGTGTACGCCGCCGCGATCGCCGGCGACTCGATGATGACAAGGTTTTCATCGTTGGTCTCCGCATTTTCCGAGAAATTATAGCTGCCGGTCACCACCGTCTTGTTGTTTATGATCATGACCTTGTTGTGCATGAAGTCGTTCTGGTCGTTTTGCGAGAAGGCATGCGACAGGGCGGCGACGAAACGTGGATCGCCGTTGGCGAACCAGAAAAGCTTCGGATCGACGTGGCTCTTGCCTTTCGGCGGCTTCATCACCTGCTTCATTTCGTGCGGGTCGAGAACGCCCTTTATGTCCTGCTTCTTCAGGTCGAACAGCGCCTGCAGAATTCCTGGATCGCTGATCAGCATCGCCATGATACGGACGGTCTTGGCGCCCTTCAGGGCCTTGACCACTTCGGTCTCGATGCCCTCGATTTCCTTGGCCTGGGTGGACGAAAAGATGGTGATCTTGACGTCGCCGAGAGTGAGGCTCGACGGTTTGATCGCCGGCCCGTGACTCATTTGTTTCAGTCCGTCGAAAATCTGCTGGTAGGCCGCCGCGGCCTTGGCAGACTCGATCACGAAGTAATTATTATCCTGCAGATGCAGGCCGCCGATGGTAAAGTTGCCAGACCCGCTCCAGACGGCCTTTCCGTCCCGGATGATGAACTTGTTGTGCATCAGATGCCGGCCCTTGTCGCTGATGGGTTCGGCGACGCCGCCCAGGCCGGCGGCCTTGACCGCGTGCGTGGTCGGCGGCTTCGGGTCGACCGTCTTGCTGACGCCCGTAATCTTCGAGCCGGTCGTCGCGTCGTACCGGATGCGGACCTTCACCTTGCCGGCATTCACCACATCGAGCAGCGCCTGGAGTACGGACGGTTCCTTCAGATCGTAGATCGCCACGTCGAGCGATTTTTTCGCCGCTTGAATGAAATCGACGAGATGCTTGGACGGCAGTCCGTCAACGCCGGCCCGCTTAGATTGGAAATAGAACGTGGTGGCGCCGTGCGTGAGCGACCCAATGTCTTGAGCCATTTTTCCCTCTCGTTCGATCGGCGGGGCACCCCGGTGCCGCGCCTTGTCTGGTTGCGAGCCGTACGGGCTCACCCTCGGTCTACTTGAAAATCTCGTTCAGCGTGCGCGCCAGCCTAAGTCCCGCGAGCGCGAGTTGTTGATCCACCATTGGTTGGGCGAGCTTGAGATAGTCTTCTCCCAGATCGGCATCTATGGGTGCGGTGAAAGCAACGTCGATCGCGATCTTGTGCGCTTCCAGCGCCCACTGTATCGGCGTGCCGCGCGACAGCGCTCCCACATCTTTGCCCGGCAGCCATTGTTCCTCCAGCCGGGTGACGTAGGCTCCCCAGTCCCACACCGTGGTGCGTATGAGGTTGCTGTCCCAAATGGCGTGGAGATTGGTTTGCTCCTTCTTCTTCTTGGCAGGATCAATGAAAAACGTGACGGGATATTGGATGCCACCCACGTGATCTTTTACGGTGTGCAGAGGCTGGTGAATGTCGCCGACGAAATGCACGATGTATTTGAGCGCCTCCAGCCGATCCTTGCTGGAAAACAACGGATTGCCGAGGATCTGTTTGTTCCGCTCAATGGCATTGATGACGCAATCTCCGCGCGGGGTGTCCTGGCAATCGCGAGCGGGATCGTAATCCATATTGGCGAGCGGAATGTCCACGAAATGCCAGTTGAAGGATTTGCCGAATAGATCTCGGTTGTCGTCAGCCCAGCTCGCTATCGAGCCGAGGGAAACATTGTGACCCAGGATCTGTTCTATTTGCGCCTGGGCGGCAGGCGACAGACGTCGCTGCGCGATTTCGGCAACGATCGAATGACCTTCTTGGCCCCATCCGAATACGGATCCGACGGGGCCCAGGAGCAGCAGTGCAGAAATGCATATCGCCTTCATGGTATCCCCGTGAAAGGATTTGCGGTTGCAGTTTAAACCACTACTCGGAGGCATGTATGTGAGATATTTCACAAACGGAGGGTGAAAGCGAGTATTATCCGCAGCCGCCGGTCACCAGCGAGATCGCGCTCAGCGGCTTCTGTCCGCTTCCACCCGTGAGCATCCCGCCGCGCCGTGCGTGATCTGCCGGGTCACCGTCCGGTCAGCGCCGCAAATCCCCACGAGAACAGCGGCCGGCCGCCGTCCGGGCCGATCGCCACCACCTCTTCGAGCCAGAACCGCTCGTGCTCGCCGCCCGGATAGAGCAAGTGCACCGGCACCACCATGCCGTCCTCGAGCGTCCAGTCGCCGTTCGGCCGGCCGTCGGCGGTCGCCTGCTCGATGTCCATGTGGGAGAGGCCGAGCCCGTGAAAGAAAATGACGGCGGCGGCCGGATCGGGCACGCCTTCGCGCCGGTAGATGTCGTGCGCCCGCGCCTGCAGCTCGCTGATGCGCGCGCCCGGCCGCATGGCTGACAGCAGCATCTGCGCCACCCGCGCGGTCGCGTCGGCAAAACCCTTGGCGGCGCCTTCCGGCTCGCCCTCCACCACCCAGGTCTTGCCGCCGTCCCAGCAGTAAAGATCGATGGTGCCGTGGCAGTCGAACATCACGTGGGTGCCAGGGTCGACCACGTCGTCCTCGAGGCCGGTCGCGAGCATGAGCGTTGGGTCGGCGCCGCGCGGGTGGCCCCACACCATGCCGCCGGGATCGCGCACGAACCCGCCGAGCGCGGTGACGGCGCGCGCATAGGCCCGGTTGAGGTCGCGCCAGGTCGCCCCGCGGTCCCAGGATCCCATGGTGGCGCGGATCGCCGCCTCGTTGAGCGCGGTCGCCCGCTCCAGCAGGCGAAGCTCGGTCGGCGTCTTCACCGCGCGCGCGAACATCAGCGGGTCATAGCCGTCGACGACGGTCATCCCCTCGCCCCCCAGGCGGAAGCCGAACCCCATGTCGTCGAAGGCGACGCGGCCGCGCTCGAGCTTGAGGTCCTTGAGCGCGCCGCGCACGGCGCTCGCCATGTCGAACGCGTAGGACTTGCGCGCGTTGGCGAGCCACGGCGCGGCGCCGTCGCGCGGGATGAACCGCTCGATGTCGCTGCGCTGCGCCGGCAGATCGAGCGGCATCATGACGGCGCGATACGGCCGCATATCCTCGACCCAGCTCGGCTGCTGCAGGAAGGTGGCGAGATAGTAGTCGGCGAGCACCATGATCGGATGCTCGGGCGCGTGGCGCGAGAGGATCACCGCATAGGGCCGCGGCTCGTCCGACTTGTGGGCGATGGCGTTGAATCCGGTGAGGTAGAACACGTTCCACGGCACCGTCGCGACGATGCCGTCGAGCCCGCGCGCGGCAAGCGCGAACAGCAGGCGGTCGAGATTGCAGAACCGCTTGGGCAACGGCGCCCGCGCGAAGGCATCGGCGGTCGGCGGCCTTGCATCGTTCATGACGTTTTCTCCCGGGCGGGCGCGGCGCGCCGACTGTGACCAACGCCGCGCCGGTTTACAACCGACTGCGTCGTCCCCATAGAATGCCGGCGCAGCAAGTTGCTGCCGTGGCGGCGCCGGGTGCAGCCAGTCAGGGACACCGCCGCATGGTGACCGTCGACATCATCACGTCCTCGTTCGTCACGCTGCTGGTGGTCATCGACCCGGCCGGGCTGGCGCCCATGTTCCTCGCCCTCACCCAGCGGATGGCGGCGCCGGCACGGCGGCGCGTCGGCGTTCGCGCCTGCGTGATCGCCGCCCTGGTGCTGATCGGGTGCGTGCTGGGCGGCAATTGGCTGCTGGTCCAACTCGGCATATCGCTGTCGGCCTTTCGCATCGCCGGCGGCCTGCTGCTGTTCTCGATCGCCTCGGAAATGATCCTGGGCGTGCGCACCGAACGCCAGTCGAAGACCGCGGAGCAGGCGCGCGAAGAGCACAAGCACGACGTCGCGGCGTTCCCGCTGGCGGTCCCGCTGATGGCCGGCCCCGGCGCCATCACCGCTACCCTCCTGCTGGCCGGGCGCGCCGGCCACGACCTGGCGGCGCTCGCCGTGCTCGTCGCGATCATCGTCGCGAACATGCTGGTGTGCCTGTGCGCCTACCTGATCGCCACCCGGATCGAACGGCTGTTCGGCACCAGCGGGATCAACGTGCTCTCGCGCCTGCTCGGCCTGCTGCTGGCGGCGCTGGCGGTGCAGTTCATCGTCGACGGCATCCGCGCCGTGCTGGCCGGCTGATCCGCTCCGGACGCTGGCGGTTTGCGCGGCTTCCACCCGTCAGTGCCATTCCGGTTGATCCCGCGCGCCCGCTGGCTGACAATGCCGTGCCGACTTCCGGGATGGGGCCGTGGACGCGAAATTCTGGCTATTGCAGACCTTCAACGGCCTGTCCTACGGCGCCCTCCTGTTCCTCCTGGGCAGCGGACTGTCGCTCATTTTCGGCGTCATGCGCATCGTCAACCTCGCGCACGGCGCCTACTTCCTGCTCGGCGGCTACGTGGCCCTCTCAGTGATCTGGTCGACCGGCTCATGGGCCCTCGCCCTGCCGGCGGCGGCGCTGGCGGTCGCCGTGGTCGGCCTGCTGATGGAACGCATCTTCCTGCGGCCGCTGGGGTTCGATCCGCTGCGGCAGGTGCTGCTCACGGTCGGGTTCGCCTTCCTGTTCCAGCAGGGCGCGCTCGACATCTGGGGCGGCGACAACATGGACATCAACCCGCCGGCGGCGCTCACGCGCAGCCTCGTCGTCGGCGGGCTCTATCTGCCGGTCTACCGCATCTTCATGATCGCCCTTGCGGCCGTGATCGGCGCCGGCCTGTGGCTGGCGATGGAGAAGACCCGCATGGGCGCGGCGGTGCGCGCGACCGTCGACGATGCGCAAATGGCAGCCGGCGTCGGCATCGATACCTCGCGCATTTCCATGTTCATCTTCGCGCTCGGCTCGGCGCTCGCCGCGCTCGGCGGCGTGATCGGCGGGGCGTTCCTCGGGGTCTATCCGGGGCTCGACTTCCAGATCCTGCCGATCGCCTTCGCCGTCGTGATCATCGGCGGCATGGGGAGCCTGACCGGGGCGGCGATCGGGGCGCTGGTCGTGGGGCTTGCCGACAACTTCGGCAAGGCGCTGTTTCCCGAGGTGTCGTATTTCACCCTCTATGCGCCGATGGCGCTGCTGCTGGCGGTCAAGCCGACCGGCTTGTTCGGGCGGGAGTGAGCGCGCCGATGAAAAGCCGCCACAAGGTGCTTGCGGTGGCCGCGGTGCTCGCCGCCGTCGCGCTGGTGACGCCGCATACCGGCTCGTTCGTGACCCTGCTGGTCACTCGTGCGCTGATCCTCGCCATTCTCGCCATGAGCCTCGACATCCTGCTCGGCTTCACCGGGCTCGCTTCGCTCGGCCAGGCGGCCTATCTTGGCGTCGGCGCCTACCTCACCGCGATCCTCGCCACCAAGTACCAGTTCGGCCTCGGCTGGGGGTTCTGGCTGGTGATCGTGCTCGGCGCGCTCCTCGGCGCGGCCGTCGCGGCGTTCTTCGGCCTTCTCGCCATCCGGGCGAGCGGCGTCTATTTCCTCATGATCACCCTCGCGCTCGGCCAGTGCGTGTGGGGCCTCGCCTACCGGTGGAATTCCCTGACCGGCGGCGACAACGGCCTCAACCTGCCGGGGCGGCCGGTGTTCGGCATTGCGCTGGCGGACGATCTGACCTGCTTCTACCTGGTGCTCGGTTTCTTCGCCGCGTCGCTCGGTATACTCTACCTGCTGGTGCAATCGCCGTTCGGGCGCAGCCTCGAAGGCATCCGCGAGCGGGAAGTGCGCATGCGCATTCTCGGCTACAATACCTGGCTGCACAAATACATCGCCTTCATCATCGCCGGCGGTTTCGGCGGGCTTGCCGGCGTGCTGTGGGCGACCACCAACGGCCACGTGTCGCCCGAGGACGTGGTGCTGACCACCTCGGTCGACGCGCTGCTGATGGTGGTCCTCGGCGGCTCCGGCACGCTGGTGGGTGGCGCCATCGGGGCCGGCGTCGTGGTGTTTCTGCGCGAATATCTCAGCACGCTGGTGCCGTGGTGGCAGTACGCGCTGGGCGGCGTCTACGTGCTGACCATCCTCTATCTGCCGGGCGGGCTGATGAGCATTCCGGCGCGCATTCGCCAGTGGCGCTCATCGGGGCCGCGGGCGGGACTGGGAACCAAGCTGGCGGCGGCGCCGCCGTGAACGCAGCGAACAAGGAAATCCAACCAGGAGCGGGACGATGACCGGCAAGATGCCAACGTTGATGGGTGCTTCGATTGCGTGCCTTGGACTGGCGATGACCCTCGGCACCACGCCGGCGGCCGCCGAGGAATTGCGCATCGGCATGTTGGCGCCGATGACCGGCCCGTTTGCCCAGGTCGGCAAGGACATGGTCAACGGCTTCGAGATGTACCTCGCCGAAACGAAGAGCGACTTCGCCGGGGCGAGCGTGAAGCTCATCGTGGAAGACGAGCAGGCCAAGCCGCCGGTCGGCGTGCTCAAGGCCGAGAAGCTGATCCGCCAGGACCAGGTGCACATGTTTGTCGGCGGCGTGCTGGCCTCGACCGGCTATGCGCTCGCCCCGGTCTCGACGCGCGAGAAGACCGTCTACATCCCGTCGATCCCGGCGGCCGACGACTTGACTCAGCGCGAGAGCAGCAAATATCCGTACTTGGTGCGCACCGGCTGGTCGAGCTCGCAGCCGGTGCATCCGTTCGGGCAATGGGCCTGCGAACAAGGGTACAAGCGGATCGCCGTGGTCGCCGCCGACTACGCCTTCGGCTACGAGACGGTCGGCGGGTTCCAGAAGACGTTCGAGGACTGCGGCGGCAAGATCATCCAGAAAATCTGGCCGCCGCTCGGCACCATCGACTTCGGCCCGTTCCTCCCGACCATCAAGCAGGACGCCGACGCGATCTTCACCCTGATGGTCGGGCCGATGTCGCTGCAGTTCCCCAAGCAGCTGGCGGCCGCCGGCAACAAGAAGCCGGTGATCGGCGGCGGCACGAGCTACGACGAGTTCTCGCTGCCCTTCATGGGCGACGAGGTGATCGGCCACGTGTCGGCCCTGCAATACAGCGCCGCGCTCGACACTCCGAAGAACGCCGCCTTCGTGAAGGCCTACCGGACGAAGTACGGCAAGGTTCCGTCCTACTTCTCCGAGAGCAACTACACGACCGCCGAGCTGATCCACGACGTGATGAAGAAGACCGGCGGCAAATGGCCGGGGCCGGAGCAGTTCGTCGCCATGCTGGCCGAGCTGAAGATCGACGCGGTGCGCGGCCCGGTCTCCTTCGACGAGTTCCGCAATCCGGTGCAGAACATCTACATCAAGAAGGTCGAGAAGAAGAAGATGTTCGGCTACGAGAACGACGAGCTGTGGAACACCGTGATCAAGACCTATCCGGCGGTCAGCCAGTTCTGGACCTACGGCAAGGACGCCTTCCTCAAGCAGCCGGTCTACAGCCGCGACTTCCCGCCGTGCAAATACTGCGAATGAGCGGGCGAAACACGTCGGTAGGATGGGTCGAGAACCGTAGGATGGGTTGAGCGCAGCGAAACCCATCGATGGGTATCGCCGCCATCAGGGCGTTCACGTCCGTCTTCGACCGGCTATGGCGGCTCAACCCATCCTACGGGAGCTAGAAAAATGCAGCCCGTTCTCGAGCTCAAGGGCCTGAGCAAGAGCTTCGGCGGTCTGCGCGCCGTGCGCGGCGTCGACCTCGCGATCCTGCCCGGCGACCGCAAGGCCATCATCGGCCCGAACGGCGCCGGCAAGACCACGCTGTTCAATCTGGTGACCGGCATTCTGCCCGCCACGTCCGGGCAGGTGCTGCTGTTCGGCGAGGACGTGACCGCCTGGCCGAGCCACCGCCGCGCCGCCCTCGGCATGGCGCGGACGTTCCAGATCACCAGCCTGTTTCCGCGGCTCACCGTGCTCGACAACGTGCTGCTGGCGATCAAGGGCCTGCGCCGCACCAAGTTCGTGATGTGGCGGCCGCTTGCCTCCTACCGCGACGTGCTCGACAAGGCGCGGCGGCTGCTCGAGCATGCGGGCTTCCTCGACCGGCAGGACGTGGAGGTCCGCTACCTGTCGCACGGCGAGCAGCGCCAGCTCGAGATCGTGGTCGGGCTGGCGGGCGACCCGAAGATCCTGCTGCTCGACGAGCCGGCGGCCGGCCTGTCGTCCGGGGAGTCCGCCGAGATGGCGAAGTTTCTCGCCCGGCTCGACCGCAGCCTCGCCATCCTGCTCATCGAGCACGACATGGACGTGGTGTTCGGCCTCGCCGACCACATTTCGGTGCTGCATTTCGGCGAGGTGGTGGAGGGCGGCGCGGCGGAAGCGATCCGCGGCAGCAAGAAGGTCCAGGAAATCTACCTGGGAACCGGCTGAGCGATGGCCATCCTCGAAGTCCAGGACATCCACACGTTCTACGGCGACGCCTACGTGCTGCAGGGGCTGTCGCTGACCCTCGAGCAGGGGCAGATCCTCGGCCTGCTCGGGCGCAACGGCGTCGGCAAGACGACGCTGGTGAACTCGATCGTCGGCTTCAACCGGCCGCGCCGCGGGAAGATCGTCTTCAAGGGCGCCGACATCAGCCGGGTGTCCTCGTTCGAGACCGTGCGCGGCGGCATGGGCCTGGTGCCCCAGGGCCGGCGCGTGTTTCCCTCGCTGACCGTCGAGGAGAACCTGCTGGTGGCGGCGCGCGGCTTCGACCGTCATCGCTGGAACATCGAGCGCGTCTACGCCCTGTTCCCGCGCCTGCAGGAACGGCGCAGCCAGCGCGCGCGCACGCTCTCGGGCGGCGAGCAGCAGATGCTGGCGATCGGCCGCGGCCTCATGACCAACCCGGACTGCCTGATCATGGACGAGCCGTCCGAGGGCCTCGCCCCCATCATCATCCAGGGCGTGTGGGAGGCGATCGGCAAGCTCAAGCAGGAAGGCCTGTCCATCCTGCTGGTCGAGCAGAACGCCTCGCTGGCGCTCAAGCTGGTCGACTACGTGCACGTGATGAGCAAAGGCCAGGTGGTCTATTCCGCCCGGCCGGACGAGCTGTGGGCGAACGACGAGGTCAAGTCGCGCTACCTCGGCATCTGAGCGCTCGACGCCGTGGCCCCGCCAACCGCGGCCGGTTCACGTAGATTCTTGATTTTGACCGCATTTTCACGCGCACCGGTACCCAAGCCGCGGGGAAATGCGCTAGTGTCGCCCAACCGCAGGCACCGCCTGCAAAATCGCCGGGCCAACGTCGCTTGTCCATGACCCTTGTTTCACCGACCCGCGCAGCCGTCGTGCTCATCGCCGCGGCGTTCGCGCTCGCCGGCTGCGGCGGCGTCGAATTGAGCGGATGGAACGTGTTCGACAAGTCGAGCGATCCCTTCAAGGTCGACCCCAACAAGTACCCGATCCAATACAAGGACGAGCTGCTGAAATTCCTCCGCGTCCAGCTCAGCGACCCGACCAACATCCGCGGCGCCTTCATCACCGACCCGACGCTCATGGCGTTCGGCAACGAGAACCGTTACGCGGTGTGCCTGCGCTACAACGCGCGCGGTCTCGACGGCCAATACATGGGCAGCAAGGACGCGCTCGCCGTTTTCTTCGGCGCCCAGATCAACCAGCTGCGCGATGCGACCAGGGAGGAATGCGGCACGGCCATCTATCGGCCGTTCCCCGAGCTCGAGGCGCTCAAGCGCCTCGACGGCAAGTGACCCCGCGCCGGCGGATACGCGGAACGTTCACACCAGCTTCACGTGCTTGAGCGGCAGGCTGCGCACCGGCTTGCCGGTCGCCGCGAAGATGGCGTTGAGCACCGACGGCGTCACCACGCAGATGGTCGGCTCGCCGACCCCGCCCCAGAACTCGTAGGACGGCACCAGCACCGTCTCCACCTTGGGCATTTCGGCGAGCCGCATGATCTCGTAGGTGTCGAAATTGAGCGACGTCATGCGGCCGTTCTCGACCGGACACTCGCCGTAGAGCGCCGCGGTGAGGCCGAAGGCGACCGATCCCTCGACCTGGGCGGCGACCTGGTCGGGGTTGACCACGTGGCCGCAATCGAGCGCCATCACCATGCGGTGGACCTTGAGCTTGCCCTGCTCGCTCACCGACACCTCGGCGACCGCCGCCGAGTAGCTGCCGTAGCCCATGAACTGGGCGATGCCGCGATGCACGCCGGCCGGCAGCGGCTTGCCCCAATCGCCCTTTTCGGCCGCCGCGTTGAGCACGGCCAGATGCCGGGGATGGTTCTTCATCAGCGCCCGGCGGAACTCGACGGAGTCCTTGCCGGCCGCGCGCGCCGCTTCTTCGATGAAGCACTCCACGTAGACGGCGTTCTGGTTGGTGTTGACGCCGCGCCACGGACCGACCGGCACGTGGGTGTTGCGCATGGCGTATTCGATCGCGAGGTTGGGCACGTCGTAGCCGAGCTGGGCGTCGCCCGGCTGCTCCGACAGCCCTTGCAGCTGGCGCTCGTCCTTGCCGTCCTTGATCGCCGCCGGATTGAGCCACGCGTTGATCGACTGGCCGGACACGCGCACGTGCAGCCCCACGAGGTTGCCGTCCGCGTCGAGGCCCGCCGACATCCTGCATTGGGAGATCGGGCGGTAGAAGTCGTGCGCCATGTCCTCTTCGCGGGTCCAGATCAGCTTGATCGGGATGCCGGGGAACTCCTTGGCGATGGCGACCGCCTGATGCACGTAGTCCTGGGTGCCGCCGCGCCGGCCGAAGCCGCCGCCAAGGTCGTGGCGATAGACCTCGCAGTTGGCGAGCGGCACGCCGGAGGCTTCCGACAGGGCGGCGAGCGAAGCTTCGGCATTCTGCGTCGGCACCCACGCCTCGGCCCTGTCGGCGGAGACGCGCACCGTGGCGTTCATCGGCTCCATGGTGGCGTGGGCGAGGAACGGCGTCGAATAGACCGCCTCGACCTTCTTGGCCGCTTCCGCGATCGTCTTGAGCGGGTCGCCGTTCTGGCGCCCGCCGTTGGTGGCGACCGCGGTAAGACCCTCCTTCAAGTGCTCGGCAATCGTGGCGCTCGAACGCGTCGCGTTCGGCCCCTCGTCCCACACGATCGGCAGCGCTTCGAGCGCCGACTTCGCGCGCCACCAGGTGTCGGCAACGACCGCGACGGCGCTGTCCTTCACCTTGACCACCCGCTCGACGCCGGGCCGGCCGGCGATCTTGCTTTCGTCATAGCTTGCGACCTTGCCGCCGTAGACCGGGCAATCCTTGATCGCCGCGCACAGCATGTCGGGCAGCTTGACGTCGATCGCGAAGACCTTGCTGCCGTCGAGCTTGTTCGCCGTGTCGACCCGCTTCATCGGCTTGCCGGCGATCTTCCAGCTCTTCGGATCCTTGAGCGCGATGCTCTTGGGATCGGGCGGGGTCAGCTTGGCGGCCGCCGCCGCGACCTTGCCGTAGCTGGTCGTGCGCTGGGTGGCCGCATGGGTGATGATGCCCTCCGCGACCGTCACTTCGCCGACCGGCACTTTCCACGCGTCGGCCGCCGCCTGCAGCAGCATCATGCGCGCCGCGGCGCCGCCGCGGCGCACGTAATCCTGCGACGTGCGGATGCCGCGGCTGCCGCCGGTCCCCATCTCGCCCCAGGCGCGCTTGCTGGCGAGGTTGCGGCCGGGCGTGATCTGCTCGGTCGTCACCTTGCTCCAGTCGCACTCGAGCTCCTCGGCGACCAGCTGGGCGAGGCCCGTGATTGTGCCCTGCCCCATCTCCGAGCGCGCGATGCGGATGACGCAGGTGTCGTCCGGCTTGACGGCGACCCAGATGTTGACCTCGGTGCCGAGCGCGGTCGATTCCGCCGACGCCGGCGCGCCGAACGGCAGGTCGAAGCCGAGCGCGAGCCCGCCGCCCGCGGCGGCGGAGCCGACCACGAAGGCGCGGCGCGAAACCTTTGCGTTGCTGATGATGCATGTCATGGCGGGGCTCCTCACGCGCGCTTGCGGTTGGCCGGGGCGTTCGAGCCCGTGGCCATGCCGGCGGCCATGTGCACGGCCGCCCGGATGCGCTGATAGACGCCGCAGCGACAGATGTTGGTCATCGCCTCGTCGATGTCCTGGTCGGTCGGCTTCGGGGTTTTCTTGAGCAATGCCGCCGCCGCCATGATCTGTCCCGACTGGCAGTAGCCGCACTGGGGCACGTCGAGCGCGAGCCACGCCTTCTGCACCGGATGCGCGCTCTTCGCCGAGAGGCCCTCGATGGTGACGATCTTGTCGGTCGGCTTCACGTCGCCGAGATGGATAGAGCAGGAGCGCTGCACCTCGCCGTTGATGTGCACGGAGCAGGCGCCGCACTGGGCGACCCCGCAGCCGTATTTCGTGCCGGTGAGGCCGACGTGCTCGCGAATGACCCACAGAAGCGGCGTATCCGCCTCCGCCTGCACGTCGCGCACCTTGCCGTTGATGTTGAGCTTGGCCATGGGGTCCTCTCGCGCGCTGCCCGGCGATCCTGCTGTGGCTGATGCAGTGGCTGATGTCGGTGAAGCCGGGGCTCAAAGCGGGAAATGGGAAGTAACGGCGATCATACCGTATCGGGCAGGCCGCTGCCTACGGGCACCGGGCGCCGATCCGGCATGCGCGGAGCGCCGGGTGGTGCGGCGCGGATCCCTGCCCCTCCCCTGATTTTCCTCTCCTTCACACGGTCAAAGCCGCCAGCTAGGGTTTTGGACACGCCTGTTCGCCTGGCCCGTCCGGCCCATCACTCTTGCACGGGAGGAAGACATGCCCGCACACGCGGCCGCACGCTGCCTGCGCCTGATCTCCCAGGTGCTCGCCCTCGGGCTCATCATCGGCACGGCCCAGGCGGTCGAGCTCAATCCGGCGGCGGTGATCTACCAGCTGCCGGACCAGATCAAATGGCAGGATCCTCTGGGGGCCTCGGGCGCGAAGAACGCGGTGCTGATGGGCGACCCGACCAAGCCCGGCCTGTATGCGGTGATGGTCAAATGGCTGCCCGGCAATTTCAGCCGCCCGCACTTCCATCCCAACGACCGCTTCATCACCGTGCTCAAGGGAACCTGGTGGGTCGGCACCGGCACCAAGTTCGACATCAGCCAGACCGTGCCCATGCCGGCCGGCAGCTTCGTCACCCATTTCGGCAAGCAGATCCACTGGGACGGCGCCAAGGACGAGGAGGCGGTCCTGCTCATCGTCGGCGAGGGGCCAGCGACCACGACCCGTGTGCAGTTCGAAGAGGTGAAATGAAAAGGCTGCGGCTTGCCGCGCCGCCGCCGGCGGGTATACCCTTCGGCCAAATCAAAAGAAAAATCCTGGGAGCGATTCATGGGGCCGCTCGGCCCAACGGGGAGGCTTTGATGCGCATGTTGCGCCTATCGACCATGACCGGTCTGCTCTTGTTTCCGTTCGTCCTGTGCGCGCCGGCCGGCGCCCAGGTCGCAACGACGGCGCCCCTCGCCGGATTGGTGTCCTCGGCCGAGGAAGGCCCGATGGAGGGCGTGCTGGTCAGCGCCAGGCGCGACGGCGCGACCGTCACGGTCACGGTCGTCACCGGCAAGGACGGCCGCTACAGCTTCCCGGCCGGCCGGCTGGAGCCCGGCCATTATTCCCTGCGCATCCGCGCGGTCGGCTATGACGCCGACGGCCAGGTGACCGGCACGGTCGCGGCGCAGAAGACCGCGACGCTCGACATCAAGCTGCGCAAGACCGAGGACCTCGCCTCCCAGCTCTCCAACGGCGAATGGATCGCCAGCGTCCCCGGCTCCGACCAGGAGAAGACGACGCTGCTCAACTGCCTCGGCTGCCACACCCTCGAGCGGGTGGTGAAGTCGCGCTACAGCGCCGACGATTTCATGCAGCTGCTGCCGCGCATGCAGGGCTACGTGAACCAGAGCATCCCGGCGCACCCGCAGCTGCGCCGCGCCGAGCGCCTGATGGAAGAGCGCGGCGACCAGCGCGTGCAGGTCCACCGCAAGCTCGCCGACTATCTGTCGAGCATCAACCTGAGCAAGTCGCCGCAATGGTCCTATGCGCTTAAAGTCTTGCCGCGGCCGACCGGCCGCGCGACCCGGGTCGTCATCACCGAATACGACCTCGGGCGCGAGACCATCGAGCCGCACGACGTCGTCGTCGATGCCGACGGCATGGCCTGGTACTCGAGCTTCGGCGAGCCGTTCCTCGGCCGGCTCGATCCCAAGACCGGCAAGGTCACCGAGTTCCCCCTGCCCGAGCTCAAGCCCGACTTCCCGACCGGCTCGCTCGGCCTGCGCACCGATCCGGCCGGCAACCTCTGGCTCGGCATGATGTACCAGGGCGGCATCGCCAAGTTCGACCGGAAGACCGAGAAGCTGCAGACGTGGAGCCTGCCGGCCGCCGTCAACATCGACGCCGCACAGGTCAACATGGTCAGCCCGCAGCACTCCGACGTGGACGGCAAGGTGTGGTCGCAGAACAACGGGTTCGCCGGCATTCACCGGCTCGACCTCGCGTCCGGCGCCATCGAGACGTTCAGGCCGTTCCAGGACGCGCCCAAGGGCGAACCGCACAACATCTACGACGTCGTCCCGGACTCCCGGAACAACGTGTACTTCACCGATTTCCGCCACCGTCACATCGGGCGGATCGACGCCAAGACCGGCGAGATCAAGCTTTACGCCGCCCCGACGCCCGCCTCGGCGCCGCGCCGCGGCAGCATGGACGCGAACGACCGGCTGTGGTTCGCCGAATACCGCGCCAATCGCGTCGCCATGTTCGACACCAGGAGCGAGCAGTTCAAGGAATGGCCGATGCCGACCGCGTGGACCGCGCCCTACGACGTGGTGCTCGACAAGAATGGGGAAGCCTGGACCGGCTCCATGTCGACCGACCGGATCGTGCGGCTCGATCCCGCTTCAAGCACGAGCGTCGAGTACCTGCTGCCGCGCGAGACCAACATCCGCCGGGTGTTCGTCGACAATTCGACCAGCCCGGTCACGTTCTGGGTCGGCAGCAACCACGGCGCCTCGATCGTCAAGCTCGAGCCGCTGGAGTAGGCCCGCAGGGCCGTATCCCGGGCGCGGCGCAGCGTGAAACGCAGCGCAACGGTGCGCCGCAGACCCGGGATCGTGCGCCCCGGCGATGCCCTTTTCCCGCTGAACGAGTCTTTTCACAAAAAGACCCGCGACCTGCCGCAATGGGCCATTACGGTCGGAACGTCGGGAGGGGAATGCGTGCAGTCGCCCGACCGGGACGGTCCCGGCCGCGCCAGCTTGCTTCGGGGAAGCGGCCGGGGCCGTTCGTCTTTGCACGCGCATAAAATCAGATGGCGGGCGCCGCGGCGCCCCGGTCGACCTGGACCACTGGGGGCCGACCGGGGCTATGCCAAGCGACAATCGGCGTTGGGGGGACGGATGCGCCTGGCACGCGGCGCATTTATGTCCGTCCCCGCACGCCACAACTGCAGCGCTTTGTCGCGCCGTACGACGATACTGGGCCGGCTGCGCCTATTCGAGCTCCACGGTCTTGAAGTCCGCCGGCAGCACGATTTCGAGCACCTGGCAGTCGTCCGAATAGTCGAGCACCTTGTGCTTGATGTGCGGCGGCTGGATCCAGCATGAGCCGGCCCGCATGGTGATACCGCCTTGGCCTTGCAGCTCGGTCTTGATCCAGCCCTTGAGCACGTAGACCATTTGAAATTCGACGTCGTGATAGTGCAACTTCGACACTTCTTCCGGCCGGCACGGCGGCACGAACTGGATCATGTGCGCGTGCAGCAGCCCATCGGTGGCGGCGCTGATATCGAGGTCGCGGTACTTCGCATAACGCCGCAGCCCGCACGCGAAATCCGTCGCGGCCGGATGGCTCTGACGGTGAACTTCTGCTTGGCGCGCGGCCGCGCCTTGCCCTTGGTTCGCGTGGCTGGCCGGACCGCCGTCTTGCGCCGGGTAACGCGGTCCGTGCGGACTGCGCGTCGGGCGCGACTCCGCGCCGATCACAGCATCACGGCCACGAGGGTCAAGGCGGCCACCCCGAGTGCGATCACGGCAAGCTCCACCGCATCGTACCGGGGCAGTCCGTCTTTGGGGGCAACGCGTGCCGACATCATTGTCACCGCATCTTCCGGGTCAGCGAGGATTAAACGCGCGGCGGCCCTCACGGTTCCGGGGCACAGCCGATTGCGGCCCGAAGGCGCCTGTGCCATGGCAGCCCGGTGAATTTCCTGGATTCCTTAGTGGTCGCATTTTCTGCGGAAAACCGGTGGCCACCCCGGATCGAGTCCGGGGCAGGCTTTTCCGGAAAATGCTCCGATGGACGAGGTGGTCATGACCGGCACGAAGCGCTTTGATCCGGAGCGCGTCGACTTTGCGGCGTTTGCGCCCAAGCATTTCGGCTGGCGGCTCGATCGCAAGGTCGCGACCGTCACGCTCGATCGGCCGGAACGCAAGAACCCGCTGACCTTCGCGTCCTATGCCGAGCTGCGCGATACCTTCCGCGCGCTCGCGACTGCGGACGCGGTCAAGGCCGTGGTCGTCACCGGAGCCGGCGGCAACTTCTGTTCCGGCGGCGACGTGCACGAGATCATCGGCCCCCTGGTCGAGCTGCAGCGCGCCGGCGACATGGGCGGCCTCCTCGCCTTCACCCGCATGACCGGCGATCTCGTCACGGCGATGCGCGCCTGCCCGCAACCGATCGTCGCGGCGATCGACGGGGTGTGCGCCGGCGCCGGCGCCATCCTCGCCATGGCGGCGGACCTGCGTTACGGCACCGCGCGCAGCAAGGTCGCCTTCCTGTTCGCGCGCGTCGGGCTCGCCGGCGCCGACATGGGCGCCTGCAACATTCTCCCGCGCATCGTCGGCGCCGGGCGCGCGGCGGAATTGCTCTATACCGGCCGCGCGATCGACGGCACGGAAGCCGAGCGCTGGGGGTTCTACAACCGGCTGTGCGCGCCTGAGGCCGTGCTTGCCGAGGCGCACGCCCTGGCGGCGGCGCTCGCCGACGGCCCGACGTTCGCCCACGCCATGACCAAGCGCTGCCTGCACCAGGAGTGGAGCATGGGCATCGACGAGGCGATCGAGGCGGAGGCCCAGGCACAGGCGATCTGCATGCAGACGCGCGACTTCGCGCGCGCCTACGCGGCGTTCGCCGCCAAGGAAAGGCCCGTATTCGAGGGCGACTGAGCGGCGCTTGTCGACCAACCGCCGCTCCATTAGGGTCGCAACCGATCTGCGCAAACGGTTTTCACGTCATGCAAATTCGCCAGGACATCATCGCCACCATCGGCAACACGCCGCTCGTCAAGCTGCGGCGTGCCTCCGAGCTGACCGGCTGCACCATCCTGGGAAAAGCCGAGTTCATGAACCCGGGCCAGTCGGTGAAGGACCGGGCGGGGCTGTTCATCATCCAGGACGCGGTGAAGAACGGACGGCTGCGCCCGGGCGGCGTCATCGTCGAGGGCACCGCCGGCAACACCGGCATCGGGCTGGCGCTGGTGGCGAGCGCGCTCGGCTACCGCACCGTGATCGTGATCCCCAACTCCCAGAGCCAGGAGAAGAAGGACACGCTGAAGATCTACGGCGCCGAGCTGATCGAGGTGCCGCCCGCGCCCTATGCCAATCCCAACAATTACGTGAAGGTGTCGGAACGCGTTGCCGCCGCGCTGGCGAAGTCCGAGCCGAACGGCGCGATCTGGGCCAACCAGTGGGACAATCTGGCGAACCGCCAGGGGCACATCGAGACCACCGGCCCGGAGATTTGGGCGCAGACCGACGGCAAGGTCGACGGGTTCGTGTCCGCGGTCGGCACCGGTGGCACGCTGGCGGGCGTCGCCATCGCCCTCAAGGAGCGCAATCCCAAGGTACGCATTGCCCTCGCCGACCCGATGGGCGCGGCCATGTTCAGCTATTACACCACCGGCGTGCTCAAGGCCGAGGGCTCGTCCATCACCGAGGGCATCGGCCAGGGCCGCATCACCAAGAACATCGAGGGCGCGCCGGTCGACGTCGCCTTTCAGATTCCCGACAGCGAGGCGGTGCCGATCATCTTCGACCTGCTGGAGCACGAGGGCCTGTGCCTCGGCGGCTCCTCCGGCATCAACGTTGCGGGCGCGATCCGCCTGGCGAAGGAGATGGGCCCCGGCCACACCATCGTCACGGTGCTTGCCGACTATGGCACCCGCTACCAGTCGAAGCTGTTCAACCCGGACTTCCTGCGCTCGAAGAACCTGCCGGTCCCGGCCTTTCTCGAACGCCGTTCCGCCATCAAGGCTCCGCTCGAATGACAGCTGTCCGATGACGACCGATTGCCTGTTCCGCGAGGACGCGTACCTGACCGAGTGCCGCGCCGAAGTCGTGGCGCACACCGACCAGGGCGGCCTCGTGGTCGACCGCACGGTGTTCTACGCCACCTCGGGCGGCCAGCCGGGCGACCGCGGCGTGCTGACCACCGCGGCGGGCGCGACCATCCCGATCGGCAACGCGGTCTACACCGACCCGGCCAAGACCGTGATCGCCCAGGTCATGGCGCAGCCGGCCGATGCCGCGCGCCCCGCGGTCGGCGCGCCGGTGACGCTCAAGATCGACTGGGACTTGCGCTACCGGCGCATGCGCATGCACACGGCGCTGCATCTCCTCTCCGCCATCCTGCCCTATCCGGTGACCGGCGGCTCGGTGGGCGAGGACGACAGCCGGCTCGACTTCGACATCCCCGAAGCCGGCCTCGACAAGGACGAGATCACCGCCAAGCTCGCCGCCATGATCGCCGCCGACGCCGCGGTCTCCGCCCGCTGGATCAACGACGCCGAGCTCGAAGCCAACCCCGGCCTGGTCAAGACCATGTCGGTGAAGCCTCCCATGGGCAGCGGCCGGGTGCGCCTCGTCGAGATCGCCGGGCTCGACCTGCAGCCGTGCGGCGGCACCCACGTGCGCCGCACTTCGGAGATCGGCGCCGTGCGCGTCACCCAGATCGAGAAGAAGGGCAAGCAGAACCGCCGCGTGCGGATCGCGTGGGCGTGAGCAAAGATAGCGAATAGCGAATAGCGAGTAGCGAATAGAAAGAAGGCCGTCTCTTGCTTCCCACTTACTATTCGCTATTCGCTACTCGCTATTCACGGCTTCCAGTGAAAAGGACCTTCCCATGTCCCCCTGGCTCGTCTCGACCGACTGGCTCGTCGCCCGCCTGAGCGATCCGGGCGTGACGATCGTCGACGGCTCGTTCTATCTCGCGACCCTCAAGCGCGACGCCAACGCGGAATACCTGGGCGCGCACATCCCCGGCGCGGTGCGCTTCGACATCGACGCGGTCGCCGATCATGCGACGCCGCTGCCGCACATGCTGCCCACGGCCGAGGCGTTCGCGGCGGCGGCCGGCGCGCTCGGCATCGGCGACGCGGACACCATCGTGGTCTATGACGGGGTCGGGCTCTCCGGCGCGCCGCGGGTGTGGTGGACGCTGCGCACGTTCGGCGCGGGCAAGGTCTATATTCTCGACGGCGGCCTGCCCAAGTGGCGGGCGGAAGGCCGGCCGGTCGAGGCCGGGCCGGCCGCGCGGGCGCCGCGCCGCTTCGACGCGCGCCTCGACCGGGCGGCGGTCGCCGCGGCCGCCGACGTGCAGCGGGCGCTGGCGAGCGGCGCCGCCCAGGTGGTCGACGCGCGCGCCGCCGACCGCTTCCGCGGCGAGGCACCGGAGCCGCGCCCGGGTCTGCGCGCCGGCCACATGCCGGGGGCGCGCAACGTGCCCTATGGCGGCGTGCTCGACGGCAACCGGCTCGCCTCGCACGATAAGATCGCGGCCGCGTTCAAGGTCGGCGGCGTCGACGTGGACAAGCCGGTCATCACCTCGTGCGGCTCCGGCGTCACCGCGGCGATCCTCACCTTCGCGCTCGTCGCACTCGGCAAGGACGCGGGCGCCGTCTACGACGGCTCGTGGTCGGAATGGGGCGGAAGGCCCGACCTGCCGGTCGTCACCGGGCCGGAATGAACGTCACGCGTTCCACGCCCGCGCGAATTCGGCGGTGTCGGTGAACTCGAGGAATGCGCTGACCTTGCCGCCGTGCACCGTGAATATGTGCACCCAATCCGAGGCGGCCTTGTGCTTGTTCTTGCGCATCGTCGCGGCGTAGTGGCCGAGCACGAACACCCGGTCGCCACTGGCAAAGAATTCGCGCGGGGAGAATTCCGAGAAATCCTGCAGTTCCGCAAGCGTGTCGAAGAACGCCTGCACGCCCTGCGGGCCCTTCCAGGTCCCGAGCAGCGGATGGTCGGAGCGGCTGCCGTTGAGCCGCCATTCCATGTCCGGGGTCAGCGCCGCGATGATGGTGGCGATCTCGCCGCGCCCGAACGCGGCATACAGGCTCTGGATCAGCGACACGTTGGCTTGGCTCATGTGGTCCTTCCTTTGACAGCGGGGGCAGATACGCACGAAGTCGCGAAAGGTTTCAAACGGGCGCTTCCGCCCGCTCCAGCTCCAGCGCATGCGCCTTGCGGCCGCCCCGGTCGATCGAGGCGGGCGCCCCGTCGCGGGCGATCAGATCGGCGGCGAGGTCGAGGCAGCGCTTGGCGAGGTGGGTCGCGCCCTCGGCCAGCTCCTTGGATTCGCGCACCACTGCGACGTTCGCCTCCATGTCCTCGCACGACCAGCCGCGCGAGTGGGCGATGTAGGGAAACTGCGGAAAGATGAATCCCAGCTCGGCGAAGAAGCCGAGCATCTGGCCGGCGACCGCCTGGATGTTGTCCTGGCCGCCGACGATGATGAAGCCCGCGACTTTGTTGCGGATCAGCACGTTGTTGCGGATGGTGATCGCGTTCTGCACGCAGTTGAGCCGTTCCGCCATCTTGAAATAGAGCGAGGACGCGGTGCCCCAGCGGATCGGCGAGGCGACGATGACGGCGTCGGCCCAGTGCACCAGCGCCTCGTAGACGCGGTCCATCTCGTCGGTCGCATCCATCTGGGTGATCGAGCACGGCCAGGTGCAGGCCTGTGCCGCCTTTGAATAGTAACCCTCGCAGGCGCGGAATTTCAGATCGTTGAGCCGGATCAGCCGCGTTTCGGCGCCGAGGTCGCCGGCGGCGCGCAGCGCCTGCGCGAGCAGATGGTCCGAGCCGGAGAAGCGCGGGTTCGCCGCGTCCATCGCCGTGGTGGCGATGCCGGCCAGGCGCAACGGTCCGGGCGCGCGCTCGACCTTGCGCGCCAGGGGATGCGGGTCGTGCGGCTTCTTGGTGCGCCGGGTGCCGGCGGCGAGGTCGACGAGGACGCGGCCGTTCTCGACCTTCACCGGATAGGACGGCACCCGGTCTTCCTCGAAGCCGGGCTCGCCGAAGCCGGTGCAGCGATGGAATTTCCAGTTATGCCAGGGGCAGACGATATAGTCGCCGTCGAGACGGCCGTCCCCGAGCGGTCCGCCGACGTGGTTGCACGCGTTCGCCACCGCGCCGAACTGGCCGTCCCGGGATGAAATCGCCAGCGGACGGCCGGCGGCGGTGACGCGCTTGAGCGGCGACCGCGCCAGCGCGTCGGCGGCGCCGACGTCGACCCAATTCTGTTCCCCGGCCATGGCGTCCCTCCCGGTCCACTCGCCCGCGATCGGCAGCATACATGCCCGGGTGGGTGCCGCGAACCGCGCTGGCGGCGGCTTCAACGCAAGGCTTTGATCGCCGCCGCGACGGCGGCCTCGAGAAACGCGGTGACGGCGGCCTGATGATCGGCGGTCTTGACGATGCGGCTTGCCGGCGCGATCGCCGCCGTGAATCCCCGCACGTGCCAATGCCCGGGCGCCGGCAGCGGCGGCAGCTGCGCGGGCTGCGGATAGGGATACGGGCTGACGTAGAAATAAGGCTCGTCGTAGTGCTCGTCGCCGGGCGACAGGCCGACATTCACCGAGCGCGCGTGCTCGGCGTCGCCGCCTTCGAGCGGGGTCAGGGTGGCCATGTCGAAATGGTGCGGCCAGCAGCGCACCGGCGAGGCCGCAAGCCCGCGCGCGATCATCTGCCGCCGCACGCCGCCGAGCGCCCCATCGGCATTGGCGAACCAGGCAGCCAGCTCCGCCAGCGCATCGGCCAATCCGCCGGCGCCATAGGCGCCGCCGTGCGCCACCGCATGGGCCGGGATCTCGTACGGCGCCTTGGCGTCGAGACCGCCGGCATCGAGGCCGTACGCGGGAAGCCGCTCACCGAGCCAGCGGCGCGCGTCCGCGTCCGTGCGGCCGTCGAGCGGGAGCGATCCCTCCCCGTGGGCGCCGTCGAGCAGCAACGTCAGGTCGGCGAGGCGCAGGCCGAGGCGCACGTCGCCCGTGAGCGGATGCGTCACGAAGCCGCCGCGCGCGTCCTCCCACCCCAGGCTGGTATGGCTGTCGTCCGGCTGCGGCGGCACGAAGGCGCGCGCCGCCCGCGCCAGCCATTGCACTGCGTGATGCGCCTGCAGCCGCGCCTCGTGCAGCCGGCTGGACTCGATGCCGCGGACGGGACGCCAAAGCGGGCGCACGAGGATCCTCCCCTCAAGGTCAATCCGACCGTGAGCCTACAGGTCCGGCACGTTGTCGAACCACGGCTGCGCCCCTTCGAGCTGGGCCGCCAGCTGCAGCAGGGTCGCCTCCTCCGCATAACGGCCGGCAAAGTGCACGCCGACCGGCAACCCGTCGGCCGTCCAGTGCAGCGGCAGCGAGACGGCCGGCGTGCCGGTGGCGTTGTGCAGCGGCGTCACCGTCAGATAGTCGTTCACGCGCTTGCCGAAGGTTTCCACGTCGCCGTTCATGTCCAAATAGCCGAGCTTCGGCGGCGGGGCCGGCAAGGTGGCGGACAGGATGACGTCGTAGTCCGCCTGGAACGCGGCAAGCTTGCGGCCGGCCATGTGGATCGCCGCGATCGCCTCCACATAGGCGACGGCAGTGATCTCGAGGCCGCGCTTGTACACGGCCCAGGTCACCGCCTCGACGTCCTTGGCGTCCGGCGCGCGGCCCAGTGCCTGCCAGCGCTTGGTCAGCGCGCGCGCCGTGTTGGCGTTGGACAGCAGACGGTTGCTCGGCCGCAGCTCGGCGAGGTTCACATCCGGATAGGCCTCCTCGACCGCGTGACCGAGGCTCTCGCACAATCTTGCCGCCCGCTCGACCGCCGCCAGGCATTCCGGATGCAGCGCATCGCCGCGATAGTCCTTGCGCATCAGCGCGATCTTCAGCCGCCCCGGCGGCCGCGCGATCGCCTCGGCGAACGGCCGCACGGGCGGCGGCGCCGTGTAGGGATCGCCCGGCTCCGCGCCCGCGGTGCAGTCGAGCATGACGGCACAGTCGCGCACGCTGCGGCTCACCACGTGGCTGGTCGACAGCCCGCCCCAGCCCTCGCCCGCGTCGGGCGCGAACGAGATACGGCCACGCGACGGCTTGAGGCCTACGAGCCCGCACTGCGCCGCCGGAATGCGGATCGACCCGCCGCCGTCGGTCGCGTGCGCCATCGGCAGGACCCCGGCCACGACCGCGGCAGCGGCGCCGCCGGACGAGCCGCCGGGCGAATGCGCCAGGTTCCACGGATTGCGGCACGGACCGAACAGGCGCGGCTCGGTGCTCGGGCTGATGCCGAGTTCCGGCGTCGAGCTGCGGCCCATGATGACGAGGCCGGCGCGCTTGCAGCGCGCCGTGTAGGCGCTGTCGTGATCGGCGACGAAGTCGGCGTAGAGGCTGCTGCCGAACCGCGCCGGCTCGCCGGCATCGAAGGCGGCGAGGTCCTTGAGCAGATAGGGCACGCCGGCGAGCGGCCCGCGCAGGCCCTTGTCGGCAGTGGCGCGGGCGCGATCGTACTGCTTGTGCACGATCGCGTTGATCTTGGGATTGACCGCCTCGGCGCGGGCGATCGCCGCGTCGAGCACCTCGCGCGCGCTCACCTCGCCCTTGGCGACCAGGCCGGCGAGCGCCACCGCGTCGCAGCGACGGTATTCGTCAAATCGCATGGCCGTGCTTCGACCGGGGTTATTTGGCGACGTTGACGTACTGGCCGTTGACCACCTTGAGGATGGCGCTGGAGCCGGCGCCGTCGCGTACCTCGTTCATGGTGATTTCCCCGGCGACGCCCGGGAAACCCTTGAGGCCGCCGAGGCACTCGCGCATCTTGTCGCGGTCGGATTCGAGATCGGCCGGATTGTTGGTCACGCCCGATTTCTCGATGCAGTATTTGTAGGAATAGATGATGTCGTAGGCGCGCGGGCCGCTGTAGGGCGGCTTGCTGCCGAGCTTCGCTACGATCTTCTTTACATACGCCTGCACCTCGGGCCGTGGATCGTCGATCCATGCCGCCGTCGACATGTAGGCGCCCTCGGCGTCCTTGCCGGCGATCTCGATGAACCCGGGCGCGCTCGCGCAGGCGCCGCCCACCACCGGCACCATGAGGCCCTGCTTGTGCGCCTCCTTCACGATGGCGCCGGCGTTCTGGTAGCACGAGCCGAGCCCGATGCCGTCGGCGCCGAGCGACTTCGCCCGCGTGATCTGCGCCGAATAGTCGGTATCCTTGGTGCGGTAGCTCAGCATGTCGAGAATCTCGATGCCGTGCGCCTTGAACAAGGCCGGCAGCACCGCCACGCCCTCCGCCTTCGACACCGCGTCCTCGGCGTCGTAGATGATGACGACCTTCTTCGGGTGATAGTCGGCGACCCAGGCGGCCACCACCGGCTTGAGCTGCTTGTCGCTGGTGAGGGTGTTGCGGAACGCCCATTTGCTCATGGCCGAAAGGCCCGGCTTGGCGGAGCAGTACGAGTTGATGACGGTCTTGAGCTGGGTGTCGAGCTGCGGCGCGATCGCCTCGAACTCGGAGCTGAAGCACGGGCCGGAGATCGCCAGCACCTTGTCGCGCTCGACCAGGCGGCTCACGGTCTTGAGCGCCTCGGCTTCCAGCGTCTGGGTGTCGTAGCAGATCAGCTCGATCGGCACGCCGCCGACGCCGCCCTTGGCGTTGATCTCCTCGACCGCGATCTCCATCGACACCTTGGCGGCCTGGCCCCATTCGGCGCCCTTGCCGGTCAGCGAAACCTGGCAACCGATCTTCACGTTGCGCCCGGCGAGCTTGGCACCCTGCGCCTGGGCGGCCGGCACCGCGGCGGCCATGACGGCCGCAACCGCCAGCGCGAGCGCGAAAGGTCCTGCACGTTTCATCGGCCACTCCCCTGGAAGGTTGGTTTATCTATTTGCAACCGGCGCACGGTTCTCCGCGCGCGTTCCGCCGCATCGTATGGACTTGAAGTTCCCGGGGCAACCAGCCGGCAAGGGCCTCAGGCGGCGACGGCGCGGCAGAGGGGCTTGCGGCCTGGACGCCAAGATCGGCTTTGATCTCCGGTCGCCGGCTCACGGAGCCAGGAAGCGAACGCCGACCTGGTTGTCCTTGTGCCATACCAGCTCGCAATGCCGGCGCACGGTTCCGTCCTTCGACAGCGACAGGAGAAGCTCGGCCGAAAGCGCGTCGGCGATCGCATGCACGAGGCGCGCGCCGCCGGCGGAAACATCCCGCATCCGGCATTCCCCGATCGGCCAGCCGTCGGTCGTGTACAGATACGCAACCGCGCTGACCGTCCGGCGAGTCATCTTTCGTTGTGCTTTCGACATCGCGACGGCCTCTACGAGCGAAGGTCACTTGCCCGCGCGCACCTGCCAGAACCGAAGCGTTCTCTGCGCGCTTGCCTGTGAAAGCGAGAGATAGTCGGCTCTCGCGTGGGCGAGCTCGTGCTCCGGAACGGCATGATGGGCGAAGCGGTTCTGCAGAATCGCCGTCACCGTCGGCCATTTGAGCCCCGCGGCCTTGCAGGAAACCAGCAATCCCTCGCTTCGTTCGCTTTTCATCAGGGCGGCGACCAGCTGGATCGAGGCCGTGCTGAGCGCCGACAATGCGGCGACCATTTCCTCGTATTTTTGCGTATTGGCGTACTGTTCTCCTAATAACAATATGTAAATGCGCGTCTTTTACACGCCGCACTTATATTCGTTATGAACTCGTGGCCATGCCAAATTGTGCAATACTTGAATACATCCATAATGCGCGCCGAGACGCTCACACGGTCTTGCTGACGCCCCAGAAGAACGGCAACGGCCCCTGGGTCACGCCGGTGAGGTTCCCGCGCCAAGCATAATAGCGCAGATACCAGCCGAGCGGCGCATAGACCACGTGGTCGAGGGCGGCCTTGTTGAGGCGGTGCGCGGCGGCCACCTCCTCCTCGAGGGTCGTCGCGTCGAACCAGGCGGCGGTCTCCGCTTCGACCGCCGCGCTATTGGCCCATCCGTTCACCAACGCCTTGCCGTCGGCGCGCAGGAACAGCGTGGTCGGGGCCACGGAATCCACGCCATAAATCGAGGTGTGGAACATGTGCCAACCGCCGTCCTTGGGCGGCTTTTTCTGCGCGCGGCGGGCGACCACCGTGCCCCAGTCGACGGCGGCAAAGTCGACGTTCATGCCCAGCTGCTTGAGCAGGTCGACCGTCACGTCGCCCCAGGCTTTGTGGTGCGGGATGTCCTGCGCCGCCATGCACACGATCGGCTCGCCGGCATAACCGCTCTGCGCCAGCAAGCGCTTGGCGACATCGAGCTTGCGCGGGCCCTTGAGAACCTCGCCGCCGTCCTCGTTGTAGAGCGGCGAACCCGGCGTGAAATATCCCGGCAGCGGCTTCCACAGGCTCGCATCGTCGCCGATATACGCGCGCATGTAGTCTTCCTGGCTCATGGCGGTCAGGATGGCGCGCCGCGCCCGCATGTCGTTGAACGGCGGCACCACGTGGTTGAACGGCAGGACGCCGATGTTGCCGAGCGGGTCCTGGATATCCACCCGCACGTTGCGGCTCTGGCGCAGCATCGGCACCAGGTCGGGGATCGCGATCTCCCACCAGTCGATCTCGCCGGTCTGCAGCGCCGCGGCGACGGTGGCCGGATCGGGCATCACGATCCATTCGATGCGTTCGGCCGCGATGCGCTTGCCGCCGGCGAGCCACGACGCGTCTTCCTGGCGCGGCACATAGCCGGCAAATTTTTCGAACGCCGACCTGACGCCCGGCACCCAGTCGCTTCGCACGAAGCGCATCGGCCCGCTGCCGACGTACTCACTGATCTGCTTGAACGGATCGGTCGCCGCGACCCGCGCCGGCATGACGAAACAGCACGGGGTGCTGATCTTGCCGAGCGCCAGCAGCATTTTCGGGTACGGCTTCTTGAGGACCCAGCGGAAGGTGCGGTCGTCGACGGCGACGAGCTCGTTCTCGATCGCCTTGACCATCTGGCCCATGCTGTCGCGCGCCGCCCAGCGGCTGACGCTCGCCACCGCGTCCTTGGCCAGCACCGGTTCGCCGTCGTGGAATTTCAACCCCGGCCGCAGCCGGAACGTCCAGGTCAGGCCGTCGCTCGACACCTCCTCCGCCTCGACCATCTGGCGCTGCACCTGAAGCCTGGCGTCCATGCCGTAAAGCGTGTCCCACACCAAGAGGCCGGCGTTGCGCGCGATATAGGCGGGGGTCCAGATCGGATCGAAATTGGCGAGATCGGCGTGCGGCACCAGACGCACGGTCCGCGCCGCGGCCGGCTGCGCGATCGCCGGGGCGGCAAGGCCGCCGGTCAGCACGCCCGCGCCCGCGACCGACTTGAGAAATGCTCTGCGATCCATGGTGCTTGCCCTCAGCCGCGCGTTGCTCCCGGCCGCGCGGAGTCTAGAACGCTTCCCGAGCCTATCAAATCGAAAAAACGCGCCGCCTGCCGTACCTACGCCGCCCGCCGGCCGAGATAGGTGCGCTGGACGTCCGGATTGTCGAGCAGGCTCGCGCCGGAACCGCTCAGCACGATGCGCCCGCGCTCCATCACGTACGCGTGGTCGGCGACCTGCAGGGCCTGGCGGGCGTTCTGCTCGACCAGCAGGATGGTCTTGCCCTCCTCCTTGAGCTCGCGCAGCGTGCGGAAAATCCGCGTCACCAGCCGGGGGGCGAGCCCGAGCGACGGCTCGTCCATCAGCAGCAGGCGCGGCCGCGCCACCAGCGCCCGGCCGATCGCCAGCATCTGCTGCTCGCCGCCGCTCAGGGTCGCGGCAAGGTGGCGGCGCCGCTCCGCCAGCGCCGGAAAGCGCGCCAGCACCGCGTCGATGTCGCGGTCGATCTCCGCGTCCGTGCGCACGTAGGCGCCCATGCGCAGGTTGTCGAGCACGCTCATGCGCTTGAGCACGGCGCGGCCCTCCGGCACGTGGCTGATGCCGAGCCCGACGATCTTGTGCGGCGGGCGGCGGGCGATGTCCTCGCCCGCGAACGCGATCGTGCCGGCGGTCGGGCGGATCAGGCCGGAGATGGTTTTCAGCAACGTCGTCTTGCCGGCGCCGTTGGCGCCGATCAGCGCCACGATCTGGCCCTGCGCGATCGTGAGATCCACGTCGTGCAGCACCTCGATCTTGCCGTATCCGGAGCGCAGCCCGGCGATCGCCAGCATGGTCATGGCGCCGCATCCTCGCCCAGATAGGCTTCGATCACCGCCGGGTCGGCCTGGATCTGCGCCGGCGTGCCGTCGGCGATCCTGGTGCCGAAGTTGAGCACCGTGACCCGGTCGGAAATGCCCATGACGAGGTTCATGTCGTGCTCGACCAGCACGATGGTGACGCCGCGGTCGCGAATGCGGGTGATCACCGCGTCGAGCTCCTCGGTCTCGTGCGGGTTCAGCCCGGCCGCCGGCTCGTCGAGCAGCAGCAGCCGCGGCTGGGTGGCGAGGGCGCGCGCCATCTCCAGCTTGCGCTGATCTCCATATGGCAGATTGGACGCCTTTTCGTCGTGCTGCCCGGCGAGACCGAGGAAGCCGAGCAGCTCCATGGCGTTGTCGCGCATCCGCCGCTCGGCGCCGACCTGCGCGAACGGCCGGCGCAGCACCGCCGCGCCCAGCGCCCTCCACACCGACGGATAGGCGCGGCAATGCTCGCCGATCATCACGGTTTCCAGCACCGTCAGGTGGGGGAACAGGCGAATGTTCTGAAACGTGCGCGCGATTCCGCGCAGCGTGCGGCGCGACGGCCGCGCGTCGTCCAAGGTCCGGTCCTCGAACGTGATGGTGCCGTCGTCGGCCGGCAGCACGCCGGTGATGAGATTGAAGAACGTGGTCTTGCCGGCGCCGTTGGGGCCGATCAGCGCGTGAATATGATTGGTCGCGACCGCCATATCGAGGCCGTTGAGCGCGTAGAAGCCGCCGAACCGCTTGGTCAGGCCCTTGATGTCGAGGCAGAGCGGCCTGGCTGCTTCAGGCATGGCGCGCGGTCCAGCGCCAGCGCCGCAGAGCATCGCGGGTCAGCAGGCCGTCCGGCCGCAGGATCATCATCACGATGATGATGATGCCGTAGACGATCAGCCGCTTGGCGTTCTCGAAATCGAGCGCGTCGTGCAGGAAGTCGTACACCCGGTTCATCGGAAAGAAATTGGTCCAGGCGACCGGGACCAGCTCGAGCCAGTCGCGCAAGGTGCGCAGGAACTCGGGGAGCAAGGTGAGGAACCCGGCGCCCAGCAGCGGCCCCCAATAGGTGCTGCTGCCGCCCACCACCACGAACATCAGGATTTCGACCGCCACCATGATGTTGAAGGTGCTCGAATCCACGTAGGTCGCGTGATGCGCATAGAGCGCGCCGGCGAGCCCGGCGATGACCGCGCCGAGCCCGAACGCCAGCAGCTTGATGCGCACCACGTCGACGCCCATGACCTCGGCGGCGGTCTCGTCCTGGTGAATCGCATCCATGGCGCGGCCGAGGCTCGAGCGCTCGAGCCGGGCGAAGAACAGGATCAGCACGACGATGGCGCCGACCACGTATTCGAGGATGGACGGATTGAACGGAATCTGCCGGAACCCCTGGGCGCCGCCGGCGAAGTCCCAGCTCAGCGCCACCACCTGGACGATCTCGGCGAACGCGAGGGTGAGCAGCAGCAGATAGATGCCCTTGATGCGCAGCGCCGGAAACCCGACCAGGACGCCGATGATTCCGGCCACCAGGCCGCCGAACGGGAACGCCAGCGCGAACGGCACGCCGAACTTCTGCGTCATGATCGCCGACGCGTAGGCGCCGACCGCCATGAAGCCCGCCTGTCCGAGCGACACCTGGCCGGTCTTGAACGGCGCATAGAAGCTGTAGGCGGCGATGATGTTGACGCCGGTGAACACCAGGATCGACCGGGTGTAACCGTCGAACAGGGCGTGCAGCATGGCTATCTTTCGTCCGCCGTGCGCGTTCCGAACAGCCCGGTCGGCCGGTACAGCAAAATGAGGATCAGGATCAGGAACGAGGCCAGGTCGCGCTCGGTCGTGCCGATATAGGCGGCGGACAGGATCTCGATCATGCCGAGCAACAGGCCGGCCAGCATGGCGCCGACCACGTTGCCGAGGCCGCCGAGCAGCATGACGACGAGGCCCTTGACCGCGGCGGCGAGCCCCATGAACGGCGAGATGCCGCTGTTCTTCACCCCGTCGAGCACGCCGGCAATGCCGGCGATGCCCGATCCGAGCGCGAAGGTCACCAGCACCACGCGGTTGACGTCGACCCCGAGCAGCGCGGCGGTCTCGTGGCTCTCCGCGGTCGCCCGGATGGCGCGGCCCATCTTGCTGCGCTCGATGAACAGCCACAGCGCCGCCATCAGGGTCACCGCCACGCCCAATATGAAAATCTGCACCGAGCTCATGGTCACCGGCCCGAGCTGATAGAGCTGCTGCTTGATCGTCTCGGGAAACGCCACCTGCTGGCCGCCGAAGATGTAGACCGCGAGGTTCTGCAGCACGATGGTGAGCCCGATGGTGCTGATCAGCGGCGCCAGCGGCCGGTCCTTGGGGACCGGGCGCACCGACACGTACACCGCGATGACGCCGAGCACGCCGCAGGCGATCATGGCGCCGAGCATCGCCACGTAGATGTTGGCGCCGCCGTAGACGACCAGATAGAGCCCGGCGAACGCCCCCACCATGAACACTTCGCCGTGCGCGAAGTAGAGCAGGTTGAGCACGCCGAATATCAGCGTGTAGCCGATCGCCACCAGCGAATACGACGCCCCGAGCATGAGGCCGTTGATCAGCTGCTGGTAGATCATGCGTGTCGACCGACGGCGCGTAGGGTGGGCAAAGCCCGTAGGGTGGGCAAAGGCGGCCACGAAGCATCAAGTAAAGCACCGCGCTCGATCCGCCGTGCCCACGCGACCCGGCTTTGCCGACGATTTCCTCGCCGCGTGGGCACGGCGGCATCCCCACCGTCCCGAGGCGGCGAAACCTTGGCCGCCTTTGCCCACCCTACGTGTCGTGCCGATCCCATGGGAGTCCGCTCTAATGCCCGGCCGCGGCGAAGTCGTGCATCACGCGCGAGACCGCGACCCGTGCCGTGCGGGTGGTGGCCGGCGTGTTGCGGCTGCGGCCGACGAAGCGCGGGACGCCGGCGGTGACGACCGCGCCGATCGCCGCGATGTCGCCGTGCCTGATGGCGGCGAGCGCGGTTGGCTGGGTGCCGCCCTCGGGCGCGTCGATGAGCACCACGTCGGCGGCCTTGCCGGCGGCCAGCATGCCGCTGTCGAGCCCGTAGACCCGGGCGTTGCTGCCGGTCGCCGCGCAGATGAAGCGCTCGGGCGGCATGTCGGTCAGGCTCGCCAGATGCGCGATGGTATAGAGCATGCCGAGCGGCATGATGCCGCTGCCGGTCGGCGTGTCGGTGCCGATGATGAAGCGGTCGAACGCGCCGTGCTGATCGGCGAGCCGCGCGCACAGCAAGGTGGTGCGCAGGTTGCCGGCCGTGCACACCTGCAGCGCCATGTCGGATTCGAGGATGACGCGCGCGAAATCCGCGTCCGGCATGGCGGTCGGTCCGCCGTTGGTATGGAACGAGACGTGCGGGCGGATCTTCAGGAGATGATCGCCGGTGATGGCGCCGGAGCCGGGAATGGACGACCCGCCGGTGTGGCAGGTGGTCAGCAGGCCGGCCGCCTTGGCGTCGGCCACCAGCGGCACGTAGTCGTAGGAGCTGCGCACCGCGCCGAAGCCGGCTTTGGCGAGGCGCACGCCCTTCGCCGCCAGCTCGCGGAAATCCGCCGCGGTGAGTCCCGGCTCCAGGATCACCGAGCCGGCGATCACGCGCATGCCGCCCGGCCGGTAATCGGCAAAGCTGCGTTGCGCCGCGATCGCCAGCGCCTTGACGCCTTCCACGTCGCGCGGCCGCCCGGGCACGTGCACCTCGGACGCCGAGATCGCCGTGGTGACGCCGCCGTGCACGTAGCTTTCCAGGAACCCGACCGTGCGCTGGCGCGGCGTGTAGTCGCCGAAGGTCACGTGCACATGGGAATCGATCAGGCCGGGGATCGCGGTCATGCCGCCGGCATCGATCACCACGTCGGCGGCCTCGACGGCGGGCGCCGGCGCGGTGCCGACCGCGACGATGCGGTCGTCCGCGATCAGGATCGCGTCGCCGGCGGCGAACGGATCGCGCCAGTCGCCCGACACGATCTGCCCGAGATTGACGATCGCGACCTTCATGCCCCCGCCCCCGCCGGCCCGCTCAATGCGGCGGCCGACCAAGCTCGTCGGCGAGATCGTAGGATGCCAGCAGGCCGTCGACCATGGCCTTGGCGCCCGCCCAGTCGAAGGTGCGGTAGCTGTGGCCGGCGGTGACAAACCGCGCCCCGGCGTAGAACATCTCGTATTGGGTGTGGCGCGAGCCGAACTCCGAGCCGATCGCGTCCCATGCCGCCTTGAGGAACTTGACCTTGGCCTCCGGCTCCATGGCGGCCGCGCGCTGGGTGGTGCGGATGATCTTCGCCAGCGCCGGATCGGCGAAGTCGCGGATCGACGACGGCAGCATGATCAGCGCGCCGCCGGACAGGTCGCGCAGCGTGTTGACGACGCGCGGGTAGAGATCCTGGGTCAGCACCTGCGCCGCGTACATGTAGTGCCGGTTGGGCACGTACCACTCGCCGCGCATGGCACCTTCCGCCTCCATCCCGGCCAGCATGGCGTCGACCATGGCGGCCTGGGCGGCGAGGAAGCCGAGCTGCTCGCGCACCGCGGGGATATTGGTGGTGCCGATCGCCTCGGTGAGGCCGTGCGCCAGGCCGACCAGGAACCGGATCTTCACCGACAGGCGGATTTGCGCCTGGTAGTTCTGGTAGGCATGGCCGGGCGTGTCGTGGAACTGGGCGCGGCACATGTCCGGATCGCGGAACACGAACACCCGTTCCCACGGCACCTTGACGTCGTCGAAATAGATCAGCGCGTCGTTCTCGTCGAAGCGCGAGGAGATGGGATTGTCGAACACGGACACGGCCGCCGCCTCGTAGGATTTGCGCGACAGCACGCGCAGGCCCTTGGCGCCCATGGGCAGCGCGCAGGAGAACGCCAGGTTCTCTTCGCCCGCCTTGAGCGGCTGCAGATTCGCCACCAGCACCTCGTTTGCCATGATCGCGCTGGTGCCCAGCATCTTGGCGCCGCGGATGGTGATGCCGGCGGCATCCTCGTCGACGATGCGCGCCACCAGCTCCGCCGCCTGCTCGCCCCAGTCCTTGGCGCGCTCCGCCTGCGGATTGATGATCACGTAGGTGAGGAAATAATCGTTGCGCCGCGCTTCCTCGAAATAGCCCGCCAGCGCCTTGGCGCGCTCGGCCCCGTGCCGGGCGAACACCTCGAGGCCCATGCGCTGGCCGACCAGCGCCGACGCCAGGTGATCGGGCGAGCGCCCCATGAACCCGCACGAGAGCGCCGCCCACGCCTGCAGCGCCTTGCGGCGCAGCACCATCTCGGCATGGGTGCGCGGCATCTGCCAGGCGCGGCTGACGCGCCGGTTGCCGCCGTCCGGCACGAACGTCATCAGCTCGCTGTTCTCCGGCCGCGCCTGGAAATCGTACAGCAGCCCGGCCGACGCGACCGAGTTGCGGAACGCCGGATGCATGGTCACGTCCGGCACCAGCTCACCGTCGATGTAGACGGCGCGGCCGTCCCGCAGCGACTTGATGTGCTCGGCGCCCGTCTTGCAGGTGGTCATGGTCGGCTCCCTCCCCGGCGCGGTCGCTTTTGCCGTCGCGCGTCAAACCGGGCCGTCGATACGCGTGCGGCCGCGATATGGCAATCCGGCGGCTGCGACGCGCGGTCGCGCCGCTGGGGCATGCACGCCGCTCTTCCATTCCCCTCCCCCGCGCGAAGCGCGGCGGGGCGAGGTTAGCGATGACGGCGGATGATGCAGATATTTCGCGGCTTCTGCTCAAGCGACCCGGCGCCGCTTGGACGTTCGTCCTGCCGCCGGGCGCGCAGAAAGCGTCAGACCCAAGGCACGGACGATGCGCATGACGGTGCTGAATTCCGGATTGCCCGTTTCCCCAAGTGCCTTGTACAGGCTCTCGCGGTTCAAGCCGGCATTCTTGGCAATCTCACCCATGCCGCGTGCACGTGCGACGAGGCCAAGCGCGTCGCGCACGAAATCCGCGTCACCGGTTTCGAGCGCCGCCGTAATATAGGCAACCTGGCGTTCTTCGGTGTCGAGATAGTCGGCAACATCAAATCGTGTCGTCTTGCGCATCACAATGTCTCCGCCAGAATCCGAGCCTGCTCGATATCCTGCCCCTGCGTACGCTTGTCGCCTCCACACAACAGGATCACAATCTGCGCTCCGCGATGCACATAGTAGATGCGGTAACCAGGCCCGTAGGAGATGCGCATTTCCACGATGCCCTTACCGACGCTCTTGGTATCCCCGGGATTTCCCTGTTCCATGCGGCGAATGCGGGCGACTAAGACGGTGCAGCCAGGCTGAAAACTCCTTCGTCTGACGCACCTCGACCATGACGGCAGAAAGTAGTCTATAGGCTACAAACCGTCAAGCGACAGCCGGCGCGCGGTATCGAGTGATCGGCGGCATTTGGCGTCGATAGCGTTCCGAAGTGGCGCGCCACGGTCGATGAAACCGAGCACTACTCGTTCGCCGTCGCGCTATGATGTCGTGCTCGAGTCCACGCTAGTACCGGCCAGTGGAAGTTCTGACTCCACTTCCCCTGGAGTGTGGCTGCAATACCGTCAACCCGCTGAGCCAAAATGAGTCCCTCACTTTCGCTCAGCTGTACTAGCTTATCCCATGACTTACGCATCTTTGCGCGGGCGCTGCGACGAGACGGATGGCGTGCCATCATTCCGCTACGGGTTCGCAAATCCGCCGCAGACGCGTTTGGCCTCATCCCAGCATTTGGCACAAAGAACCTTGAAATGAGCATCCCGGAACCATTGCTCGGAGGACGCGCCCTTGAGGGCACGGACCGCCTGCTCGCACTCCAGGCACCAAGCATCTGGACGGGCGGTATCGCAGTCGTCGCCCCAAAAGAAGCCGACCCGCTCGCCGCGCTCGATCGCAAGGGCGATGTGCTCGCATACCAGCCCGATGCCTTCGCGACCATGAACCGGGCATTGCGTTTGCGACCGATTCATACCGTCTGATTATGACTCCAACGTTCAGCGACCGGGGACAGACGCGGGCTATCGCGGCCGAGTGCCCCAAGCTTCGCCTCATCCCGGACGCCGGTGAGTGCGGGAGAGAGAAGGTCGGCGATTCCAGCCGGGCTTAATACCATGGGAGCCACTCCCGGCGCGGGATCTGCACGATGCGGCGAGAATTCGGCGACGTTAACACGCTTACAGCGCTGACATGGCGGCGAGATCGCATGCGTGCAGTGGCGCGCCGCGGTCGATGAAGCTGGGCAATACTCGTTCGCTGTGGCGCTATGGTGGCCTATCCGGTTCGATCCGGAGGTTCGCTACAGCAGCCGCGGCCTGCCCGAAGGACTACGCCAGACCGCTCTGTCAGGCCGCAGCTCGCTTCGCTCCGCGGCGTGCAGACGCTTTATTCCGGGGTGCCAAAGGCCTTGCTCATTCCGGCTTGCCAGCACCCTGGGCGTCCCACGGATTGAGCAGCGCAACGTCGACAAGTTCGAAGTCTGCAACATTGCGGGTGACGACCGTCAGACCGTGAACCAGGGCCGTCGCGGCGATCAGCGCATCGCGGTCCGCGCGTGGATCGGGAACGTGAAGACGCGCGCAACGCTGCGCCACGGCTGTATCGACAGCGAGGATGCGACCCTCGAAGCGAGGAAGAATCCGATCATCTATCCACGCGCGGAGAACTGCGCCTTGCACCGCGTCCCTGCGGGCAATCTGAAGCGCGCCCAGCTCGATTTCGAGGATAGAAATGGCCGAGAGAAAAATGCTCGCAGCTGGAATTGCGCTCGCCCAATTGACGACGTTGGTGTTTGCCCTCTCTGGCCGTCTCAGTTCGGAAATGACGTTGGTGTCGAGGAGGAACATCAGCCGAGATCGGCCGGCTTGAAGAGCCCGCCACCGACACGCGGCGGCTTAAAATCGAATTCGGAATCGCCCGGCTGGGCAAGCGCTTCGGCGAGGCTCATATTGCCGCCGGCGAGGCGCTGATAGTCCTCGATCGTCAAAAGGACATGCGCGGGCCGGCCCCGGTCTGTAATAAAGACCGGTCCCCGCCGTGCCGCCTTCTTGGCGCCGCTGGCGTCCTGATTGAATTCACGGCTGGTCAGAGTGGTCACCGTCATTTCGGCCTCCAATTCGAGACCCCCTAGCAGGCCCCTCTTGTGCAATATTCCCTGCAATTGTATGTAGACTCGTATCTACATTCAAGGCTTCATCAGCAGTCTCCATCAGCAGAGGCTCGCGCGGCTCACGAATTCAGCCATTCAACCAGACGATTCGGGAAATCGGCGGCATTTGGCGCCAATAGGGTATTCCGCAGTGGCGCGCCGCGGTCGATGAAGATGGGCACTATTCGTTCGCCATGTGCCTATGATGCCGCAGCCCGCCACGCGCTCCAATCGGCAAATCTGCGACGGGCTGCGATCTTGCTCTACGCCTCGATAGACACTGGCCGGTCAATCTCAACGCGCCGGTCAACCACACATTCCCCAATGGCAGCTTCCTCGGCACAACCGCCAACTTCGCGGCGACGGCAGGCGTCAAAGTCGGCCCACAGCTTGCCATGGGGCTGTGGCTCTATGGCATCGCCGGTGTGAGCGTCCTAAACGAGACGCTCAACGTGAACTTTATCCCGGTGGCGAGCTCGCGCAATACTACCGTACCGGGCGGCACGCTCGGCATTGGTGGCGCCTGGCAACCAGGTTTCCTGCAGGGCTTCAGTCGTCCGGTGGCACTGTTCGCGGAATATCAGCACACCTGGTGGCAGGATGCGCAGTTCAACACCCCGGCGGCCTCGCCAGCCTTCAACTACAATTTCCGGCGCAAGGCTGGGCGCGGCGAAGATCGTACCGCTTCTGCAGGTTGAGCCAGAGACGCGAGCGAGTTCCGCATCGCTATCGATCAAGATCAGGGTTGCATCCATCATACGGTCTCCGCATCGATTGTGTCTTATTCTGCCGGTTGAATAAGAGTGAGCGGCGTTCGGCCGTGTTTCCGGTAGACCACAAAATCGGAATCCAGTGTCATCACGGCATGCCGTTCATGGATTTCGGCCATGCGAACGACGCATGCATCGGCCAGCGACATCGGTCTGTCTCGATATTTCTGCAGCAGCCGGTGCACCGCATCGAAGTGCTCCTCGAGCCGGAACCCGATGCTGAGCGCACCACTATGCAGGAGATTAAACAGGGCGTCCTGCGCCTTCGTGTAAGGCGCAAGCAGGTATGTCGCTTCCGTGAGCACTGGTTCACAGACGAGGAGCGGCGCATCAAGTTCCTCGACACGCTCGGCGACCCAACGGTGGTGCCGTTCCGCCCGGTCGAAAAAAGCGACGAGCGGCCCGGTATCAACGATGGCGGGCATCGCGGCCCAATCCCGCCAGATGCTTGGGATTCGAAGCGAGGTCGGGAATCCCGGAATCGACCAGCCCGCGTGCAGGCTTCATGAGTCCGGCAAGGCTCGGACGCCGACGGGTCTTGCGCGGTGATTCGAGGACCAGCCGTAGTCCCTCCTCGACGATATCCTTGAGCTTGCGGCCGCGTAGCGCCGCCTCTGCCTTGGCCCGACGGTAGAGATCATCGGGCACTTCGACGGTGGTCTTCATCGCACACTCCGGCCATAAATCCATAAAAGCATATTTACGCGATGCGGGCGAAAAATTCAAGGCCGTCCGGACGAACGTTCGGCCCCTCCCGCGGCGGCAAAATCGCCGGCGACGCCACGCAATCCCAGCGGTTATGGCAGACGATTTTCCTCAGCCGGCCTGGTTCTAGGATTGCCCCTCGGCTGCTACTCTCAATCCGCACCGCGCGGCGCAAGCGACCGCAGGACGAACCGTTCTCCCGGACCAACCCATGAAGCCCGCCGCGTTCGACTACATCGTTGCCGACAGCATCGACGCCGCGGTCAAGGCGCTCGCCGCGGCGAACGGCGAGGCGAAGCTCATCGCCGGCGGCCAGAGCCTCGTGCCGATGCTCAATTTCCGCCTGCTGCGGCCCGCGATCCTGGTCGACATCAACCGGATTCCCGGGCTGGCCTTCGTCGAGGAGACGACGGACGCGATCCACGTCGGCGCCCTTACCCGCCATCATCGACTGGAAACCTCGCCGGTTATCGCAGAGCACCTGCCGGTGCTCGCCGAAGCCATGCGGCACGTGGCGCATCTCGCCATCCGCAACCGCGGCACCATCGGCGGCAGTCTCTCGCACGGCGATCCGGCGGCCGAGCTGCCGATGCTGGCACTGCTGCTCGATGCCACTCTCGACATCGCGTCGCCGTCGGGCCGCCGCACGGTGGCGGCCAAGGATTTCTTTCTCGGCGCGCTCACCGTCGACCTGGCGGGAGACGAGATGCTCACGCGGATCGTTTTTCCCAGGCTGCCGCCGTCCACCGGCTGGGGCTTTGCCGAGGTCGCGCGCCGCAGCGGCGATTTCGCCCTCGCGGCCGTGGCGGCGACCGTGAGCGTGGCGGACGGCGTCATCAAGCAGGCGCGCATCGCCGTGACCGGCGTCGACGAGACCGCCAAGCGCGCCGACGAGGCGGAAGCGCTGCTGGCCGGCCAGGCGCTCACGTCCGAACGCGTCGACGCGGCGATCGCGGCCGTGCGCGCCGGCGTCACGCCGGCAACCGACCTGCATGCCTCGTCGGACTACCGGCGCCATCTGGTCGGCGTGCTCGCCGGCCGCGCGCTGACCGCGGCGTGGGCGCGGGCGCGCGGAGACGGCGCATGAGCGCGCGCGCGATCAGGCTCACGGTCAACGGCGTTGCCCATGAGTGCACGGTCGAGCCGCGACTGCTGCTCTCCGATTTCCTGCGCCAGACGCTCGGCCTCACCGGCACCCACGTGGGATGCGAGCACGGGGTGTGCGGCGCCTGCACGATCATGCTGGACGGCGACAGCGTGCGCTCCTGCCTGCTGTTCGCGGTGCAGGCCGACGGCGCGCAAGTCGAGACGGTCGAAGGGCTGGGCGCGATCGGCCGCCTGAACGCGCTGCAGGAGGCGTTCCACACGCATCATGCGCTGCAGTGCGGGTTCTGCACCCCCGGCATGCTGATCACCGCCAGCGACCTCATCAAAAAGTACCCGCTCTTGAGCGACGACGATATCCGCGAAGGCCTGTCCGGCAATCTCTGCCGCTGCACTGGCTATGAGCACATCGTGCGCGCGATCCGCGCCGTGGCCGGCAAGGAGGACGCGCCATGAAGATGCACGTCCTCTGCGGCGGCCGGGTGCGCATGCGCAAGAGCGTCTATTTCCCCGACGCCGCCCGCGAGGAAACCATCGAGATGCCGGTCTCCTCCTTTCTGCTGCGCGGCCCGCACGGCAACGTGCTGTTCGACACCGGCTGCCATCCGTCCGTGGCCAACGATGCGCAAGCGCGCTGGGGCGGGCTCGCCAAGCTGATGGTGCCGATCATGCGGCCGGACGACAACGTGGTCGCCGGCCTCGCCGCCCTCGATCTCGGGCCGGACGACATCGACGTGGTCGTGTGCTCGCATCTGCACCCCGACCATTGCGGCTGCAACGCGTTCTTCCAGCGCGCGACCGTCCTGGTGCACGCGCGCGAGATCGAAGCCGCGCGGAAGCCCGACGCCGCGGCCGCCGGCTATCTCGCCGCCGACTGGGACCATCCGCTGCGGACCGACCTCGTCACCGGCGAGCGCGACCTCTACGGCAACGGCCGCATCGTGCTCATTCCCCTGCCCGGCCACACTCCCGGCAGCATGGCGGCGCTGGTCGCGCTCGACCGCACCGGCGCGGTCCTGCTGGCGGCCGACACGGTGAGCCTGCGCGCCACCCTCGATACCGGGATCGTGCCGAAGAACACTTGGAATGCCGACGCGCTGGTCACGTCGCTCGCCGAGGTGCGGCGCATCGAGGCGAGCGGCGCCATGGTCATCTGCGGCCACGACGCCGGCCAATGGGACACCTTGCGCAAGGGCGCCGACGCCTATGACTGAGTCGTTCAGCTTCTTGGACGCATCGGGACGGCCTCTCCGTTCCCCTCCCCCACAGCCGACGCTTCGCGTCGGCGTGCTTCTTCATCAAGAACGGCGGCCGGAGACCGCCTATGGTGGGGAGGGGTTAGGGGTGGGGGTAGATGCGATTTCGGTAATTTATTTGAACGACCCCCACCCCACCCGCCTTCGCTTCGCTTCGGCGGGCGACCCTCCCCACAAGGGGGAGGGTAAAGCAAGTGCCGCCGTATGACTGACCCCGCCGACATGACCGTGCGGCCGAAGATCGTCGGCGCCCGCATCAAGCGCACCGAGGACCCGCGCCTGCTCACCGGCCTCGGCGGCTACGTCGACGACCGTGCGGTGGCGGGCCTGCTGCACGTCGCGTTTCGCCGCAGCGATCACGCGCACGCGCGCATCGGCACGATCGGCACGGCGGACGCGCGGGCCGCGCCCGGCGTCGCGGCGGTATTCACCGCGGCGGACCTCGAGCCGTGCGTCAAGCCGCTGCGGGCCACGTCGCGCATGAAGGGGTACTACGCGACGCCGATCCGGGCGCTCGCGGGCGACAAGGTCCGCTACGTGGGCGAGCCGGTCGTGGGCATCGTGGCGGAGAGCCGCTACCTCGCCGAGGACGCGGCCGAGCGCATCGCCATCGACTTCGCGCCGCTGCCGCATGCCGCCGATCCGGCCGCGGCGGCGCGCCCGGGCGCGCCGCTTTTGCACGAGGAGGCGCACACCAACGTGCTGGTCGCCCGCGAGTTCAAGCGCGGCGACGTGGACGCAGCGCTGGCGGCCGCGGCGGTGCGCGTCAAGGGCCGCTTCCGCATGCGCCGCAAGACGCCGCTCGCGCTCGAGCCGCGCGCGTGCCTTGCCGAATACGACGCTGGTCGCGACGCGCTCACCTTGTATTCCACCACCCAGGTGCCCGGCATCATACGCGACGCGCTCGCGGAAGCGCTCGACCTGCCGGGGCATCGCGTGCGCGTGATCGCGCCCGACGTGGGCGGCGGCTTCGGCGGCAAGGCCTCGCTCTATCCGGAAGAGATCTTCGTGTGCGCGGCGGCGCGCCTGCTGCGCCGGTCGGTCAAATGGACGAGCGACCGCCTGGAGGATTTCGCCGCCACCGATCAGGCCTTCGACGAAGTGGTGGAGGCGGAGCTGGGCCTCGACCGCGACGGCCGCGCCGTGGCGCTCGCCGCCGACTGCATCGGCGACGTCGGCGCCTACTCGATCTATCCGTGGACCGCCGGCCTCGAGCCGGTGCAGGTGGTGAGCTTCCTGCCCGGCCCTTATCGCATCGAGCATTACCGCGGCCGCGCCCGGGCGGTCGCGACCGCCAAGGCGCCGACCGGTCCCTATCGCGGCGTCGGCCGGCCGATGGCGACCTTCGTGACCGAGCGGCTCATGGACATGGCCGCGGCGCAGCTGGGCATCGACCCGAAAGACATAAGGCTGCGCAATTTCGTGCGCCCCGAGGATTTCCCCTACAAGATCGGCTCCGGCATCGTGTGGGACCGCTCCGGCTTCACCGAAGGCCTGACCGCCGCGTGCGACCGCATCGGTTACGACGCGCTGCGCCGTCGCCAGGGCGAGGTGCGCGCCGCCGGCAGATATTTCGGCATCGGCATCGCCTCCTACGCGGAGCTGACCGGCATCGGCTCGCGTATCTCGGTCGCGCCCGGCATGCCGATCAACACGGGCACCGAGACCGCCAGCATCACCATCGACTCCACTGGCGCCGTCACCGCCGCGTTCGGCATCGCCTCGCACGGGCAGGGCCTGGAGACGACGCTGGCGCAGATCGTCGCCGAGCATCTCGGCGCCCGCCTCGCGGACATCCGCATCGTGCAGGGCGACAGCGCCGCGGTCGCCGGCGGCAGCGGCACCTATGCGAGCCGCAGCACCGTGCTGGCCGGCGGCGCCGCGACCCTTGCCGCCACCGCGGTGCGCGAGAAGCTCCTCAATGCCGCCGCCCATCTGCTGGAAGCAGCACCGGGCGACCTGGTCGCCCACGACGGCCGCGTCACCGTCGCCGGCACCGATCGGACGGTGACGTTCCGCGAAGTGGCGCGCGCGGTCTATGCCGAGATGGGCCGCCTGCCGCCCGAGGCGCGCGGCGAGCTTGCCGCCACCAAGACCTACGATCCGGTGTTCGGCACCACCACGTCGGCGACCCACGTGGCGGCGGTGGAGATCGATCCGCAGACGCTCGAAATCAAGGTCGAGCGTTTCGTGGTGGCGGAGGATTGCGGGCGCCTGGTCAATCCGTTGATCGTCGACGGCCAGGTGCACGGCGGCGTCGCCCAGGGCATCGGCGCCGCCCTCTACGAGGAAATCGTCTACGACGATCAGGGCCAGCTGCATACCGGAAGCCTGGTCGACTACCTGGTGCCGTCCGCCTGCGAAATCCCCGCGCTCGACGTCGTTCATCTCGATACCGAGTCGCCGACCACCTTGGGCGGCTTTCGCGGCATGGGCGAAGGCGGCACCATCGGGTCGCCGGCGGCAATCGCCAACGCCGTGGCCGACGCGCTTGCTCCGCTTGGCATCGTCATCGACGAGCTGCCGGTGACCCCTGAGCGGCTGTTCCGCCTGGTCGCGGCGGCGAAAGCGCAGATTTGATGGAGGAAACATGGACTTAGGTCTGCAAGGCCGGATCGCCCTGGTGACCGGCGCAGCGCGCGACGTGGGCCGCGAGATCGCGCTGACCCTGGCCGCCGAGGGCGCGGCGGTCGCGGTCAACTACCGCAGCTCCGCCCAGGAGGCGGACGCGCTGGTCGCCGCGATCACGGCGAAAGGCGGACGCGCGAAAGCCTATCCGGCCGACGTCGCCGACTTCGCCGCCGTGCAGGCGATGGTCGCCGCGATCGTCAAGGATTTCGGCGGCCTCAATGTCGTGATCAACAACGCCGGCCTGGCGCTGCGCCAGCGCTTCGTCGACACGAAACCGGAGGACTGGCGCCGCCAGATCGACACGTGTCTCTACGGCGCGATCCATTGCTGCCACGCCGCCGCGCCGCACCTCGAAGCCGGCAAGAACGGCCGCATCGTCAGCGTGATCGGCGATTCCTCGCGGGTCGGCGAATCCGGGCTCGCCATCGTGGCCGCCGCCCGCGCCGGCGTCGTCGCCCTGATGAAGTCGCTGGCGCGCGAGCTCGGCCGCTCCGGCACCACCGCGAACACGGTGTCGCTCGGCCTGGTCGAGACCGCGCACGACCGCGCCTGGGTCGAGGAGAACCGCGAGAAGCTGGTGCGGCTTTATCCGGTGCGCCGGCTCGGCCTGCCCGACGACGTGGCGCCCATGGTGGCGCTCCTCGCCTCGCCGCGCAGCGGCTGGATCACCGGCCAGGTGCTGAGCATCAGCGGCGGCTACAGCATGGTGTAGGACAGGACACGCCATGCTGCACGCCGACCTGATCGCGCCCATCCCGGAGCTGCTGCGCCGCCATGCGGCCGCGCGCGGCAGCAAGGTCGCGTATCGCGACGCGCACGGCGCGGTGACCTACGCCGAGCTCGAGGCGCGCACCGGCAATCTCGCCGGCCACCTCGCCGACATGGGCGTCGCGCCCGGCGACACGATGGCGATCCTGCTGCCCAATTCCGTGCCGTGGATCGAGACCTGCTTCGCGGTCGCGCGCGCCGGCGCCGTCAGCGTGCCGATCAGCTATGACGCGACCGAGCCGGAGATTTCCTATCGCCTCGCCGACGCAGATTGCCGCGCCGTCGTCACCACCGGCGAGCGCGGCGACCTCGTCGCCAAGCTGCGCGGCGCCGCAGCCAATCTGTCGGCCGTGATCGTCACCGAACGCGGCACCTGCGCGGCGCAAGCGCTCCGCTACAGCCACCTCGCGGCGGCGCCGCCAAAATCCCCGCCGCGCGATCCGGCCGCGCTGCACGCGCCGGCCTTCATCCTCTACACCTCCGGCACCACCGGCCGCGCCAAGGGCGTGCTGCTGACCGTGCACGGCATGCTGTGGATCGCGGCCGCCTGCTGGGCGCCCATCGTCGGCCTCAACGAACGCGACCACATGCTCTCGCCGCTGCCGCTGTTTCATTCCTACGCCCTCAACCTGCCGGTGCTGAGCATCCTGGCGGCCGGGGCGAGCTGCCATCTTATGGAGAAATTCTCGACCGCCGAAGCCTTGCGCCTGCTCAGGAGCGGGGATTTCACCTGCTTTCCCGGCGTGCCGACCATGTTCCATTATCTGCTGCAGGCGGCGGGCGAGCGCGAGACCCTGCCGAACGTTCGGCTGTGCATCTCGGCCGGCGCCATCATGCCGGGGACCTTGAACCAAAGGTTCGAAGAGCGCTTCGGCATTCCGCTGCTCGACGGCTACGGCATCACCGAAACCTCCACCATGGTAACCATGAACGGGCCGACCGGCACCCGGGTGCCGGGCTCGTGCGGGTTCCCGGTGCCGGGGCTCGCCGTGCGCCTCGTCGACGCCAACGGGCGCGACGTTGCGCCCGGCCACGAGGGCGAGCTGATCGTGCGTGGCCCCAACGTCATGCCGGGCTATCACAACAAGCCGCAGGAGACCGCGAACGCCCTGCGCGACGGCTGGTATCACACCGGCGACCTCGCGAAGAGCGACGACAACGGCTTCCTCACCATCACCGGCCGCCTCAAGGAGCTGATCATCCGCGGCGGCCAGAACATCGCCCCGGCGGAGATCGAGGAGGTGGTGAACACGTTTGCGGCGGTGCTCGATTGCGCCGTGGTCGGCGTCCCGCACGAGCATTTGGGCGAGGTCCCTGCCCTGTTCGTGGTGCCGCGCCCCGGCAGCGCGCTCGATCCCGACGCGCTCATCGCCCACTGCCGCGCGCAACTGTCCGCCTACAAGGTGCCGCAGAGCGTGCATAGGATCGCCGAGATCCCGCGCACCGGATCGGGCAAGATCATCAGATATAAGTTGCGCGAGACATTGAAGGATTCTTGTGCGTGACCATTCACTCGTCATGGCCGGGCTTGTCCCGGCCATCCACGTCTTGTTTTCGGTCCCGCAAAGACGTGGATGCCCGGCACAAGGCCGGGCATGACGATGTGGATAAGGCCATCGCCACGCCAACAAATGGTGGGTTACGGCGCTGCGCGCCTAACCCACCCTACCTCACACCTTAAATATCTTCGCATACCGCGCCTTGACCGTGTCGCTCTCCTTCTGGACCGCGACCGGATCGTCCTTCATGGTCTTGATGTCGCGCAGCGGCGTGCGGCCCGGCCGCTCCTTGGCGTGCGGGTGGGCGGAGCGGTAGGCGAGATCGTTGATGAGCTGCTGCGCCTCCACCGAGAACAGGAAGCTCTGCAAGAGGCGCGCGGCGTTGGGGTTGGGCGCTTCCTTGACGATGCCGTTGGGGCCGACCACCAGCGGCGCACCCTCGGCCGGGTAGACCACCTCGACCGGCTGGCCGGCGTCCTTGAGGACGAACAGCTGCTGGTCGGCGCCGTCCGCCATCACCGCGCGCTCGCCGCGCGCCAGCACCCGCGGCGGATCGGCCGAGGACTGCACCTGCATCACGTTCTGCTTCGCCAGCTGCTCGAAATAGTCCCAGCCGAGGTCGCGCGCCATCTGGTAGGTGGCGGTCATGATGCCGCCGCTGTAGCTCGGATGCGCCTTGACGATCTTGCCCTTCCATTTCGGCTCGAGCAGATCGGCGAAGCTTTTCGGCGCGTCCGCCGGCTTCACCAGGTTGGTGTTGTAGCCGATCACGCTGAGATAAAGCCGGAAGGTGGCAAACAGGCCGTCCGGGTCCTTGTGCTCGGGCGGATAGAACTTGGCCACGTCCTCGGGAACGTACGGAGCCAGCAGGCCGTCGCGCTTCCACGCGATGAAATGCGCCGCGTCGGACGAATTGACCACGTCGACCGCGTAGACGCGGCTCGCGCGCTCCTGCGCGATGCGGGTGTAGACGCGCTCGGCGCCGGTGCGCTCGACCCGGATGGCGATGCCGGAATATTTCGCCTCGAACGCCTTGGCGATCTTCTCGGCGACCTGCACCTCCGCCGAGGTGTACCAGACGACCTTGCCCTCCTGGCGCGCGGCCGCCACCAGCTCGGGCGTGACGACCGCCGCGGGCGGCGCGGCGGCCCGCACCGGCGCGGCGTAAAGCGTGGCGGCAAGCGCCGACGCGCCCTTGATGAGGTCGCGGCGCGAGCATGCGGATGTCGGTGATCGGCGCCGTGACATCGGGTGATCCTTTGTAGGGTGGGTTAGCGCCGCAAGGCGCGTAACCCACCGAGAATATCCAAACAAACGACTGGTGGGTTACGCGGGCTGCTTCCGCTAACCCACCCTACATTACACCCGAAACTCCTT
>Ga0193751_1000230_pt1 | contig 49674 bp, 41 predicted proteins | sample L1c2metaG_FD_143050 | JGI IMG/M metagenome (GOLD analysis project Ga0193751, IMG submission 143050) | Soil microbial communities from a riparian zone of the East river system, Colorado, United States - L1c2 | ecosystem: Environmental > Terrestrial > Soil > Riparian zone | place: USA: East River...
GCGAGCTGTGAACAGAGCACGCCGGCCAGGATGACGACGCCGCCGGCGAGCTGTGCCGCGGTCGGCGGCGCGGCAGCCGGGTACGCAACCACCACAACGAGCAGATTTCCGCTCCTGGCACATTTCGGAAGTGCCGCAATGTCCGAATTGAGTCTGGAATGCGCACCAAAGCGGACATCCGCAGACCACTTTGAATTTATGGGTTCACGGCTAATCCACATCCTCGACCGCACCCGGCGCGGTGCCGAAGGCGCGTTGCGCGAGGGTAGCCGCCATGAATTCGTCGAGGTCGCCGTCGAGCACGCCTGAGGTGTCCGACGTCTGCACGCCGGTACGAAGATCCTTCACCATCTGATAGGGCTGCAACACGTAGGAGCGGATCTGATGGCCCCAGCCGATATCGGTCTTGGCGGCCTGGTCGGCGGCGGCCTGCGCTTCGCGTTTTTTCAGCTCCATATCGTAAAGCCGCGCGCGCAACATGTCCCACGCCTGGGCCCGGTTCTTGTGCTGTGAGCGGCCGGCCTGGCACACCACCGCAACGCCGGTTGGGATGTGCGTCAACCGGACCGCGGATTCGGTCTTGTTGACGTGCTGACCGCCCGCGCCGCCCGAGCGCATGGTGTCGGTGCGCACATCGGACTCCTTGATGTCGATCTTGATGCTGTCGTCGACGACAGGGAAAATCGCGACGCTTGAGAACGAAGTGTGCCGGCGCGCATTGGAATCGAACGGCGATATCCGCACCAGCCGGTGCACGCCTGCTTCGGTTTTCAGCCAGCCATAGGCGTTGTGGCCGCTAATCTGGATGGTAGCGGACTTGATGCCGGCCTCTTCGCCCTGCGTCTCTTCCAGATATTCGACCTTGAAGCCGTGCTTCTCCGCCCAGCGCGTATACATGCGCAACAGCATCTCGGCCCAATCCTGGCTCTCGGTTCCTCCCGCGCCGGCGTGAACCTCGAGATAGGAATCGAAGCGGTCGGCTTCACCCGACAGCAGGGCTTCCAATTCGCGGCGCGCGACTTCTTTTTTCAGGGCCACGAGCGCGGCCTCGGCCTCAGCCACCACGCCCGCATCGTTCTCGGCCTCGCCGAGTTCGATCATGCCGATATTGTCTTCCAGATCGCGCTCGACCTTGCCGATGCCGGAAAGCGCATCCTCCAGCGAGGTCCGCTCCTGCATCAATTTCTGCGCCTTCTGGGGATCGTTCCAGAGATTGGGAGCTTCGGCGAGCTTGTTCAGCTCGGCCAGACGGGCGGTGGATTTGTCGACGTCAAAGATGCCTCCTCAGCAGCCCGACCGACTGCTTGATCTCTTCAACGAGGCGTTCGACTTCGGCGCGCATGTACTTCTCTGCTTCTCGCGGCGCATGGCCGCTTTCGTGTGACGGTGCGAGGGATGTAGCGGCGGACGCCGCAAAGCGCAATCGGCGCCTGTTCTATTCGGGTGACTCTTGGTGCGCGCTGGCGCAGTTTCGCTCAAGGCCAGCTAGTACAATCCACCGGTGCCGGGACGGAACAGGCTTCGATCCGCATCGGGCGACGGCTGCAGCTGGCGGCCGTCGGCGTCGGCAACGCCGATCACGGAGTAATTATCCGGCGGCGCGGTGCCCGGCTTGAAGGCTTCGAGAATGGTCCTGCCGCCCTCGCCCGGACCGGCGCGCATGCCGCTCTTGGCATCGACGCGGATCAGCTTGATCCCAGCCGGCACCTTGAAGGGGACCGCGGGCTTGTCGGCGAGCGCGAGCTTGAGGAAGTCGCGCGCGATCGGCGCGGCCAAATGACCGCCGGTTGCCCCTCTGCCGAGATTGCGTGGCTTGTCGTAGCCCATATAGACGCCGACCGCGATGTCAGGCGAGAAGCCGATGAACCAAACATCCTTTAGATCGTTGGTGGTACCGGTCTTGCCGGCGATCGGCTTGCCGACTTCCTTCACCACCGTCGCCGTGCCGCCTTGCACCACGCCTTCCATCAACGAAGTGATCTGGTAGGCCGTCATCGAATCGAGCACCTGCTCGCGACGGTCGACAAGCTGGGGCTCGGGCTGATTCTTCCAGCCGGCTGGGGCATCGCAGCCGCGGCACTCGCGGGCGTCGTGTTTGAAAATGGTATGGCCGTATCGGTCCTGGATACGATCGATCAACGTCGCCTTCACCCGGCGGCCGCCATTGGCGAACATCGAATAGGCGGTGACCATCCGCATCACCGTGGTTTCGCCGGCGCCGAGCGCGTAGGACAAATAATTCGGCAGTTCGTCATAGACGCCGAAGCGCTTGGCATATTCGCCGATCAGCGGCATGCCGATGTCCTGCGCCAGCCGCACCGTGACCGTATTCAGCGACAATCGCAGCGCGTTGCGCAGCGTTACCGGTCCGTTGTATTTGCCGGAGGAATAGTTTTCCGGACGCCAGACGCCGGCGCCCTGCCCCTGATCGATTTCGATCGGCGCATCGACCACGACGGTCGAAGGTGTATAGCCGTTGTCGAGCGCCGACGAGTAGACAATGGGTTTGAACGACGAGCCGGGCTGCCGGTAGGCCTGCGTCGCTCGATTGAACTGGCTCTGGTCGAACGAGAAGCCGCCGACCATCGCCAGTACGCGGCCGGTCCAGGGGTCCATCACCACCATCGCGCCCGACACTTCCGGCAATTGGCGCAGGCGGAACTGCCCCTCGATGGGAGTGCCGTCCTTGATCAAGGGATCGGCGTAGATGACGTCGCCCGGCGAAAGCACCTGCGAAACCGCCGCCGGCGTTCTGCCCTTCGCCGGGCCGGCCGTGGGCTTTGCCCATCTCACGCCATCGAGCGTGATGAGTCCGGTTTGCCGTTGCTTGGCTATGGCGCCACCGAGTTCGTGGCCGGGCTGAAAGCCGATTCGCGCCGATTGATCGCTGGTCTCCAGCACCACGGCCATTCGCCAGGGCGAGATATCCGAAAGCGATTTGACGTCGGCGAGTTTCACGCCCCAGTCGCCGGAAACATCGAGCTTGCTGACGGGACCGCGCCAGCCCTGCGCCTCGTCGTAATTGACGAGGCCGGCCGCCATGGTCTTGCGCGCCATCACCTGGATCTTCGGATCGAGCGTGGCGCGGACCGACAGGCCGCCTTCATAAAGCTTCTTCTCGCCGTAGCGCTCGAAAATATCGCGGCGAACTTCCTCGGCGAAATACTCGCCGGCAAAGATATGCGCGGCATTGGACCGGCTGGTCACGACCATCGGATCCTTACGGGACTTGTCCGCATCGGCCTGCTTGATCCAGCCATTCTCCAGCAGGCGGTCGATCACATAATTGCGGCGCTCGATCGCCCGGTCGCGGTTGCGCACCGGATGTAGCGCCGCCGGCGCCTTCGGCAGGGCTGCGAGGTAGGCGGCCTCCGCAACGGTGAGTTCGTTGACCGATTTGTCGAAATAGACCAGCGAGGCCGCTGCGACCCCGTAGGCGCCTAGCCCGAGATAAATCTCGTTGAGATAAAGTTCGAGAATCTTGTCCTTCGAATAGGTGCGCTCGATCCGCATCGCCAGCAGCGCTTCCTTGGCCTTGCGGGTGAACGAGACTTCGTTGGTCAGAAGAAAGTTCTTCGCCACCTGCTGGGTGATCGTGGAAGCCCCCTGCGGACGGCGATTGGAACCGAAGTTCTGCGCGTAAATCACGGCAGCCCGCGCCATGCCGGAGAAGTCGATGCCGCCATGCTCGTAGAAGTTCTTGTCCTCGGCCGCGAGGAACGCGTTGATCACGAGCTTTGGCACGGCCTGAATCGGCAGATAAAGCCGGCGCTCCTTGGAGTATTCGCCGAGCAGCGCGCCATCGGCTGCATGAACGCGCGTCATCACCGGCGGTTCATAATCCTGAAGCTGCGAATAGTCCGGCAGATCCTTGGAAAAATGCCAGATCAGCCCGGCCGCCGCGGCGACGCCCACCAGGAACACCACGGTTCCGGCGGCAAACAGGAAACCCAAGAACCGCACCAGCAAGCGCATTATCGAACGTCCGTTTCAGCCCTTGCGCCGCAAGTCGCGGCGCGCATCCTCAAGTCGCGAAATCTGGTGCGGAGCAATCTGCCGTCCCGCGCAGGCACATTAATTATATGTCGGCCGAGAGGCATTTTTGATCGATTCCGAAGGCCCTGCGGCGGTTTTTTTATAGGGCCGCTGCTGTGGCCAAACTAGGGCTTCCAGCCCCCTGTTCCCAGTCAATTCCCGGGACCGGCCGTCGCCAGGTGCTTGGCGAAGAACGCGTCGATGGCATGCGCCACCGATCCAACGGTACGGGAACGCCAATTCTCCGACAGCAGGTGTTCGAGGTCATCCTTGTTCGAGACATAGCCAAGCTCGATCAGAACCGACGGCACGTCGGGGGCCTTGAGCACCCGAAAGCCGGCGGACTTGAGCGGATGCTTGTGCATTCGTGTCGCGGTCTTCATCTCGCCCATCAGGATGCGCGCAAAGCGGTGGGAGAAGGTGCGGGTTTCGCGCTGCGCGAGGTCGATGAGAATGTCGGCAACCTCGGTCGGCTCCTCGGTCAGATTAACCCCGCCGATCGCATCCGCCTTGTTCTCGGTCTCGGCCAGCCGCTCAGCCTCGGCGTCCGAGGCGCGGTCGGACAGGGTGTAGATCGTGGCGCCCTGGGCGTCACCCTCATGACGCGGCAGGGCGTCGGCATGAACCGATACAAACAGCGCCGCCGATTGATTGCGCGCGAGCCGGACCCGGTCGGCAAGCGGAATGAAGGTGTCGTCGGTGCGGGTCATAGCTACGCGATATTTGCCGGTTTTCTCGATGCGGTCGCGCAACGCCAGCGCGAACCCCAACACCAGGTTCTTTTCGCTTTCGCCGCCCGACTGGGTGCCGTTGTCGGGCCCGCCGTGGCCGGGGTCGATGACCACCACCGGACGCAAATCCGGCGCCACCGGCGCGGCCGCAGGCTCCGCCCTTGCCATCACCGCGACCGCGGCGTCGCTGCCGTCCGCGATGGCGGGTCGCAGCTCGGGCCGATTGTCAGCCGCAAGCGACTGCACGAAGGCGGTGCGGTCCACTTCCTCCAGTTCGAGCACCAGCCGCGGTGGTTGGCCGTTGGCCGCATCAAGTACATAGGCGTTGGCGATCTTCGCCGGACCTGTCAGATCAAACACGATCCGCGAGCCGCCGGGCAGCACCAGGCCGTAACGGAAGGCCTTGATCAGCCCCCGCCCCGCGGCGCCAATGCCGGGTGGAAGCTGGAAGCCGATTTGGGGGAGATCGACGATGACGCGATAGGGATCGGCGAGCGGAAAGGCATGAAACGAAATCGGCTGGTCGAGGTCGAGGATGAAGCGGGTCTGCTTGTTGTCGCCGGCGAGACGGGCGTTGGAGGCGACCGGAAAACTCGGCGCGATAGGTGGTTTCGAAGACGGGCTGTCGCCCACGCCACCCATCGCGAACCGGGAGCACAGCAATGCTGCGGCGCACAACAATGCGCAGTTCAGCAAAACACGATGATTTGCGCGGCTCGCCAACGAATCCGTGCCTCCGAGCTGCCCTCTTACCGCAATAGAACCACAGGGTTAACTGCCGCTTAAGCCTTGGGCGGCGAATAAGGCGAAGTGTTGCCCAGCCGCGACGCGTCCCTTGCAGGCGGCGGGCAATCCACGTATGTAAAAGGCGCTGACGGCTAAAATTCCCGGTTGTGTCGCGTTCAGCCTCCCGGTGCAGCGCAGGAGCCTCCAAAAGGTGGAGATTCCGGCGTCTTTCCGATCCCTCCGCAGCCAGCGCAGCGCGCGGCTGACAAGGAGCGGCGGTTTCGAGCCCGAGCGGCGTCCGGTCCCAGGTCACCATCTTACTCCAGGGACGGCTTTAGATTCGGCTTAACCGATTATCGGTCCCTCAGGGCGCCGATATGCGATGGCCGGCGGGCGCCTTGGCGCCGCGCCGGGCTTTCAGCGACAGACAAGGCGGCGCCTTTTGCCGCCAACGTGTTCAGACGGGCCGACGCTTGATGCGCCAGACTGTGTTGCCGATCATGATCCAGGGAAGAAGCGCGCCGACGCGGAGCGAAAGCTCTGCGCGTCGTTTTGATTCCCGGCGATCCCGTTCGGCCGGGCGCCCCAGGTTGTGTTTTGGCCTTCCCCTCACCCCCGAATCAGGTGGACCGTCGCGTCACCCGGCCGCGCGATATGCGCGCACCGCCATACGCGCCCGCCGCCGTCAAGAGTTCCAAAATGCCCAACAAAATGCTTATCGATGCGACCCACCCGGAAGAGACCCGGGTCGTAGTGGTCCGCGGCAATCGCGTCGAAGAATTTGATTTCGAGACCGCCCAACGCAAACAACTGCGCGGCAATATCTATCTCGCCAAGGTCACGCGCGTAGAGCCGTCCCTGCAGGCGGCCTTCATCGAATACGGCGGCAACCGTCACGGCTTTCTGGCCTTCAGCGAAATTCATCCGGACTATTACCAGATTCCGGTCGCCGATCGTCAGGCGCTGATCGAGGCTGACGAACGCGCCCATCGCGAGGCCGAGGAAGAATCCGAAAACCGTTCCAGCCGGCGGCGTCCGCGCCACCGCAACTCGCGCCGCCGCGGCAGCGGTGAACGCATCCAGAGCGAAATTATCGAGCCCGCGAGCCTTGAGCCGTCGCCGGCCACGCAACCGCACGATCTGCCTGAGCACGCCGAAGGCGAGCCCGCCCAACCCCGCGAGCTTCACCATGGCGATGCGGAACATGAGGATGCCGGGCATCCTCATGAGCATTCGGCCGATCACGACGAACATTTGCATGACCATGCCGATGAGCACGAGCATTTTCATGCCAGTGAAACACCCGAGCCGGTGATCGAGCACGAAGTGACCGCCGTCGAGACGCAAGCCGCACCCGAGGTCTCCGGCAGCGCCGAAGTCCACGAAGAATATGCCCATGATGAGGCGAGCCGCGCGGAACATGCGCGTGAGAACGCCGCCTACGCCGACGACGCGGCGCACGCCGAAGACGCTAGCGAAACGCGCGCCGAGCACGAAGGTGACGAACACCCGGCTTCGCCTCACGAGGCGCACGCCGTCACGGCGGATGGCGAGGACAACAACGACGATGAAGACGACGGCGACGAAGCCGAGGAAGAAGTCGTCGAATCCGTCGGCGGCGACGACGTGCTGGAAGAGGTGCCCGAGCGCGCCTTCCGCCCGCGTCGGCAGTATAAAATCCAGGAAGTCATCAAGCGCCGCCAGGTGATGCTGGTGCAGGTCGTCAAGGAAGAACGCGGCAACAAGGGCGCCGCGCTGACGACGTATCTGTCGCTCGCCGGCCGCTACGCGGTGCTGATGCCCAATACCGCGCGCGGCGGCGGCATCAGCCGCAAGATCACCAGCGCGCAGGATCGCTCGCGGCTGAAGGAAGTCGTGCAGGATCTCGACGTGCCCGAGGGCATGGGCATCATTTTGCGCACCGCGGGCGCTTCCCGCACCAAGCCCGAAATCAAGCGCGACTTCGAATACCTGATCCGGATGTGGGAAACCGTGCGCGACATGACGCTGAAGTCGCAGGCGCCGACGCTGGTCTACGAGGAAGGCTCGCTGATCAAGCGCTCGCTGCGCGACCTCTACAACAAGGAGATCGACGAAATTCAGGTCGCCGGCGAAGCCGGCTATCAGGAGGCGCGCGATTTCATGAAGATGCTGATGCCCTCGAATGTGCGCGCCGTCAGGCAGTATCGCGATGGCCAGCCGCTGTTCTCGCGCATGGGTGTCGAGAGCCAGCTCGATGCGATGTTCTCGCCGACGGTGCAGTTGCGATCCGGCGGCTATATCGTGATCAACCAGACCGAAGCGCTGGTCTCGATCGACGTCAATTCCGGCCGCTCGACCCGCGAGCACCACATCGAAGATACCGCGCTCAAGACCAATCTCGAGGCCGCCGAGGAAGTCGCTCGGCAGTTAAGGCTGCGCGACCTCGCCGGGCTGATCGTGATCGACTTTATCGACATGGACGAGAAGCGCAATAACCGCGCGGTGGAACGCAAGCTCTCCGATTGCCTGCGGCAGGACCGCGCCCGAATCCAGGTCGGACGCATTTCGCATTTCGGACTGCTCGAAATGTCGCGCCAGCGCATCCGCGCCAGCGTGCTGGAGAGTTCGACCGAACCCTGCTCGCAATGCGGCGGCAGCGGCCATGTCCGTTCGGTGTCGTCGGTGGCGCTGCAGCTGCTGCGCGGCCTTGAAGAAATATTGATGAAGGGCGCGACCCACAATCTGGTGGTGCGCACCCGTACCGATGTTGCGCTTTATGTTCTCAATCACAAGCGCGGCCATCTGCGCGATCTCGAAAGCAGCTTCAAGGTAACCCTTGCCGTGATCGCCGACCCGACCGTGAGCGGCCAGCAGTCGTTCGTGATCGATCGCGGCGAGCAGGTGCATACGCTGGAAGCCGCCAAGGCGCTGCTGGCGGCGCAGGTCGCAGCTTTCCCCTCGCAGTCGGAGGAAACGCTCGACGAGGACGAGCCGTTCGACATCGAAACCGAATCGGAAGTGGAAACCGAAGAGACCGAAGGGCTCGCTGAGGATTCCACGCCCGGCGAAGAAGCCGGCACCGAAGCCGCCGCCGATGGCCCGCGGCGCAAGCGGCGGCGACGGCGGCGCGGCCGCGGCGGCGAGGCGCGCGAGGCAGGTCCGATGCGCGAAGACAACGGCATCGCACGCACAGCGCCGATCCCGGCTGAAGTTGCCGGCACCGACGAGGGCGACGCCGAGGAGGACGATTCCGAGGAGCAGCCCGGCGCGGTCCGCTCAGACCAGGCGGCGGGCGGCGAGCGCAGGCCGCGCCGCCGCGGACGTCGCGGCGGACGCCGCCGGCGCGGTGGGCCGGAGGATGGTCTGGCCGGATCGATCGTCGATGAGCTCGGGCCAACAGCCGCGCCGGAGGTGACAACCGCGGTTGCCGATTTCGACGGCTACTCTTCCCAACCGTCGACGCCGCTGGTGCGGCCTGACCCCATCGCGCCACCGCCCGAGCCGCCATCGGCGGATCGCAGCCAGCAGGAAGCGACGCGTCCATCCACCGAGGCGGAAACCGCGCAAGAAGCCGAAAGAGCCGCCGCGCGGCGTCGCTCGACCGTACGCGAAAAAGTGAGCTTCTTGGTCAATGCCCAGCCTGACGCGGCGCCGGGCAGCCACAGCCAACCCCAGCCACCACCGGCGGCTCCCGCCCCATCTGAGCCCGCTTCCGAGATAACCGACGCCCAACCTCGCCGCGCGGGATGGTGGTCGCGGCGCTTTGGTAACGGCGAATAGGCGAGCTGAATTTGCGAAACGAAAAACCGCCCGGCGAAACCGGGCGGTTTTGATTTGTCCGACCGCGTTTTCTTCACCTGAATCCGGGTCCGATTCACTCGAAAGCCTCTACCCCGTGGTGACCGCCGTCTCCATGCTGGTTGGATCGATCTGCTTGCTGAGATTGGCGTGCAGCTTGTCGCGATCAAGTTCGCCTTCCCACCACGACACCACCACGCAGGCGACGCCGTTGCCGCAAAGGTTCGTCAGCGCGCGGCATTCGCTCATGAACTTGTCGATGCCAAGGACGATCGCCATGCCCGGAACCAGGCGTGGATCGACCACGGCAAGCGTCGCCGCCAGTGTGATGAAGCCCGCCCCGGTAATGCCGGACGCCCCCTTCGAGGTCAGCATGGCAACCAAAAGGATCGTGATCTGCTGTCCCAAACTGAGATCGAAACCGAGCGCCTGCGCGATGAACAGGGTCGCGAGCGTCATGTAGATGTTGGTGCCGTCGAGATTGAACGAATATCCGGTCGGCACCACCAGCCCGACCACCGATTTGGAACAGCCGAGCCGTTCGAGCTTTTCCATCAGCGAGGGAAGCGCGCTTTCCGAGGACGACGTGCCCAGCACAACCAGCAACTCGTCCTTGATGTAGGCCAGGAATTTGAAGATCGAGAAGCCGACGATTCGCGCGATGACGCCAAGCACCACGAGTACGAACAGCGCCGCGGTGACATAGAACGTCGCGATCAGGCCGATCAGATTCAAGATGGCACCGGTGCCGAATTTGCCGATGGTATAGGCCATCGCGCCAAACGCCCCGATCGGCGCGGCTCGCATGACGATGGCGATCACGCCGAAAACCCCGTGCGCGGCGTCGTCGATGAAGGAGCGCAAGGTGTGGCCGCGCTCGCCAAGGCTCATCACGGAAAAGCCGAACAGGATCGAAAACAACAGCACCTGCAGGATCTCGCCCGTGGCGAAGGCGCCGACCACCGTATCGGGGATGATATGAAGGAAGAAGTCGACGCTCTTCTGGGCTTCGGCCTGCTTGGCGAAAGTCTCGACTTTCTGCGCATTGGCCAAGGCGTCGCCAAAGCCCGCGCCAGGGCGAACCAGATTTCCGACCGTCATCCCAATCAAAAGCGCAAACGTCGAGACGATCTCGAAATAGACCAGCGCCTTGATGCCGATGCGGCCGACCTTCTTGGCGTCCTGGATATGGGCGATACCCGAGACCACCGTGCAGAAGATGATCGGCGCGATCACCATCTTGATCAGCTTGATGAAGCCGTCGCCGAGCGCCTTGATCCAGTCATTGGTCGCAACATTGGGCCACAGCCAGCCGACGACGGCGCCGAGCACGATGGCGGTCAAGACCTGAATATAAAGCACCTTGTACCAGGGCTTCGCGGCGCGCGCCGGTACCGCGGTTGCGATCGTTGCCGCCATGAATTTCACTCCCCCAATGAACCCTAAATGAACTTAGCTATATGTATTTGATGTATTTGACCATCTTGCTGGTCGCGCTTGGCGCGGACCGGCCTGCCGCCGCATACCCAGCCAAAATCAATTGGGTCGGCTGAGTCAATGGCACCGATGCTTTTTCAGGCTCAAGATCAGATGCCGCGACCAGATCCGAGCCATCGGGTGATGCGCGCAACCGCCTCGCGCATCTCGTCAGCCGAACGTGCGTAGGAGAAGCGAATGAACCGATGGCCGTGGACCGGATCGAAGTCGACGCCGGGGGTTGCCGCCACACCTGCCCGTTCCAGCATCTCGCCAGCGAATTTGAAACTGTCGGAGGTGAAATCCGAAACGTCGGCATAGAGGTAAAACGCGCCGTCGGCCGGCAGGAATTTGGTGAGGCCGGCGCGCGGCAAGCCGTCGATCAGAATCCGGCGGTTCTCCAGATAGCCGCGTTTGACCGCTTCCATCTCGGGGCGGCCTTCGAACGCGGCCTCGGCGGCTATCTGCGACAGCATCGGTACCGAGATAGCGAGATTCTGCTGGAGCCGCTCGATCGGGCGCACCAGCGGTTCCGGCACCACCATCCAGCCCACCCGCCAGCCAGTCATGCAGAAATACTTCGAGAAGGAATTGATGACGAGAGCATGGGGCGACAACTCAGCCGCCGTCACCGCGGAGAACGCGTAGTCGAGGCCGTGATAGATTTCGTCGGAAATGAACCGGATCCCGGCGCTTTCCGCCGCCGATATCAGGCTGGTGAGGGCCTCGCGGGACATCATCGTCCCCGTAGGATTGGCTGGGCTGCCAACCAGAACGCCCTTCAGTGGTGCCTTTCGGTGAGCAGCCAGCAGGGCTTCGCCGGTCAGCGCGTGCCGGGTTTCGCTGGAGGTCTCGATCAGCACCGGCTCGCAGCCGAGCGCGGTGAGAATATGCCGATAAGGCGGATAGCCGGGCACCGTGACCGCAACCCGGTCGCCGGGTTCGAACATGGCAAGAAAGCCCAGGATGAAGGCACCCGAGGAACCCGTGGTGACCACGATTCGCTCGGCCTCCACCGCCAAGCCGTAACTTTCGCGGTAGTGGCGGCAGATACGCTCGCGCAGCGAGGCAATTCCCAGCGCCGAGGTGTAATCGATCCGCGCACCGTCGAGCGCGGCATGGGCGGCCAATATCGCCGCTTTCGGCGCCGCCGCCGCCGGTTGTCCCACTTCCATATGGATAACATGACCGCCGGCCGCCTCGATCCGCGCGGCCGCCGCCATCACATCCATCACCATGAACGGCGGCACGTTGCTTCGCCCCGATGCCGTCAACAGGCCCTTTGTCCGCTCTCTCAGTGTCGCATCAAGCATCGAACTCTGCTATTTTGCCGGGTGCCCCAGACTAGCCTCATTCGGCGGTTTGGTAGGGCTTATCTCGTATCAGACCCGCCGCCAATCATCAAAGACTGCTCGATGCTGCTCCGCCTAGCGTTACTCAGGAAAACCAGGAAGCTCACCGCTGTCGCCACCGCGATCGCGCTCGCCCTTGCGCCGATTCCCGCGCTCGCGCAGCAGGGCGAAAAACTGGCGATTTTGCGCGACACCGAAACCGAGCAGCTGCTGCGCGACTACACCCGGCCGATTCTGCGGGTCGCGGGCCTTGAGAAGCAGAACATCCAGGTCACCATCATCAATCAGGCCGTGTTCAACGCCTTTGTCGCCGACGGCCGCCGCATTTTCGTGAATCATGGCGCCTTGCTGCAGTCGGAAACCCCGAACCAGATCATCGGGGTGCTGGCGCACGAGACCGGCCATCTGGCCGGCGGCCATCTCGCCAGATTGCGCGAGCAACTGGCCCAGGCGCAGACGCAGATGATCATCGCCATGCTGCTCGGCGTGGGCGCGCTGGCGGCCGGCGCCAAGAGCAATAGCACCAATGGCGGCCTGACCAATGCCGGCGCGGCCGCAATCGCCGCGCCGCAAAGCATGATCTTGCGCTCGCTGCTCTCCTACCAGCGTCAGCAGGAAGAGAGCGCCGACCGCGCCGGCGTAAAATTCTTGACCGCTACCGGTCAGTCCCCGAGGGGCATGTACGAGACCTTCAAGCGGTTCTCCAATGACATCCTGTTCACCGCCCACGGCGCAGACCCCTACTTCCAGTCGCATCCGATGCCTGCCGAGCGCGTCGCCGCGCTTGAGGAACTCGCCCGTTCAAGCCCGTATTGGGACAAGAAGGACGATCCCGCGCTGCAATTGCGCCATGACATGATGCGCGCCAAGATTTCCGGCTTCCTGGAACGACAGGACACCATCTATCGGCGATATCCGATGTCGAACGACAGCCTGCCCGCGCGCTACGCGCACGCGATCTCGACCTATCTGCACGGCGATTTGCGCAACGCGCTCGGCCAGATCGACGCATTGATCCAGGCTCAGCCCAACAACCCGTATTTCTATGAATTGCGCGGTCAGGCGTTGATGGAGGGCGGCCGGCCGGCGGAGGCGATCGCGCCGTTGCGGAAGGCGGTGCAGCTGTCGAATAACGCCCCCCTCATCGAGATGTTACTTGGGCAGGCGCTCGTGGCATCCGATAATAAAGCCTATACTGACGAGGCAATTTCGATTCTGCGCGCCGCGGTGGCACGCGAGACGGAGGCGCCGATCGGTTATACGCAACTCGCGATGGCCTACGGCCGAAAGGGAGATTATGCAGAGGCCGACCTGGCATCGGCGCAGGCGGCCTTTCTTCGTGGCGACAACAAGACCGCACGCGATCTTGCCTCGCGCGCCAAGACCCGCTTCGCCGTCGGTACGCCCGGATGGGTCAAGGCCGACGATATCATCGCCGCAAAGCCGCTGCCCGGCCAGAAGGACGGCGGAAAATAGACAGACCTGACCGACATCCGAAACACTGCGTTTGCCAACAACCCGTTCTCCCAAGAACTCGCCCGAGAAACTCGCTCAAGAGGATTTGCCGATGCCTCCGCTCCGCCTGCTCCTTCCCGCTCTGTTCGCGCTGGCACTTGGCGCCGCGCCGCCGGCCGCTTCGGCCGGGAGCTTCTCCGACGGCCAGCGCGGGGAGATCGAGACCATCGTCCGGAATTATCTGATCGCGCACCCCGAGGTACTGGAAGAGGCGATGGCGGAGCTGAACAAGCGCCAGGCCGCCGCCGAAGCCGAGAAGCATGAAGCGAGCGTGGCGCAAAACTCGGATGCGATTTTCAATTCGCCGCGCGGCGTCGTGCTCGGCAACAAGGATGGCGACGTCACCTTCGTCGAGTTCTTCGACTACAATTGCGGCTACTGCAAACGCGCGATGGCCGACATGCTGGACCTGATGAAATCCGATCCCAAGCTGAAGGTTGTGCTGAAGGAATTCCCGGTGTTGAGTCAGGGTTCGGTCGAGGCCGCGCAGGTCGCGGTCGCGGTGCGGATGCAGGACGCGAGCGGCAAGAAATATCTCGATTTTCACCAGAAGCTGCTTGGCGGGCGTGGTCCGGCCGACAAGGCGCGCGCGATTGCGGCGGCCAAGGATGCCGGTCTTGACGTTGCAAGGATCGAAAAGGACCTCGCAAGCCCGGAAGTGCGGGCCACGATCGAGGAGAACTTCAAGCTCGCCGAGGCGATGGGCATGAACGGCACGCCAAGCTACGTGATTGGTAAGCAGATCGTGATCGGCGCGATCGGTGTTGACGGCCTCAAGGAGAAAATCGGTGTCGCCCGCTGCGGCAAGGCGACCTGCTGATCGGCGCCTTCCAAAGTTCAGTATTGGACCTGGAAATCCAAAGGCCGGCGAATTCAAGCCGGCCTTTTTCGTTGCCTATTTGCGGCAGCGCGGTTCATCGCGCCTTCATCAACAAAATTGGGGAAACAAGCGGATATCGGGGGAACATCGTCGATCTCCTTTCGTTGACGGCCGGGCAATACAAACACGTGAGGAGGTAGTCCATGTCTAATCGCTTTATGATCACTGCCGCCGCGGTGGCGCTGATCGCGGGAACCGGTTTCGCCAACGCGCAGGGAACCGGCATGAACCGGGAGGGGCCCTCGGGCGGTTCCGCCGCTCAACAGAGCCAGGGCGCGCCGCCCTCCGCCAACCGTGAGGCAACGGAGCCGAACAAGCCTTCGGGCGTGAAGTCCTCCCAGTCCGAGGAAAAGATGCAGGGCGGCAAGAACCAGCGCGCCCAAGACACGAAGCCGGGCGACACGAAGTCCGGCCTGAAGGACGAGAAGTCGGCCCAGGAGAACAATATCAAGGGCGAAAAGTCCAAGGGTATGAGTTCGCAGAACGACGAAAAGTCCAAGGGCATGAGTTCGCAGAACGACGAAAAGTCCAAGGGCATGAGTTCGCAGAACGAAAAGGGGCCGGCGAGCAAGGACATGAAGGCCGAGGGTCGTGAAGACCGCGACCGCATGAAGGCGGAAGGCCGAGGCACCGAGACCCGGTCGCCGACCGTTGGACAGGCCGGCGCCGCTGCCAAACTCTCAACCGAGCAGCGCACCCGGATCACCACGGTGATCAGGGATCAGCACGTGGCCCCGCTGAACAATGTCAACTTCTCGATTGCGGTCGGCACCCGTATCCCCCGGGATGTAACCTTCCATCGGCTCCCGGCGGAGATCGTGACGATTTATCCGGAATGGCGCGGATATGAGTACATCCTCGTCGGAGACCAGATCCTGGTGGTGGATCCGCGGACGTATGAGATCGTCGCCATCCTTGACGTCTGATCTCGGCCAAATCCGCGAATCCGGGGCGGGCCTTGGGCCCGCCCCTTTTCGCGCTCTCGCGCCTCCGCATCCCGCCAATAGGCCGATCCTTTAACATTGGTTAACGAGTGGTTTCCGTAGGTTCCACGCGGGTTTTTACCAAGCAGATGAGGCGTTTGGGAGCCGTCCGTCGCGGCCTAAAGGCTTCCCCTTCGCCCTGTTGTTACCTATAACCGCGCCACCCACCGCCACATTGCCGGGATCTGGATGGCCAAGATCGCTGCCGAGACAATTTACGTGCTCAACGGCCCCAACCTCAATTTATTGGGAACGCGCGAGCCCGAGACCTACGGCCGGGCCACGCTCGCCGACGTCGCAAAATTGTGCGCGGAAACCTCGGCGCAATTCGGCCTGAAAGCCGACTGCCGGCAATCGAACCACGAGGGCGAACTGATCGATTTCATCCACGAGGCTCATGCCAAGAAGGCGGCTGGGATCATTATCAATGCCGGCGGCTATTCGCACACCTCGATCGCGCTGCATGATGCACTGTTGGCGGTGAGAATTCCGACCGTCGAAGTTCATATCAGCAATGTTTACGCCCGCGAGGGATTCCGTCATCATTCCTTTACCGCCAAGGCCGCTTTCGCCACGCTTTGCGGTTTCGGCATCGATGGTTACCGGCTGGCGATATCGGGCCTTGCGGCCAAGATCGGCGTCAAGGCGAAGGCCTGACGCATCCGCCCGTCACCACCCAAGGAAAGTTCCGGATCAAGATCATGGCGCGCCAGCCTGACGAGAAAGCAGCCGCAAAGTTCACGACCAGCGACAGTGCGCTCATTCGCGAACTCGCATTGCTGCTGGACGAGACCAGCCTCACCGAAATCGAGATCGAGCGCGCCGGGCTTCGCCTGCGCGTCGCGCGCAACCTCAGCATGTCGGCATCGGTCCCCACCAACGATCAAGTCCCCGCCCCCGCGACGCCGGCTTCCGCGCCGCTCCCCGTGGCCGACCTGGCCAAGCACCCGGGGGCGGTGCCTTCGCCCATGGTGGGCACGGCCTATTGGGCCTCCGAGCCCGGCGCCAAACCCTTTATCGAGATCGGCGCCAAGGTGTCGGTGGGACAAACGCTGCTGATCATCGAAGCGATGAAAACGATGAACCAGATTCCATCCCCGCGCGAGGGCACCGTGACGCAGATTCTGGTCGAGGACGGCCAGCCGGTCGAATTCGGCGAGCCGCTGGTAATTATTGAGTAGGGCGAATAGCGAGTAGCGAATAGCCAATAGTTCTCGTTCCACCATTCGCCATTCGCCATTCGCTCCTGGGACAACATGTTCGACAAGATCCTGATAGCCAATCGTGGCGAAATCGCACTGCGTATCCTGCGTGCGTGCAAGGAACTCGGCATCGCCACGGTCGCGGTGCATTCCACCGCCGACGCCGACGCCATGCATGTGCGGCTTGCCGACGAGAGCGTCTGCATCGGCCCGCCGCCGTCAAAGGACAGTTACCTCAACGTGCCTGCACTGCTCGCGGCTTGCGAGATCACCGGCGCGGACGCGGTGCATCCCGGCTACGGTTTTCTGTCGGAGAACGCCCGGTTTGCCGAAATCCTCGCCGATCACAACCTGCATTTCATCGGGCCAAAGGCCGCACACATCCGCCTGATGGGCGACAAGATCGAGGCCAAGAAGACCGCCAAGAAGCTCGGCATTCCCGTCGTGCCCGGCTCCGACGGCGCGGTCGGTCAAAACGACGACGCGATGGCCATTGCGAAAGCGATCGGTTTCCCGGTTCTGGTGAAGGCGGCTTCCGGCGGCGGCGGACGCGGCATGAAGGTCGCGCACACGCCGGAAGACCTGATGCTGGCGCTCTCGACCGCGGCCAATGAGGCCAAATCGGCGTTCGGCGATGCCTCGGTCTACCTCGAAAAATATCTGCAGAAACCGCGCCATATCGAAATCCAGGTCCTTGGCGACGGCCGCGGCGGCGCGATCCATCTCGGCGAGCGCGATTGCTCGCTGCAGCGGCGTCATCAAAAAGTCTGGGAGGAAGGTCCCTCGCCCGCGCTCGATGCCGCGGCGCGCGCGAGGATCGGCGCCACCGTCGCCAAAGCGATGCAGGAGATGAAATATCTCGGCGTGGGCACGGTGGAATTCCTTTATGAGGATGGCGAATTCTATTTCATCGAAATGAATACCCGCATTCAGGTCGAACATCCCGTCACCGAGATGATCACCGGCATTGACCTGGTGCTGGAGCAGATCCGTATTGCCGCCGGCGGCGATTTGCCGGCAGCGCAGGATGAAGTCGTCATCAATGGCCATGCCATCGAATGCCGCGTCAACGCCGAAAACCCCGTGACCTTCCGGCCCTCACCCGGCAAGATCCTGCAGTACCACCCGCCGGGCGGCCTCGGCGTGCGGATCGATTCGGCCGTCTACCAGGGCTATGTGATCCCGCCCTATTATGACTCCCTGGTCGGCAAGCTGATCGTCCATGGCAAGACCCGCGCCGAATGCCTGATGCGGCTGCGCCGCGCCCTGGACGAAATGGTGGTGGACGGAATCGAAACCACCTTGCCGCTGTTCCGCGCCCTGGTCAGGGAGCCCGACATTATCGACGGCGACTATCATATCCACTGGCTCGAACAATATCTGGCGGGCCAGTCGCCGGCTTGAGCGGCCGCTTCTCATAGCCGGAACCAACTGCCGGGACGGGCGTTTTGCTTCACTGGGGGGAACCGTTTGAATTCCACCGCTAGATGACGCGAGATTGCTGTGACGCCTGATGCCATGCGCAATCGCGCGATCGGGCAGATTGTGCTGCTGGCCGCGGGCCTCGTGGTGCTGACCGTTATCAGCGCCGGCTCGGTCTACCTGGTAAATCGGGCGCGGGACGACGCGCGCTGGGTTGTCCACACCGTTGAGGTCGAGAGCCAGATATCGTTGGCTCAATTGCAGCTGCGCCGCGCCGAAAGCGCGCAGCGCGGCTTTCTTTCAACATTGCAGCCGGCCTTTCAGGCCGATTTTGAGGAAGCGGCCTCCCAACTCACACCGGCCCTCCGGCGGCTGAATCAATTTACCGTCGACAACCCCGTTCAAAAGCGCATTTTTGATGAGCTGCTTCGGCTCAGCAATCAGCGGATCGAGGAATTCCGCCAGACCATCGCGCTCGCGCAGACGGAACACATGAGCGACGCCGCCCGGATCGTACGCGAGGGCACCGGCCGCGACGCCATGAGGCTCATCGACGATCTTGCAGGCCAGATGCGTGCCGAAGAAGATCGTCTTTTTACCCTTCGCACCAGAAGCGCCGACCACAGCCAAACCCTGGCTGCTTCGCTGACAGCCATTGGTTCGGGTTTCGTTGTCGTGCTGGCCGCCATCTCGATTTTTTTGGTGCGACGCTCGGCGCGCGCGCGCGACCACGCCGAAGCGCAGTTGCGCGACATAAACCTCAATCTCGAAGCGGCCGTCGACGAACGCACCGCCGATCTCCGCGAGGCCAACAACGAAATCCAGCGCTTCGCCTACATCGTTAGCCACGATCTGCGATCGCCGCTGGTCAATATCATGGGTTTCACCAGCGAACTCGAGGAGTTGCGTTCCGACATATTCAGGCGGGTCGCGGCACTGCGCCGCTCAGCAGCGTCAGCGCCGCCGGCTCCCGTGGGTGACGACGAGATCGAGCCGGTTCTGGAGGGTGAGGACAAGCAGCTCCTGCAGGATTTTTCCGAGGCGCTGGATTTCATCAAGTCTTCGATTGCGAAGATGGATCGGCTGATATCGGCGATTCTCAATCTCACCCGGGAGGGACGGCGCGAATTCGAACCGGTGCGGATCGACACCCGCGAACTGATCGAAGCCGTCGTCACAACCGTCGCGCACCAGGCCGCGGAGGCGCGGGCCCAGATCCGCATTGAACCGCTTCCGGAAATAACCAGCGATCGCCTGGCGCTGGAGCAGATTTTCTCGAACCTGATCGACAACGCCCTCAAATATCTTGAGCCCGGGGTTCCCGGCGACATCTGTATTCGCGGCCGGACCAAGCTCGGCTTCGCCATTTTCGAGGTCACCGATAACGGCCGCGGCATCGATCCCAAGGACCATCAACGCATTTTTGACCTCTTTCGACGGGCCGGAACGCAAGACAGGCCGGGCCAGGGGATCGGCCTCGCCCATGTCCGCGCCTTGGTGCGACGGCTCGCCGGAACCATGTCGGTGTCATCGGAGCTTAATAAGGGCAGCACGTTCACAATTACGCTGCCCATCCGTTGGACCGCCGATAACCGGAACATTGAGCCATGAGTACGCCCGTTACCATCATCATGATCGAGGACGACGACGGTCATGCCCGCCTGATCGAGCGAAATATCCGCCGTTCCGGCGTCAAAAACAGGATACTGCCGTTCACCAACGGTACAGCCGCGATAAACTATCTGTTCGGCAGCGACGGGTCGGGTCTCGATCACAAGGGCGAAGCATTGCTGATTTTACTCGATTTGAACCTCCCGGACACCAGCGGCATCGACATTCTGCGCCGGGTCAAAGAACATAAATATCTGAAATCCACGCCGGTCGTGGTGCTGACCACGACCGACGACTGCCACGAGATCAGCGCTGCTACGAAATGGGCTGCAATGTCTACCTCACCAAGCCGGTAAATTACGAAAGCTTTGCCAACGCCATCCGGCAACTCGGATTGTTCTTCTCGGTCATTCAGGTTCCCTCCGCCGCCACATGACTCCTCCAACGCCCACATTACTCTATATCGACGACGACAAGGCGACGTCCCGGCTGGTCGATCGCGGCCTGACCCGGCTCGGCTTCAAGGTCGTCCATGCCGCGAGCGGCACCGAAGGGCTGCAGCGCCTTGCGCAAGGCGGCATCGACGTCATCGCGCTCGATCAGTACATGCCCGGTCTCGACGGGTTGGAGACGCTGGAGCGGATCATGGCTGTGCCGAATGCGCCGCCTGTAGTGTTCGTGACCGCCGCGCAGGATTCGGGCATCGCCGTCACGGCGATGAAGGCCGGTGCCGCCGATTATCTGGTCAAGGACGTGCAGGGCGATTTCATCCCCCTGCTCCAGGTCGCCATCGACGGCGCGCTGCGGCAGGCGCGCCTTCAAAAGGCCCGCGACGACGCCGAAGCCGAGGTACACGCGTCGCGCGATCGCTTTGCAGCACTTGCCGCCGAGCGCGAGGTGCTGCTGCGCGAGGTCAACCACCGCGTCGGCAACAGTTTGCAAATCATCGCCTCGCTGTTGCATCTGCAGGCCAATTCCACCACCCAGGAGGACGTCAAGGCGGCGCTGACCAACGCGATGGGCCGGGTCGCCGCGGTGGCCCAGGTTCACCGCAGGCTTTACACCTCGCACGACCTCAAAAGCGTGCTCTTGAACCAGTATCTCGACGCCTTGCTTGAGGATCTCCGGCGGTCCACCGAGGGCAACAAGATGTCGCGGCTGACATTGAAGGCGGAGCCGATCGAGATCGATCCGGATCGCGCGGTGGCGATCGGCATCATTGTCAATGAGCTCGTGATGAATGCGGTGAAATACGCCTACCCAGACGGCGCCGGCCCGATTCATGTCGACCTTGCGGCGCAGGGCGACGATCTGCTGCTGTCGATCGCCGACGACGGCGTCGGCCTCAACGCCAAGACCGATCCGCGTTCCACCGGCATGGGGCAGCGCATCGTCGCCGCCATGGCCTCAAAGCTCGAGGCAGGCGTCGAGCGCGATGCCGCCCATGCCGGCACCCGTATCGTGCTGCGGTTTCGCCGTACCCACAAGAAAGCGGCCAAACCCGGCTGCGCGGCCGCGCGCTAGGTAATTCAGTTCGGTGGCTTCATCCTTCGAGACGGCGCGGAGTTTTTGATCGGGCCGCGCGTTTGCGCGGGCCCGTTGGCGCCCCTCAGGATGAGGTCTTAAACCCTCATGGTGAGGAGCGCGGCGGCGCCGCGCGTCTCCGGACGATGCTTCGCATCCCCTTGAGAACCACGAGGCCACGGTACCCATCGCACACTTCTGTTCGCCCTGCTATTCTCCCGTCATGACCTCGCGCGACTCCGCCTCATCCGAAATCACGCCCGAAGTGCTGTTGCGGGCCTACGCCTGCGGCATTTTCCCGATGGCCGAGAGCGCCGACGATCCGACGCTGTTCTGGGTCGAGCCGGAAATCCGCGGCGTAATTCCGCTTCCCGGCTTTCGTATCGCCTCGCGCCTGGCGCGTACGGTGCGATCCGACGCCTTCACGGTGACCGTCGATACGGCTTTCAAGGCGGTGATCGCCGGCTGCGCCGCGCCGCAGGCAGGCCGGAACGACACCTGGATCAACAAGCGCATCCGCGATCTGTATCTCGGCCTGCACGGCATCGGGCACGCCCACAGCGTCGAAGTCTGGCGGGATGGCGACCTTGTCGGTGGACTCTACGGCGTCAGCCTCGGGCAGGCCTTCTTCGGCGAGAGCATGTTTCACCGCGCCCGCGACGCGTCGAAAGTGGCGCTGGTGCATCTGGTGGCCCGCCTGATCGCGGGTGGATTCGAACTGCTCGACACGCAATATGTGACTGAGCACCTGCGCAGCTTCGGCGCGGTCGAGATCCCGCGCAAGCGCTATACCGCGCTACTCGACAAGGCGATCAAGGGCGAAGCGGATTTTTGGAAGTTGCCGATCGATCAGCCCATGAGCGGCGCGCGGGCGCTCGCGATCATCGCGGCGCGCGCATGATTCGAGGCCCCGGTTGGGAGCTTGAATCGCGTCCAAACCGATGCCTTCAACCGACAAAACCGGACAACCGCACTTTCCGAGATCACTCCCTTAACCGGACGTGGCGCGGACACGCCAAAATCGGCGCTTTTGGACCCATCTCGGACATTGGGCCTAGTCGGACATCGGTCCATTTTTCTGCTAATTAAGCATTCGATTTCCCGGGCCGAGGTGCGTCTTGAGCGATGAGCGCGTGGAACGGAGACTGGCGGCTATTCTTGCGGCGGACGTCGCGGGATATAGTCGGCTGATGGGTGCTAACGAAGAAGGTACGCTAGCCCAGCTAAAGTCGATTAGAAAAGCGCTTGTTGACCCCACATTCGCCGCGCATCGTGGTCGCATCGTCAAGACGACGGGCGACGGAATGTTGGTCGAGTTTGCCAGTGCGGTCGATGCGGCGCGCTGCGCGGTTGAAGTCCAACGAGGCATGGCTGTGCACAGCGCGGATGTGGCGCATGACCTCAGGATCGAATTCCGCATCGGCATTCATGTCGGCGACATCATTTTCGACGACAACGACATCTTCGGCGATGGCGTTAACATCGCGGCTCGACTTGAAGGGATCGCGGAACCCGGAGGCGTTTGCATCTCCGACGACGCGCATCGACAAATTCGCGGCAAGGTCGATATCGCTTTTGATGATATGGGACCGCAGGCCTTGAAGAACATTACTGAGCCGATGCGCGCGTGGCGGTGTCAAATTAATGCGAACGCATCTTCGCCGGCGTCGACAAAATCATCCGTCGAGACTGGCCAACCTCTCGCGATTACCGACAAGCCCTCCATTGCCGTGCTGCCTTTCACCTGTTTTTCCGAGGAGCGCGAGTTCAAATTTCTGACGGAGGCAATGACCGAAGATTTGATCACGATGTTGGCACGGATTCCCGGCTTCATCGTAATCGCCCGGCAATCCTCCTTTGCTTATCAGGGCCGCTCGGTCGATAGCCGCCAGGTCGGGTGCGAGCTTGGGGTCCGCTATATCATCGAGGGTAGTTTGAGGCTCGTCGGCCAGCAGCTTCGCGTCGGCACGCAGCTGATCGACGCGACAACCGGGGCACAGCTCTGGGCGGACCGATTTGACGGTCAAGCCGAAGATGTCCTCGAACTGCAGGATCAAATCGTGAGCGCGATCGCCAGCCGGATCGAACCGGAACTCGTTCGTGCTGAAATTGCCCTGATCCGGCGTCGGCGCGACGCCAACCCGAACGCCTGGTCATGTTTCCGTCAGGGAGCCGGTGTGATCAGCCTCAAAGGTTGGAGCGAAGAAACGCTGACGCAGGCTACCGCGCTGTTGCGGCAAGCCACGACTCTGGATCCTGACTTTGCCCTCGCGCGCGCCCAGCTTGCACTTTTTTTGTCGTTGGGGGCGCGGCTTGGCCTCGTCGCCGACGGCGCAGCGGCCGTGACGGAAGCGCGCACGGAAGCCGAACGCGCGGTGACGATCGACCACGATGCTTCCGAGGTCCTGGGCTATGCCGGCTGTGCCTTGGCGGAGCTCGGCGATGTGCAAAGAGGCACCGAGATACTGGAACGAGCGATCGAGAACGATCCGAGCAATGCACAGGCATGGGTCGCGCTGGGGACTTCGCTATGCTTTCTCGAGAAGATGGATGCTACGGGACTGGAGAAATTGCGGCACGGGATGCGGCTCAGCCCCCGCGATCATCGGTTGGGATTCTGGGGAACTTTCTATGCGCTGGCTTTGGCGAGGCATCATCGGCTGACAGAGGCTCACGAGGAAGTCCGGGCAGCCTGCCGTCGCGATCCGCAGTTCTATGTCGCTCGTATCGTCCTGGCGCTCACAGCGGCCGGTCTTGGCAGCAAGGAAGAGGCAGTTGTGGCGCTACGCGAAGCGCGACGCTTGCGCCCACGGCTCTCGCTCAACGAGATTCAGCTTCTAGTGGGGCATCGCGCAGCGCTTCTCGCTCCTCTCTGGAGCGAAGTGTCGAAATCCTAACAGTGACCACCACCATTTCCGGGCAGGCATCCGGGGAGCTTGGAAGAATTACTGCCGGAAGATCCCGAACAGGCCACCTTGTTGCGGCGGAGGCGGAGGCGGCGGCGGTTGCTGCTGGAATTGCGGCTGGGGTGGCGGCGAGGGACGCTGCGCCTGCCTGGGCTGCGGCGGACGCTTCTGGGCCGGCACCGGTTGAGCCTTCGGCGGATCGGGCTGCGCGCTGACGATAGTGGCGTCGGGGGCTTTGCAGTCGGTCAGCCAAATGTCGTAGATCGGATGTTCCACGCCGTGCAGGCCGGGGCTTGCCGCGAACATCCAGCCCGAAAAAATCCGCTTCACCTCGCCCTGTAACGTGATCTCGTCGACTTCGACAAAGGCGTCGGTATTGGCGGCCTCGGTGGCCGGGCGCGTGTAGCAGGCATCGGTCTTCACGCGCAGCGCGCCGAACTGCACGGTCTCGCCGATGTCCTCGTCGAAATTGATGATGCGGCCGGTGATCTTGTCGAGCCCCGAGAAGCTCGCCTTCTTGTTGACGATCTTCTGCGCCGGCGGCTCGGAAACCACCTCGTCGCCGGGCTGCAATGTCGCCGGCGTCTGTGGCACGCCCTTCTGCTGACGCTGTCCGCCCGGCGGCGGATTGCCGGCCGGCGGTGCGACCGCGACGCCTTGATTGGGCTGCGGCGGCGTCACCGCGACGCCGGGCGGCGTATTCTGCGGAATGATGGTGGTGCCCGGCGGCGGGGCGAGCGGCTGCGACTGCACGCTTCCCGGCGGCGGGACGCCCTGCCCTGGCAATGGACGATTGGGCGTCGGCAACAGCCGGCCGCGCGGCAGCTCCGGCACTTCCTCCTCGTCCTCAGGAAACTGTTGGGGTTGAGCGCCGCGGGGAACGTTGCCGGGCGGCCGCGGCTGATCGGAAAAAATGTTGCCGATCTGCGCGCGCGCGGGCGGCGCAAGCGGGATCGTCGCAGCGGCGACAAGGGCCGCAAAACCGGTCAGGACAATGGTTCGAAACATCTCGCGGCTTTAACAGGCGAATCGGGCTTGCGATATTGGACAGGCTATCGCCGCTCACAGGCCTTCGGGTTAACACGCCGAATACGGCGGGGAAAGGGCGGTTTACGCCGTCTTCCGGCCCGCAACGTCCCAATTTCGCTGCGGTTTCGGCTCGAAACCCGCGACGACTGGTCAGGGCGCGCGGCAGATGAAATAGTCGCGCCCATAAGACCTCGCATCCCCGCATGTGAGATGACTGCCAAAATCCAAACAGGAAGCCACAGGAACGCGCCACATGCCCGATCGCATTCGACTGGATGGCAGGGTTGCGGTTGTCACCGGCGCGGCCGGCGTCATCGGCTCGGCGGCCATGAGGCTGTTGGCCGAGCGTGGGGCGAAGATCGTCGCCGTCGATCGCAGGCAGGCGGACCTACACGCCGCGATCCGCGATTTGCCCGCTTCCGCGCAGGCGCTGGCGGTTACAGCCGACGTGACAAGCGAGGATGAGGTCAAAGGCTACGTCCGCGCCGCCGTCGACCAATTCGGCGCCATCGAGGTGTTTCATAACAACGCCGGGGTCGAGGGCGATATCGCGCCGATCACGCGCTATTCGCTCGAGGCATTCCGCAAGGTGCTCGACGTCAACGTGGTCGGCGTGTTCTTGGGCTTGAAACACGTGCTGCCGGTGATGCTCCGGCAAAACAGCGGCAGCATCATCAACACCGCCTCGATAGCCGGCCTGATCGGCGCCACCGAGATCGCAGCCTACGCCGCCAGCAAGCATGCGGTGATCGGCCTCACCCAGAGCGCCGCATTGGAATGCAGTGCGACCGGCGTGCGCGTCAATTGCGTCTGCCCCGGATTGATCGAAAGCCGCATGTTGAGCGCCATTATCGATGGCCGCAATCCTGCCCAGGGGCCCGTTGCAAAGGACAAGATCGCGGAGCGGATTCCGGCGCGCCGGCTTGGGCAAGCCTCCGAGGTCGCCTCCATCGTGGCGTTCCTTGCATCCGATGAGGCAAGCTATGTCTCGGGCGCCGCCTACACCGTCGATGGAGGACGCACTGCGGGTTGAATGACGAGTTCGTCATTCTGGGATGGTCCGAAGGACCAGACCTCAGATGCGCAATTGCGCATCGGGGAATCCTAGGATTCTCCGATGTGCAACTGCACATCGTAGCTCGATGCGGAGCTTGTCATCGGGCCGCGCTTTGCGCGGACCCGTTGGCATCGCCCCGGAATCACAAATAATAGGTTCCCCCACCATGCCCGTGACCCTCGATCCCGACGCCGCCTCCGTCTACAAGGCATTTCAGGAAGCCGGCCGGCCGGCTTACGAAACGCTGTCGCCGCAAGAGGCGCGCGACTATTATTTGCAGGCCCGCCTCGTCACCAATCCCGACCCGCCCGAACTGAAATCGATCGGACCGCTTTCGATCCCCGCCCCTCACGGATCGATCCCCGCGCGGATCTACACGCCGAAGACGCCGAGGCAGACCGGCGGCCTTGCGCCGTGCCTGGTGTTCTTCCACGGCGGCGGCTGGGTGATCGGCGATCTCGACTCGCACGACGTGGTGTGCCGAAAACTGGCTGACGAAGGTCGGCTCATCGTCGTTTCCGTCGATTATCGCCGCGCGCCCGAGCATAAATTCCCCGCCGCCGTCGATGACGCCATCACCGCGACGGGTTGGATCGCGGCTCACGCCCCGGAACTTGGCATCGACCCGACACGGCTTCTGGTCGGCGGCGACAGCGCCGGCGGCAATCTCGCCGCCGTGGTCGCGTTGGCCGCGCGCGATGGGAACGGCCCCGCCATCTCGGGGCAGCTTCTGATCTATCCAGCCACCGACTTTGCGCTGACGCATGCCTCGCACCGCGAGCCCGAGACCAGCATCCAGCTCACGCATTCCGTCATCCGCTGGTTCCGCGATCACTATCTCAACGGCGCTGCCGACGTTCACGACTGGCGCGCCTCGCCGGCGCGCGCGCGCACGCTGACCGGCCTGCCGCCGGCCTATGTGCTGACCGCGGGCGCCGATCCCCTGCGCGACGAAGGCGACGAATATGCACAGCGACTGAAAGAAGCCGGCGTTGCCATCACCTACCGGACTTTTCCCGGCCAGTTCCACGGCTTCTTCACCATGGGCAAGCTGCTGCAGCAGGCCAACGTGGCGGCGAGTGAAATCGGCGCATGGCTGAGGGCGCTGACCTAGCGCGTGATGAGATTAGGCTGAGTTCAAGGCGCAGCGCGACGATCTCTTCTCCCTGCTGCTCTTCGCCGGGTCGAGACGAGCGAAGCTCGCTCTTAGAGGGTCAGGATGAGGAATTGCCGTGCGGCGAAATCAAGAAAGCGCTACGCTAATGGCGATCGCTGCCGACCCGGTGCGGCCAACCGCGCGGGGCCCCGGTGGCGTGAGTTTAGAAACGGTTAAACCCTCTTGGGCATATTGGATTTTGAAGGCGCTCATCGGCACGGCGGTAGCCAACGTCTTCTGGATCTTAAGATCCCAACGGCTCTCGAATAGAGCCGGCATACCCGTCAAGACCAGCGCGACGAATCGAGGCTCTAAAGCGGGCCTCGCCCTCTTGAGCCGAGGATGCGCAGTCGATGAGACAAGAGATACGGAAATCGCTTCTGCTTCGGGAATGGGATCGGTGGCTCCAAACTCATCCTGTTGCTCCGCTGGCGCCAACAGCAAGAGATACGTTGAAGTTTTTTTGCGAACTTCAGGACAGGCGGTCGCCGCTTCTGGATTTCCGGCCGGCCCGCGGCGACAAGTGGCAAGTCATCCATGCCTGGTTGCTCGACGAGGGGCGCGTCGCCGATTGATGCCTTCGACGGTGCGCAACAGTGACCGTCGTTTACCTTCTTCGAAGCACGCAGTATCAATTCTGGAATTATGGTGTAGTCTCGATCCATGCAACGTCGATTGTTGACTTGCATTGAACCAACCTTGGGACCACGGAGGGAAACATGGCCAAGAAAGCGAAGAAGGCAAAGAAGGCGAAGAAGTCAGGCAAAAAGAAAAAGAAGTAACCCGTTTCTTTGAAAGCCTCTTGCATCGGATAGCGTCCGAACTCTCGCGCGCGTTCGCAATATGGACAGGCGACAGCTCTGACGGAATCTCCGAGCGACAAACGTTCACGGCCGGACCCTTATGCAGATGGCTGCTGCATAACGGTCCGGTTCTTTCGTTGAGCCAACAGACCGTCGCCAAGTATCGTCACTGATCCGTGCAAATCAGCAAGGCTGCGGCTTCGTCAGCACTTGGCGACGAATGGCGCTCGGTTGAACTTGTAGCCGACGCCCCTCCCCCCCACACACACACACAGACTTCTGCCAGCTCCGCTCGAAACGGACGGTAACGAGATGTTACTTTGGTAAGCGAAGCAGCTGACGCATGTTCGCACGTCACCAGCCCGCCCGGCCTTGCTCACCAAAGCCTCTTGCCGCGCCGTCCAAGCGATACAGAAGGCCAGATGCCCGTAACCCTAGAGAGGAGCCTTGCCGTTCCAGCGCAAGCGCTGGCATGGCTCGGCGGCCAGGGCACGCGCGCGATTGCCGCGTTGGTGCTCATCGGCATCGCGCTGCCGCCGCTAGGCGAACTGCTCAAGCCCTACGTCACCGAGGCAATCTTTCTTCTGCTCTGCACATCGTTCCTGCGCGTCGATCTCGGCGCATTGCGCGATCATCTGCGGCGGCCCGGCCTGATTGTCGCCGCGACCGCGTGGACCACGCTCGCGGTGCCCGCGGCATCGGGCGGAATCTGTTTCGTGACCGGCCTCGATGAGCGTTCACCGGACCTGTATTTGGCGTTGATGCTGCAGGCCGTGGCGTCGCCGATGATGGCCTCGCCGGCGCTCGCGGCGGTGATGGGTCTGGATTCGACGCTCGTGCTCGTCACACTTGTGACCAGCACGGCGCTTGTTCCGGTCACGGCACCGCTGTTCGCCTATGCCTTCTTCGGCACCGCGCTGACCCTCTCGCCGCTCGGGCTCGGGTTGAAGCTGGTCACGATCCTCGCGGCATCGCTGCTGGTCGCAAGTGCGGTCCGCCGGACCGTGGGCGCGTCCGCTATCCAGCGGCACGCCCTTCCGATCGACGGGTTGACTGTCATCTTTCTTCTCGTCTTCGTGGCTGCCGTGATGGGCAACGTCATTGGCGGATTTCTCGCCGACCCCGTCTTGATGATCGAATTGACGCTGCTCGCCTTTGCGGTGTTTTTCGCTCTCCTCGGCGTCACCGCGTTGATCTTTCGCAAGGCCGGCGACGGCCGGGCGATGGCGATTGGTTTGATGGTCTCGCAGCGTAACATGGGACTGATGTTGGCGGCGACCGATGGCGTGCTGCCGGGGACGACGTGGTTGTACTTTGCGCTCTCCCAGTTCCCGATCTATCTGTCTCCACAACTGCTCAAACCGATCGTGCGAAGACTGAGGGCGCGACAGGCCGCCTTTGCCGCGGCCGGAGAGACCAAAGCTCTCGATACATAGAACTCAACTCATCACCCCCTTGGCGAGGTTGACGTCGAGCTAGCCAAACAACCGGAACCGGATGTTCCACGCCGATTGAGCCCTGCCCCTAGCTGCGGCTCGGCCGGCGTGCTTTGATATTTCCGGGCCGACTTGGAGGATTTTAGGAGGCTTCTTGACCGGCGCGCGCGTGGAACGACGGCTGGCGGCGGTCTTGGCGGCGGATGTCGCCGAGTATAGCCGCCTGATGAGTTCCGACGTGAAAGGCACGCTGGGCCGGCTGAAGGCCATCCGAAAGGACATGGTCGAGCCCACTATCGCCGCACAACGCGGTCGCATCGTAAAGACCACCGCCGAGGGCATGCTGGTCGAGTTTGCCAGTGCGGTCGATGCCGTGCAGTGCGCGGTCGAGGTTCAGCGCGCCATGGCGGCGCAGAGCAGCGGCGGCGCTTACATCGGGATCGAGTTTCGAATCGGCTTGCACGTCGGCGATATCATCATCGACGACAACGATATTTTCGGTGACTGCGTCAACATCGCCGTGCGTCTGATGGGCATCGCCGAGCCGGGCGGGATCTGCATTTCCGAGGACACTTATCGGCAGATCCGCGGCAAGGTCGAATTCGCCTGGGACGACCTGGGGCTGCAGGCGCTGAAGAACATCGCCGAGCCGATGCGGGCATGGCGGATTAACGTTGATGGTCAAGGTTCTATGAGGGCACAACCGGTTTCGCCCGCGGGCCACGCGCAGCCGCTTGCGCTTCCCGACAAGCCGTCGATCGCGGTGCTGCCGTTCCAGAACATGAGCGCCGATCCCGAGCAGGAATATTTTGCCGACGGTTTGGTGGAAGACATCATTACGGCGCTGTCGCGCTTCAAGTCGCTGTTCGTGATCGCGCGCAATTCGTCGTTCACCTACAAAGGAAAGGCAGTCGATATCAGGCAGGTCGGACGCGAGCTTGGCGTGCGCTACGTGCTGGAAGGCAGCGTGCGGAGGGCGGGCTCGCGGCTGCGGATCACGGGGCAGCTGATCGACAGTTCGATGGGCTTCCATCTATGGGCCGAGAAATTCGACGGCGCGCTGGAAGACGTGTTCGAGCTCCAGGACAAGGTCGCCTCCAGCGTGGCCGGGGTCATCGATCCGCTGCTGCTGGACATGGAAATCAAGCGCACCGCGGATCGTCCCACCGCCGATCCGACCGCCTACGACCTCTATCTGCGCGCGCTTCCACTGATTCGTGCCTGGGCGCGCGAACCCAACATGCGGGCCATCGGTCTGCTCGAACAGGCGGTCGAGCGCGATGCCCGTTACGGGCCGGCGCTTGCCAATCTGGCGCTTTGTCATTCGCAGAATATCTCGAGCGGATGGGGTGAAGACGCCGCGATCGAAAGAGAGCAAGCCATGGCCTGGACGCGACGGGCGCTCCAGGCCACACCCGACGACCCCTCCACCGTGACATCCGCTGCCGGCGCATTGTTGAATATCGGCGAAGACCCCAAGGTCCTGAAGGAATTGGTCGACGGCGCGCTCGCCCGTAATCCGAGCCACGCCTTCGGCTGGTTATGGAGCGGCTGGATCCGAACCGTTTCCGGTGAAGCCGATCTGGGAATCGAACATTTCGAGATGTCCTTGCGGCTTGACCCGCGCACCACGCGGCGGGCGTTTCATCTGACCGGCATGGGCATTTGCCGTTTCTTCCAACGGCGGTTCGACGAAGCCGCCGATGTCTTGGAGGTCTCGTTCCGCGAACTGCCGACCTATCCCCCCACGATGTGGTTTCTCGCCGCGTGCTACGCGCAGATGGGACGTCTGAGCGAGGCGCGTGATTTCGTAGGCCGCCACGGCATTCACCCCGGTGGGCCGTGGCGCACCATCGGACAGATGCTGAGCCATGCCGGCGACCGCGAATTGGCGCTGTCGGGGCTGCGGCTCGCGACGGGTGAGGAAGCGTAAATCGAGCGCACCGCCTCGACCACTAGCCATGATGCGATTCAACCTAATCGCATCATGATCTCGGCATGCTTACTTCGCTCGGGTGTACTTGTTCTGCGCAATGGCGCCGCCGCCGACCGAACCGCCCGCGTTCTCGTTGATAAATTCGTCTGCATTAAGCACGACGATTTTGCGTGGCTGCACAGCGCCATCCCAATTGGGAAACGTGCTCGCCTTCACCGTGAAGATGACCAGCCTGTTATCTTCATCGACGGTGTAGGCGCCGAACAATGCGATGCTGCCGCCAACGATAGCCTTATTCTCCTCGGCGGTTCCGGCTGCGCGATTGTTGGCGGCTACCTTGGGAATTCCGCTGGCGATATGAACTTGGACAAAGCGTCCGTCGTCGGTAAAAATCAGAATACCGTTCGGCCTTTCGCCAAACGGGAATGATTTCTTTCCGTCCGGCGTCGTCACCTCGACGACCACCTGATTCCAGCTGCCGACAAGCTGCTGTCTGAGCGTCTTTGCCGGCTGGGCCATTGCGGCCGGTGCGAAGAGTCCGAGCAAGCATATGACCGCAATCCTGGATCCGATCGTCATGAGATTCCGCCTTATGCCGCCGTGGAAAGCGCCACGATAGTCGGGTGGCGCCAGAGTGTCCAATTGCCTTGGATGGGCTTGACGCGGCGGTGAGCCCTGCCGGCCTTTGCGGACGGGGTGCAGTGGTTCAGATCGACGACACACCAAAGAGGAGGATCGTATGCGTGGCTTGCCAGAACCAGGTCTCGCCATCGTGCGCGGCCTGCAGGCTGAAAATCCGTTTGTTCCAGTTCGGAACATGGACGAAGCGGATGTTCTCGATCTTGAAGTCATCCTGTCGCTGTTTCCACTCTTTCGACCAAGCCAAGTGCGCTTCGTCGAGTTGCTGCCGCAGTCTGGAGACTTCAACCGAATAGGAAGACGGAAAGAGAATTTGGTAGGTCATCGACCAACTCGCCATCACGCGATTTCTTTTTCGGGGGATCATCCGGTGGGACGCCCGGCCCTCGGCATGCCAAAGTTCCCGGACGCGGTGCCCGCCTTTCCTTCAAACGGAAGGATACCTCCAAGTCTTATTCAACTAAAGCGGTCGACGAAGAATTCATCCCGCCTGAGCTCAAATTTTCGATTGATTGAATCAAACCGCCCGCGCGGCGCGGCGCAGCGATTGCGGCGGCTGGCCGAAGGCGCGGATGAAGGCGCGGCGCATCCGCTCCGGATCGCGAAAACCTGTCGACTGCGCCACCCGTTCGATCGCCTCACTGGAGGACTGCACCTGTTGCCGCGCCACTTCGATCCGCAGGCGCTCCACCGCCTTCGACGGCGTGGTGCCGGTCTCGGCGATGAAGGCACGGGAAAAGTGACGCGAACTCATGCCGGCCCGCTCGGCCAGATGCTCGACCGTCAGCGGCGCATCGAGATGCTCGCGCGCCCAGCTCAGCAGCGGTCCGAAGCGCCCCGTCGGCGCCTTCAGCTCCAACAGCGACGAGAATTGCGACTGCCCGCCGCTGCGGCGATGGTACAGCACGAGCTGGCGCGCGGTTTTCTGCGCGATCTCCTCGCCGAAATCCTCCGCCGCCATAGCAAGCGCCAGATCGATGCCAGCACTGATCCCGGCCGAACTCCAGACGTTGCCGTCACGAACGAAAATCCGGTCTGGCTCGAGCTTCACCTTGGGATAGGCCGAGATAAAGTGCCGCGTGCGCTGCCAGTGCGTAGTGGCGTGCCGGCCGTCGAGCAGCCCAGCTTCGGCCAGCACGTAGGCGCCCGAGCAGACACTGGCAATGCGGATCCCGCGTTTTACCGCGCTACGCACGAAGGCCAGCGTCCTGGCGGAGCGCGAAGCCTCGATTACTCCCTCGCCGCCTGCGACGATAAGAGTGCTGATCGCACCGGCGGGCCGTAACCCCCGCGCCAGCAACTCGACGCCCGATGAACTGCGCACGGGACCCGGGACTTCGGCCAGCACCCTGATCGTAGCGGCCCGGCCGGCCAAGCGGCTGGCGATCTCGAACACCGAAATCGGCCCGGCGGCGTCCAGCACCTGGAAGTCGGGAAACACGAAGACGCCGATCATCACGCGGGCCTATGTCCGAAAAAGAGGGAAATTAGCCATATCAGACAAGAGATCACCATGTCAGGATGGCACGGTCAAGTGAGTGGGTCGGAACCGGGCCGCACGATTGGTCACGCCCGAATTTGATCCGGGCATCCATCACGCTTCGAAACCGCCAGCCCCGGCGAAGAGGATGGATGGCCGGATCGTTCGGCGCGAGCACGCGCTTTGCCCGGCCATGACGGATGGGGTTTTTCAAGAGTCGCAATTCTTCGAGGGCGTCTTTCGATGTCGGCTCCAATTCAGATTGGGCTTCTGCTGTTTCCAAGGATGACGCAGCTCGACCTCACCGGTCCCTTGCAAGTGTTCTCCAGCGTCCCGGGTGCCAAGGTGCACCTGATCTGGAAACGGATCGAGCCGGTCGCAAGCGATTCGGTGCTGACGCTCACGCCTACCACCAGCTTTGCCGACTGCCCGCAGCTCGACGTGATCTGCGTGCCCGGCGGCGCCGGCACCGACGAGATGGTCAACGACCAGGCGGTGCTTGACTTCCTGCGCGGTCAGGCCGAAGGCGCGAAATACATCACCTCGGTCTGCACGGGATCGCTGGTATTGGGCGCGGCCGGCCTTCTCAGGGGATACCGCGCGACGACGCATTGGACGGCGATGGAATTTCTCGGCCTATACGGGGCGATCCCGGCGAAAACGCGCGTGTGTATCGACCGCAACCGTGTCACCGGCGGCGGCGTCACCGCGGGGATCGATTTTGCACTGACGCTGGTTTCGATCCTGATCGACCGGCCGACCGCGCAAGCCATCCAGCTGCGGCTCGAATACAATCCGGCGCCGCCGTTCGATTCAGGCTCGCCCGATACCGCGCCTGCCGAAATTCTCGCGCGCCTGAAGGAGAGAAATGCGGCGGGCCAGGAATGCCGCCGCGCCGCCAACCGCCGGGCGGCCGCACGGTTGAAATCATTGGATCCGTCGGTCGCCTGAACGCTTGCGGATTACCGGACGGCGCGGGCAAACAGCTCAAAGGTAAGGTTCCTAAGCCATTGATGGCCGGCGTCACGGTGGTAACGCTCGTGCCAGAGTTGGGCGATCTCGATACGCGGCAGCGCGATCGGGGTTTCGAACGCAACAAGGCCGAGTGGCCCCGCGAGGCGTTGCGCCAGATTGGTCGGCAGGGTTGCCACACCGTCCGTTTCCGCCGCGACAATGGCGCCGGCAATGAAGCTCGGCACGCGCAACATGACATTCGCGGGCGCGATCGCGGATGACAACACGCGATGCGCGGTGCGATGCGCGGCGTGTCCGGTCTCCGATCCCGTCACCAGTATGTGGCGCTCGGCGAGAAACCCTGCCGCCGATTGGCATTTTCGTGCGCGCGGATGGCGCTTGCGGAGCACGCTGGAATAGCCGTCGAAATAAAGCCGTTGCCGCCGCAGATAGCGGGCGGCCTTCGGAAACGCGCCAAACGCCAGATCGGCCTCCCCGGTCTCGAGCCTGGGCTCGAACTGTCGCGCGTCCAGCGGCACCGCGCGCACGCTGATGTTCGGCGCGATGGTCGCGACGCGCGCGATCAAAGGCGGCAGAAACCTGATCATGCCGACATCCGTCAACAGCAGGCTGAAGCTCCGATCCGAACGGGCGGGATCGAATTCGGTTGCCGCCGAGCGCAAGCCGTCGGCGGCAGCGAGAAGAACACGCAACCGATCGGCAATGTCGAGCGCCTTGGCCGTCGGCTGCATCGCCTGGCCGTTACGCACGAATAGCGGATCGGAAAACTGCACGCGCAGGCGGCCAAGCATCTTGCTGATCGCCGGCTGCGTCGTCTCCATCGCTTGAGCCGTGCGGGTGATGCTGCGCTGCTGCAGCAACGCGTAGAGAACCCGCAGCTCGCGCAAGCTCAATTCCGAGTATGCCTCTTGGTCCATATCTATCATTCCAGTTTCGGCATGGCATAAGTGATCGCCGGGAGATAGGCTTCGCGTCAACGACAATCGCCAATTCCAGGCGACAGTGGAGGATGCCATGGGCAAATTCATCGTCGAACCGCATTTTCGGCTTCAGGAATGGGTTGCGGAAGAGAAGGGTTATTTTCGCGATCAGGGGCTGGACTACGAGTTCCGCGAACTGATCCGCTCGACCGGGGGCCAGCACCACAACAAGGGCGACCGCGGCGCTTTCCAGAGCATCGAGCAGGGCCGCGAGGCCAACGTCAGTTGCGCCTGCCATTGGACGGTGAATGTCGCGGCCTCGAACGGCCACACCAAATTGTATTCGGACCTTTACTCGATCGCGCCGTCCGGGATCTTCGTACCCGCGGATTCGAAGGTGCGGACACCGGCGGATCTCGCGCATGTGCCGATCTCGGTCGGATTCCAGTCCGGCAGCCACTATTCGACGATTCAGGCGCTGGAGCAGTACATGCCGGCCGGCGACATCAACCTGATTTTCGAAGACGGCATGCTGTTTAGCCGCATGGAACGGTTGATCGAGGGCAACAGTCCGGCGGCCGCGCTTTTCAATGGTCCCTATTATCTCGCCGAGCAACTCGGCTTCCGCAAGATCATCGACACCACGTTCATGATCGCCGCCATGATCAAGGGCTCGCCGGACCCGGAAGACATTCGCCGCTACTTCCGCGCGCTGCGCCTGGCGCAACGCGACATCGACCTGCGCCCGGAACTTTACACGCATTACTACGAGAATGAATTCCCGGACCGCTTCCACGCCATCATGGACACCCGGCGATGGGGCCCGGGAGAAAGAATTGTATTCGAACGCTACACGAAAGAGGTGTTCGAGGAATCGTTCGATTGGATCGCCAAGCATCAGATCTTCGAAGCCGGCGGGATGGGATCAGGCGATTACGATCGCGCGACGATCTCCTTTGCCGCGGAGTAGCGCGCCAGTCGCTCGCTTCGTGCAAACGTGCGCGGCCAGCATTCGGGATCTCGACCGCCGCGGATCTCAACCGCCGAGCGCCATGGGTGCAGGAATGGGCCGATGTTGACTCAGTATATGGTTCGCTTGATCGCGCCGCTCTGCCTCCTGCTCGCGCAATCTGGTCCGGCCGCTGCCGCCGAGCAATCCTTGAGGATCGGCCTGATCGTCCCGCTAACGGGAGGGCAGGCATCGACCGGCAAGCAGCTGGAGAATGCGGTTAAGCTTTACATGAGCGAAAACGGCGACGCCGTGGCAGGCCGGAAGATCGAGGTGATCGTCAAGGACGACGGCGCGATCCCCGAAAATACCAGGCGCATCGCCCAGGAGCTGATCGTTAATGACAAGGTCAGCATCATCGCCGGCTTTGGCATCACCCCTGCCGCGCTGGCGGCAGCGCCGCTCGCGACCCAAGCCCGAATACCGGAAATCGTCATGCTGGCAGGCGCCTCGATCGTCACCGAACGGTCGCCCTACATTGTCCGCACCAGCTTCACGCTGGCGCAGTCGTCGGTGATCATTGGCGACTGGGCGGCCAGAAACGGAATCCGCAAGGTCGCGACGCTGACCACCGACTACGCGCCCGGCAACGACGCCCTTGAATTCTTCAAAGCCCGATTTCTCGCTGGCGGCGGCGAGATCGTCGACGAGGTCAAAGTCCCCCTGGTCAACCCCGATTTTGCCCCGTTTCTGCAGCGTATCAAGGACGCAAAGCCAGATGCGCTGTACGTGTTCGTTCCGGGAGGCCAGGGCGGCAATTTCATGAAGCAGTTTTCCGAGCGTGGCCTGGACAAGAGCGGAATCCGAGTCATCGGCCCGGGCGACGTCATGGACGATGACCTGCTCAACAACATGGGTGACGCTGCGCTCGGCACGGTCACCGCCCACATGTATTCCGCGGCTCACAACTCGCCGAGGAACAAGGCCTTCGTCGCGGCCTATCGGAAGATGTTCGGGTCGCGCCCGGGCTTTGTTGCCGTCGGTGGCTACGACGGCATCCATCTGATCTATCAGGCGCTGGAAAAAACCGGCGGCAAGTCCGATGGCGACGCATTGGTCGATGCGATGAAGGGCTTGAAGTGGGAGAGCCCGCGCGGCCCGATTTCGATTGATCCCGATACGCGCGACATCGTGCAGAACATCTACATCCGCAGGGTCGAGAAAGTCGACGGCGAGCTCTATAGTGTCGAATTCGCAACGTTCGAGGCGGTGAAGGATCCCGGCAAGACGTCGAAGTGACGGGCACGGCGCGGATCGCGAGGCCTTAATTGAAAAAGACCGCGAAGCCGCAAAAGAAAAAGGCCGCCCGGTTTCCCGAGCGGCCTTTCCTGTCCTACGGCGGCCTCACATTTAACGGGCGATCTCAGGACGTCGGCGCCCGGGGGCCTATCTCCCGGCCACATCCTGATCGGAAGCCGCTGCTTATCGGGTCAGTCGCGATCTGGAGCCCGAACCGTCGCGGTGGTTTCCCATCTCCGTAAGATGACCCATTGAGCCATGGCCTTACGCAGGGCGCAACAACGCCGCGATAGATGTCCCCATTGTTCCCGTTGTTCACAGGCGAGTATGTCGTTCCGGGGTAGCCCGCAGCGCTGAACCCGGAATCCAGAGAGCGTTGAGTGAGATTCCGGGTTCGTTTCGCGGAGCCTGTCATCGGGCCGGCCAGAGGCCGGACCCGTTGGCTCCCGCCCCGGAATGACGATGTGGAAAATCTCAGCTTCCCGGCGTCCACGGCTGGTAGTCGCCGGTGGCCGCGGGCCGGCGGCCGCTCGCCAATGTCGAGCCGGAGGGCCGGTAGGCCGCAGGCGTCCCCGTCAAGTTCGGCACATGCGGCTTTTCCCACTCGCGCGCCGTGTAGCTCTCTTCGGTCGGCGCCACGTCGACGGTGTGATGCAGCCAGCCGTGCCATGACGGCGGCACGCGGCTCGCTTCCGCATAGCCGTTGTAAATGACCCAGCGCCGCTCGAAGCCGAGCGTCGGATCGATCTGGCGCCCCTTGGTGCGGAAATAGCGATTGCCCTGCTCATCCTCGCCGACCAGTTCGCCGAACCGCCACGTCCATAATTGCGTGCCGAAGGTCTGGCCGTTCCACCATGTGAACAGTTTGAGCAAAAACAGCTTCATTGCGCCTGGCCGGTTCGAGAGAGGTTACCGATCCTGATGCCACCGGCGGGCCGAATTGTCCAGTAAAGCCGCGCGCATCCGCCAGGACGCATGCCGGATATGATGCCTGTCGGGACAACGTCGCTCACGACTGCGTCGCGAGCGCCACGCCCGCCAGCGTGAACAGAAGGGCGGCGATCTGGCCCCAGCCGAGCGGCTCATGCAGCGCCAGGCTTGAGGCGACCACGCCGATCACCGGCACCGTCATGGTGCCGATCGCCGCGACCGAGGCCGGCAACCGCGCCAACGCCGCGAACCAGCAGACATAGGCGATACAGAACTGCACCACGGTCGCATAGGTCAGCAGCATCCAGTCGTATTCTGAAAGACCCGCCACGCTCGATGGCTCGATCAGAAGGCCGGCCAACGCCACCGGCAGGCACCCGATCCCGATCTGCCAGGCCGCCGCCGACACCGGCGGCAGGTGGATCGGCAACTTCTTGGCGAGCACCGCGCCGACCGCAAAGCCGAGCGCGCCGCCGAGCGCCAGCATGATTCCCGGCAGTTTCGACAGGCTCGCCGCCACGCCGTTGCCGCCAAGGATGGCGCTCAAGCCCGCGAACGCCATGACCAGCGAGATGACGCGCAAAAGATTCGGCCGCTCGCCGAGGATCGGCCATGCCAGGATCGAAGCCCACACCGGCATGGTGTAGGCGATCAGCGCCGCCTCGCTCGCCGGCAGCCAGAGCAGCGCAAATCCCATCATCACCATCCAGCAGCCGACGTTGAGGAACGCCGCCAGCACCAGCCTTGGCCAGAGCTCGCGCGGCACAGCCAGATTCTGGCCGCGGGATAGCGCGAGCAGCGCCAGCAAGCTCGCGCCGACCACCCCGGTGGTGCCGCGCAGCGTCAGCGGCGGCAATAGGCCCAGGAGATATTTGGTGATCGGCCAGTTGAAGCCCCAGCCGATCGAGGTGATGGCGAGGAACAAGAGGCCCGCGGGCGCGATGCGCGCTTTCGCAGCCACCTGGTGTTGCAGTGTCATGGGATGTGAAGACCGGTGGGAATCAATCGCACCTTGCCGCTTATTTCTGGCCCCGACCATGGGCGGAACGGCATGCCAGTCCGGACCTGTCGGACGCTTCCCCGTAGCTTCACGTGAGTCTTGCCGAGGCAAGCCCTCGGCCACAATAAATAGTTTGCCTGTGAACAACGGGACGAAGCTCGAAGCCGCCTCCGAAAGTCGATTTTTTTCGCTTGGGAATCCCTGAGGACTCACTGATACTTGGCGGCAGCAGCGGCGGCCATGGACCCTCTGTTTTTCCCGCTTTTCCACCATATTTAGTATTTGATTCAGGAACTCGTACTAATCCTTGACGGGCGCGTTGGAGTCGTCCTAGCTTTCTTCCTGTTCGGCGCGAGTGTGTTTGGGTCCCGCCGGTCGCTCCCTGAAGGGTTCCAAATTGATCACTCCGCCAGCCGGTCGAGGCAGCGGATACGGATCTTTTTGTCCCGAATTCCGGGCGCTTTCGACGCGCGAAAAACGAGCCAAAATGGCTCCGCGCTGGGAGTTGAGGCGTTGAGTACATGGCCCCTCAAGCCGGAACTGGGGAGTTCCGTCTTTGAGACCATGCGGCGGCAGCCCACGGTGCCTGCACCGAAGACTTGCTGCCGGAGACGACAAACAGGGCCGGGTCAACCGGTAGAGCTTGCGGACTCCTTGGCCAAAGTTGCCTTTAAACTTTGGTCCGGCGGTACGCTCAAGGGAAAAACGCCCGGCAGCCGCGGCGGCGGCCGGCTAAAAAAGAACGGGGCACGACCATGCGAATCGAACGGCGCCACACCACTGACGGCCAGTCACCCTATGCACAAATAGATTTCAGATTGACGACATCTGAAATCCGTAATCCCGACGGCTCGGTGGTTTTCCGCCTCGAAAACGTCGAGGTGCCGGAATTCTGGTCGCAGGTCGCCTCCGACGTGCTCGCGCAGAAGTATTTCCGCAAAGCCGGCGTCGCCGCAAAGCTGAAGAAGGTCGAGGAAGAGACCGTGCCGTCCTGGCTGTGGCGCTCGGTGCCCGACACCGAGGCGCTTAGCCTCCTGCCCGAATCGCAGCGCTACGTCAGCGAGCTCTCCGCCAAGCAGGTGTTCGATCGGCTGGCCGGCTGCTGGACCTATTGGGGCTGGAAGGGCGGCTATTTCACCTCGGAAGACGACGCCCGCGCCTTCTTTGACGAGCTGCGCTACATGCTGGCCAAACAGATGGTCGCGCCGAACTCGCCGCAATGGTTCAACACCGGCTTGCATTGGGCCTACGGCGTCGACGGCCCCGGCCAGGGCCACTATTACGTCGACTGGAAGACCGGCAAGCTGACCAAATCCAAATCGGCCTACGAGCATCCGCAGCCGCACGCCTGCTTCATCCAGGGCATCGAGGACGACCTCGTCAACGAGGGCGGCATCATGGATCTGTGGGTGCGCGAGGCGCGCCTGTTCAAATACGGCTCCGGCACCGGCTCCAACTTCTCGCGCCTGCGCGGCGAAGGCGAAAAGCTGTCGGGCGGCGGCCGCTCAAGCGGCCTGATGAGCTTCCTCAAGATCGGCGACCGCGCTGCGGGTGCGATCAAGTCCGGCGGCACCACCCGCCGCGCCGCCAAGATGGTGGTGGTCGACGCCGACCATCCGGACATCGAGACCTATATCGACTGGAAGGTGAAGGAGGAGCAGAAGGTCGCCGCCCTCGTCACCGGCTCCAAGCTCAACCAGAAGCACCTCAAGGCGGTGCTGAAGGCCTGCGTCAATTGCGAAGGTTCGGGCGATGACTGCTTCGATCCCGAAAAGAACCCGGCGCTGCGCCGCGAAATCAAGCTTGCCCGCCGGGCGCTCGTCACCGACGGCATGATCAAGCGCGTCATCCAGTTCGCCAGGCAAGGCTACAAGGAGATCGATTTCCCGATTTACGACACCGACTGGGATTCGGAAGCCTACCTCACGGTATCCGGCCAGAACTCCAACAATTCGGTGTCGCTCAAAGATGATTTCCTGCGCGCGGTGGAGACCGACGGCGACTGGAACCTGATCGGCCGCACCAACAAGAAGGTGACCAAGACCCTTAAAGCCCGCGAGCTCTGGGAGAAGATCGGCTACGCCGCCTGGGCATCCGCCGATCCCGGCCTGCACTTCAACACCACCATGAACGACTGGCACACCTGCAAGGCCTCGGGCGACATCCGCGCCTCCAATCCGTGCTCGGAATACATGTTCCTGGACGACACCGCCTGCAACCTGGCCTCCGCCAACCTCATCACCTTCTACACCCCCACCCATCCCTCCCCCGCAAGCGGGGGAGGATCAGGCGGGGGGCGCTTCGACGTCGACTCCTACGAGCATCTCTGCCGGCTCTGGACCATCGTGCTCGAAATCTCGGTGATGATGGCGCAATTCCCCTCCAAGGCGATCGCGGAACTGTCCTACGAATTCCGTACGCTGGGCTTAGGCTTTGCCAATATCGGCGGGCTCCTGATGACCATGGGCCTGTCCTATGACTCCAAGGAAGGCCGCGCGCTGTGCGGGGCGCTGTCCGCGATCATGACCGGCACGGCGTATGCCACCTCGGCCGAGATGGCGAAAGAACTCGGCCCCTTCCCCGGCTACAAGAAGAACGCCGGCCACATGCTGCGGGTGATCCGCAACCACCGCCGCGCCGCGCATGGCGAAAGCCGCGGCTATGAGGCGCTGGCCGTTAGTCCGGTGCCGCTCGATCATGCCTCCTGCAAGCAGCAAGACATCATCGCGCACGCCAAGGCCGCCTGGGACAGCGCGCTCGAACTCGGCGAACTCAACGGCTATCGCAACGCGCAAGTGACTGTAGTGGCGCCGACCGGCACCATTGGTCTGGTCATGGATTGCGACACCACCGGCATCGAGCCGGATTTCGCGCTGGTCAAATTCAAGAAGCTCGCCGGCGGCGGCTACTTCAAGATCATCAACCGCGCCGTGCCCGAGGCGCTGCGCGCGCTCGGCTATCGCGAGGCCGATATCGCCGAGATCGAGGCCTATGCCGTCGGCCACGGCTCGCTCTCCAACGCGCCCGCCATCAACGTTTCCACCTTGAAAGCCAAGGGCTTCACCGACGAAGCTCTGGCGAAGGTTGAGGCGGCGTTGCCGACCGCGTTCGACATCAAATTCGCCTTCAACAAATGGACCTTTGGCGAGGATTTCCTGCGCGACACGCTGAAGATCGAGCCGGAAGCGATCGCGGCTGCGAATTTCGACCTTCTCACCGCGGTTGGATTCACCAAGCGCGAGATCGAGGCGGCCAACGTCCACATCTGCGGCGCGATGACGGTGGAAGGTGCACCGCATTTGAAGGCCGAGCACTACAGCGTGTTCGATTGCGCCAACCCCTGCGGCAAGATCGGCAAGCGCTATCTCTCGGTCGAGAGCCACATCCGCATGATGGCGGCCACCCAGCCGTTCATCTCGGGCGCGATCTCCAAAACCATCAACATGCCGAACGACGCCACGGTGGAGGATTGCAAATCCGCTTACCTCCTGTCCTGGAAGCTCGCGCTGAAGGCCAACGCGCTCTACCGCGACGGCTCGAAACTGTCGCAGCCGCTCAACTCGCAGCTCATCAGCGAAGAGGACGAGGAGGACGATGCGATCGAGGCCTTCATGGAGAAGCCAATGGCCGCGCGCACCGCGCAACTGTCGGAAAAGGTGGTGGAGCGGCTGGTCGAGCGCATCGTGGTGATGCGCGAGCGCGAGAAGATGCCGGATCGCCGCAAGGGCTATACCCAAAAGGCCGTGGTCGGCGGACACAAGGTTTACTTGCGCACCGGCGAATATGATGACGGCCGGATCGGCGAGATCTTCATCGACATGCACAAGGAAGGCGCGGCACTGCGCTCGATCATCAACAATTTCGCGATCGCAATCTCGCTCGGTCTGCAATACGGCGTGCCGCTGGAGGAATATGTCGACGCCTTCACCTTCACCCGGTTCGAGCCGAATGGCCCAGTGCAGGGCAACGACTCGATCAAGTATGCGACCTCGATCATCGACTATGTGTTCAGGGAATTGGCGGTCAGCTACATGGGCCGGTTCGATCTGGCCCATGTCGATCCAACCGAAACCAACTTCGATGCCATGGGCAAGGGCGTCGAGGAAGGCAAACAACCGGAGCAGCCGGGCAACAAGTACCTGTCGAGGGGCCTGACCCGCTCGCGCACCGACAATCTCGTCGTCATGCGCGGGTCTTCACCCTCCCCCCTTGGTGGGGAGGGTGGCGCACGCAGTGCGCCGGGTGGGGGGGCGCAAAACGTCACTTCGCTGTCCTCGCACGGCGCCACCGCGCGCGCCTCCGATACAATCGAAGGCGCGGTCGCGCTCAAGCATGAGGCCCAGCACGATCTGTCACCGACGGAAAAGCTGGAAGCGCTGCAATGGAGCAAGGCCGGAACTGCTGCCGCCGTCGCGCCCTCCAAGGCCGAACGCCGCGCCGAAGCCAAGGCCAAAGGCTACGAGGGCGAGATGTGCGGCGAGTGCGGCAATTTTACGCTGGTGCGCAACGGCACCTGCATGAAGTGCGATACGTGTGGGTCAACGACGGGGTGTTCGTAAAATCCAGTCGCCACAAACCGGAGCCAACACGGCGGTGGTCTCATGTCTCAGTATACAGACGAGGAGTGGGAAGAAATCGGTCGCGAATGGCGCAGAGCGGCAAATGCTGACGACGCAATTCGTTTGGATGCTCCCTCATTCATCCGCTGGATGAAACACGCCGGCTATATCAAGGACTACGTATGCGTTCCAGACGCGGACCTGCCAAGCGAAGGGAAATACGAGCCTGATGAGGGAAGGCTTTATTATCGCAATACCAGTTGGCGCGGAGCTCTAAGAGGGAATCCTCACGATATTTGGACGCTAATTCACGAAGGCTGCCATGCGATCTTGAGGCATCGAGAAACAAGACTTAGAGCGGCACCATCAGCAAGAAAGTTTGAAACTCGAGGGGTTACTCGAGATGAAACCGACACTGACCGTCTTGCGGCCACTATTCTTGCGCCATTTCACAAAGCCGATTTCAAACCAGGCATGTCCGCAAATGATATCGAGGAACGCTTCGGACTAAGCAATCGGGCGGCAAAATGGAGACTTGAAGAATTTGAACGCCTTTATAGGCGCAAGCATGGAATTCCTCGGCCGCTCCCGGCCGGTGTTATCGATTTTCTTGCTGAGCAAAAGCGTAAGGGATACCCGGTTACTAGCTTAGATAACGTTCGGGCCTTCATTCCTAGTCCTCTGAAGCAATATGAGGGCGACGCATGTCCGTCGTGCAAGAAATTTATGCTTGTTCGCAGCGGCCTTTCAATGAAATGCGACTGCTGCGGTACGACAACCGGTGACGACTAAGCCTCGATTTCCGACCGCCGAATTCGCGACTCAGCACGTAGGGTGGATTAGCGGAGCGTAATCCACCATTTGCCCAAGATAGAACGGCGGGTTACGCCTTTCGGCTAACCCGCCCTACGTGCTGTCGTGTTCCGCCAAAGCGGCTTGCGCTACTACTTCTTCTCGAACGAAGGCCAGCCACCCGAGTCGCCACACATTCATATCAAGGGTGGCGGGCGAGACGCAAAGGTCTGGCTTGAGCCGGAGATTTCGATTGCCGACAGTTATGGCTTCAATCCGCGCGAACTTTCGAATATCATGCGGGTTGTTGTGAGGAACCGCGACCTCATTCTGAGAGCATGGCATGACCATTTCGGCAACCAGCGTCCGCTTTGACGAACATACGATGTGGGTCGAACTTACCGACGGGCGTACGCTCGGCGTTCCGCTCGCATGGTTTCCACGGCTGCTAAAAGCGACACCCGCCGAACTCGGACAGGTAGAATTGAGCCGCGTTGGCCTGCACTGGGAGAGCATCGATGAAGATATCTCCATCGCCGGCCTACTGGCCGGACGCGGTGACGTGACACGTTCGACGGAGCACGCGGCTTAACTCAGTTCGTCATGGCAGGGCTTGACCCGGCCATCCACGACTTAAAGGGCGGCCGAGAGGCCGCCTTTTCATTTGGATCGGGAGGGCTAATGCGATCCAGTGCGCTGTTAAGCAAGCGTAGCCCGCATGAGCGCAGCGATATGCGGGGCTCGAAGATGAAAATCCCGGATGTTGCTTCGCTCATCCGGGCTACATACCGCACTTTTCCGCTCCCCAACCAAACGATATATTTCCGAGATGACCACCGCCGAAGACATCGAAAAGGCCGTCGAACAGCTTGCACCGCGGGAGCTGGCGCGGTTTCGTGCTTGGTTTGAGGCTTTCGACGCGCAACGGTTCGATGCCGCCATTGAGCAGGACATTCGCGCCGGCAAGCTCGATGCGCGTGCGGAGGAAGCCCTTGCCGCACGCCGCGCCGGCCGCTCACGCGAGTTGTGAAGCAAGCGTAGCCCGGATAAGCGAAGCGATATCCGGGGTCTTCGCGTTGGCTTGGCTCCCGCATGTCGCTGCGCTCATGCGGGCTACTTGCTGCATGAAGTGCGATACGTGTGGTCGACAACGGGGTGTTCGTGAGGTTTACCAAGCGCCATGATCGGGTTTGATGACATCCAGGAAATACGAGAGGTGGCCGAGAGGCCGCCTTTTTTTCGCGTCGTCAGTACACCGCGTACCTTCGGTGGCACGAATTCTGCACGGCACTATTACAGACCGGGTTTTTTCTCATTAATAAAGGACGCCAATGCTTGTTACCCTTGTCGCCGTTCTCTGCAACGGCCAGCTATGTCTGGAAAAAATCGTTACCACCAGCGAGCAGTCAGGCATCACCATGATGGCCTGTCAGGTCCACGGGCAAATCGGCATTGCCGATTGGCTCGCCAAAGGTCCGTACCATCAGTGGACGCTGCAGCGGTATAAGTGCGTGATGGGCAAATACACGCCCAAGAACGAAGCATAAGGCATTCAGGCATTTTCTTGAGCACGTAGAGCGGACGAGCGAAGCGTTACCCGCCGATACGTAGGATGGGTGGAGCGAAGCGATACCCATTCAATGAGTGTTCATACCGTGATGGGTTTCGCAAGAGCTCAACCCATCCTACGTACTGAGCCGTAGGGCGGATTAGCGCAGCGTAATCCGCCGCTCCGCGACGGTAGAATGGCGGGTTACGCCTTCCGCCTTCGCTCGTTGAGCTACGGCGGACAGGTCGGCTAACCCGCCCTACACGATGGCTACTGGACGACGTCCAGCTTGACCTTCGCGATGCCCTTTCCGACCATTCCCAGCAAGCGTAGCCCGGATGAGCGTAGCGATATCCGGGTTTTCATAATGCTCAGTCCCGCATGTCGCGGAGCCTGTCATCGGACGCGCATTCGCGCGACCCGTTGGCTCATGCGGGCTACTGCTTGCTAGCGGAGCAGCGCCCATTCCCACGGGACCTTCGGCCGAAACGCTCGAATGGAACAAAAACTCCAGTTCCAAGTTGGAGGGGGAAAATCGGGAGGATCTCATGGATCGGATAACGCACTGCCCGAAATGCGGAAAACAATTGGTCCCGGTTATCACCATCTCCGGACGCACCGACCTCCAATGCATCAGTTGTGATGACCCGGCGGTGAAATGGGCTGAAAGTCCGCTCATAGCGCCTGAGACGCCCATCGTGCCAGAACGCGTTTAAACACTCTGCCCGCCCTGGGCTCATGCCTCCAGCGATGAAGATGGGTTACGCGAAGGGATAGAGCGGCGGGTTACGCCGGAGCCTGTCATCGGGCCGCGCCATGCGCGGACCCGTTGGGCTAACCCTCCCTACGTGCTACTTGCTTACCTCGTCCCATTGGATAGCGCGTCGAGGCGCCTTCCAATCTCGGCCGCAAGATCGGCGACAGGTGCCATCGGCATGATGATCACGTGATCGGCGCTTTCGGTCATCATCAAATTGATGGGATCGGTCCCTTCGAACAGTCGGAAATCGGTGCGATACACGATGGAGTTTTTCTTCATGGCGTAGGCGTAGCCGAGCTCCCAGCAGGTTCCGCTGTCCGGGTCCGCGCCATCTAGGCACGCCACCACCGTGTCGGCCCAGTCGAGGCCTTTGACGTCGCTCTCGAAGATCGCCCTGGGCAGGTCTTTGCGCTGCTCGTGCTCCTGCGGCAGGAAAACCTCGTGGCCCTGCTTGCGAAGCAGGCCCGCCAATTCCTGGTTGAACGCCAATTCCGCGGTCGAAAATAGCGGGCCGGCCATATAGATTTTCATGGTCCCTCCTTCATCCTTCCAGCGGATCATACCATCGCAGCCCGTAGGATGGGTGGGGCGACAACGTCTGCCGAAGCTCACCGAGCGAAGGCGGAAGCGATGCCATCAATCGCAGTTTAAAGATGATGGGCTAAGCGAAGGGCTAACCCATCGAGGTTGATGAAGCTTCATCGGCGGCAAGGCCTACAACAGCGCCGCTCATTTGCCCGACGGGCAGTTTGCACATATCCGCCATGCGAAATCTGCCCGTCGTGCCATTCTGTCGCAGGCGGGCGTCGTTGATCTCAGCCGCAAATCAGCGGCACATTCTCCCCGTCCCGCACCCGATAAGAGGGGCGCTTCGCGGTCGTCACGAACGTTGGGAGCGGGATGCAATGGACGCAGGCGATGTCAACTGACGAGTGACGTTGCAAGCGGACGGCGAAGTCGTGTGGTCCTGACGCCCCGACGCTGGAGTCAAGTTGGCGACGATGCTTCGCATCGCGCCGATGACGGGGGCAAGAAAGCCCGGTCCCCGAGGAGAGCACGATATAAGCGTTAAAACCATTGCGCGGGGAATGCCGGGCGTTTCCGGTGTGACCGTGGTGACTACACTCGTATGCTCACTTTTATTTTGCATGCGAGGCTGCGGGCGCATCACGCGCCCGGCATTCCCTGCGCCCTCTGTTTTAGAGAGCGGAAGGTTTCTGGCAAAACTCGCGTGAAATCGCGCGGCGAGAATGCGGAGGTGTGTTTGCTGTTTGATAATCTAGTCGAAACGTTGCGCTCCTCTATCTGTTCCCTCGCTCATCGCGGGCCACGCCCGCTATTGGACGACGTCCAGCTTGACCTTCGCGATACCCTTTCCGACCATTCCCAGCGCATCAGCCGCCGAATAGGAGACATCGACGACGCGTCCGGCAACGTAGGGACCGCGGTCGTTGACCCGAACCGTCACCGACCGCCCGGACGCGACGTTTGTCACGCGCAACTTCGTGCCGAACGGCAACGACGGATGAGCGGCGGTCAATTCGTGCGTATTGAACTTCTCGCCGCTCGCGGTCTGTGTTCCCTCGGTGTAGAAGCTCGCAACTCCCTGCGAGGCCGTCGGTGTCGCGGCTGCATCGTCGTGCCGCGCGAACGGGGTATGCTTTCTCACGGACGCCACACGCCTGTTCGTCGTGAAGGATGCCGTCCGGTTGCGTTCCACCAACGCCTGCCGGTTGCTGCCGACAAATCCGGAATTTTTGCTGACGACAGAGGACTGCGCGCAGGCCGCAAGCGACGCCGCCCCCAGCGCGACGGCAAACAGCCGAACGATGTTCCGGGCACGCGCCGCCGTGACCGGCAACGCGTCAGGAACATGATTTGCTTTAACCGCGCGGTCCGAAGTCCTGGCGCAGCAGATGGAAGACATTTTGTATCCCCAACTCGCGCCCCTAGGGCATGACCCAATCAGGGCGGTACCGTGGCCGGAGGAGCCCAGGCACCGCATCAGCCACGGATTTCATTTCAGTGTGATCATTGCGCCACAGCCGGCTGATGCTCAGCCCGTAGGATGGGTTGAGCGCTTGCGAAACCCATCGGCTTGCTTCGCGTGCATGGCGACGCGATGGGTATCGCGAGCGCTTTGCCCACCCTTCTGTAACGGGCCTGGATTGGTCAATCCCTTTTTCGTCGTCCGTTCGCCGGGGTCTTGCTTCTGTACGGGGTCGGCGCGCGGCCGCCACCTGATGGGGTTGGAAGAGGATA
>Ga0193751_1000231_pt1 | contig 49584 bp, 47 predicted proteins | sample L1c2metaG_FD_143050 | JGI IMG/M metagenome (GOLD analysis project Ga0193751, IMG submission 143050) | Soil microbial communities from a riparian zone of the East river system, Colorado, United States - L1c2 | ecosystem: Environmental > Terrestrial > Soil > Riparian zone | place: USA: East River...
CTTTGGCGGCGTCCTGGACGAGGGTTACTGCCTTTTGTTGGTCCGGCGAGAGCCGGGTTTCCAGCGTGTATATGTAATCGGCCATGCCTTCCTAGTCGCCTTGCGGTGGCCCTTCAGTGGGCTCGCTCAGGGCGTTATTCACAGGTTTTCCACAGGGGACCCGGCTCGAACCCAGTTCGAACCTACTTCGGACCATGACGAGCTGCTTTCAGATGGAATCTAACTCTCTCTAGACATTAGAGTTATACCGCAAGCCTACAGTTCCAGCAAACTAGAGAAAATAACACAAGGTTTACAGTTTGGCTACTGTGAAGGCACAAACTGTCCGAATTCACCAGGAAAGTGCGAGAATCCCATCTGGAGCTTCCATCCCGCCACGCCCTGCGCGCGATCGGAGTTGAAGTGTCCCCAAGCCCATGCCCTCGACCCATAAGAAAGTAATCGTGCGGAAACACGACCGTGACTCAATCAGCGGCTACGTAGCTCCCGCCAACTTTGTCGTGGATGGCAAACTAGAACTCCTCAACACGTCCGGCAACGTAGTCGCCATCGACCTGCGCGACATCAAAGCCGTTTATTTTGTCCGCGAATTCTCCGACACCGACCTAATGCTCCGCAAGACCTTCACCACCCGTCCCCGGACCGAAGGCCTGTGGGTGCGCCTGAAGTTCAAAGACAACGAAGTGATAGAAGGGATCCTGCCAAACGACCTAACGCAAAATCCGGCCGAAGGATTCCTAATGAACCCTCCCGACCTTCGGTCAAACACACAGCGAGTCTTCGTGCCCCGCGAAGCGTTGACGTCAGTCATCGTGCTAGCAGTAAAAGGCGCAGCCAACCGCCGCCGCAAAGGTGGCCAACCCGATACAAGGCAAGTCACGCTGTTCGAGCAGTAGAAGGGCAGGTCTCAGGTACCAGGTGTCAGGTCTCAGGAATATCGCTCTTGGATTCGCGGTGAAATGGGTTGATCTTGTTTTTCCTGACACCTGACACCTAACACCTGACGCCTGACACGCTACAATTCCCCGAGACCGCCATGAAACTAGCCGACATAGCCAAAGCCCTAAACGCCCGCCTGGACAACGCCTCTCCCACCACCGAAATCACCGGAGTAGCCGGCATAGAACAAGCCGCCCCAGGCCAGCTAACCTTTGTCTCCAACCCGAAGTACAACGCCGCCGCGAAGACCACGAAAGCGTCCGCCGTAATAGTCGCCGAAAACTTCCCCGCCATTCCCGCAGGAATGCTGCGTAGCAAGAACCCGTATCTAGCGTGGGCCAAAGCCATAGAGCTTTTCTATCACCCGCCAAACTACGCCCCCGGAATCCATCCCACAGCGGTAGTCCATCCCAAGGCCAAACTAGGCAAGAACGCACACCTAGGCCCCTACGTAGTGATCGACGAAGACGTCGTCATCGGAGACAACGCCGTCCTCCTGGCCCACGTAGTCATCTATCGCGGAGCAACCATAGGCAACAATTTCTTCGCCCACGCCCACGCCATAGTTAGAGAGTTCTGCCACATAGGAGACAACGTCCTCCTCCAGAACGGAGCCGTAGTAGGCTGCGACGGCTTCGGCTTCGCGAAAACTGACGACGCCCGCTGGCACAAAATCGTCCAGTCCGGAAACGTAGCCGTCGAGAGCGATGCCGAGATCCAAGCCAACGCCTGCATCGACCGAGCCAGCATAGGCGAAACCCGCATAGGACGAGGCACAAAAATCGACAACCTGGTCCATGTAGGCCACAGCTGCACCATAGGACACGACACTCTTCTCTGCGCCCAGGTAGGCCTGGCCGGCACCACCGACGTAGGCAACAACGTAATCCTGGCGGGACAAGTAGGCGTCAGCGGCCACGTAAAAATCGGAGACGGAGCCATAGCCATAGCCCAAAGCGGCATCCCCCACGATGTTCCCGCCGGAGCCATGGTCAGCGGCGCTCCCGCCATCGATCACCGCCTGTGGCTGAAGTGCTGCGCCGCCTACGCCAAGCTGCCGGAGATAGCCAAAGCAGTAAGAAAGTTCTCGGAGCGTTAGGTTTTTAGCGAAAACTTTGCGGAAGTGTTTCACGTGGAACACTTTGTACTCGTGTTATTGTGTGTATAATTGTGTACGTACATTCGCCATATGATGAAGAAATGGAAACGGGTTACGCCGCACCGACTGTACTGCACCAAAAGCGGGCATTGACACTGGCCCCCCTGAGGCCTAGCTTCGAGATGTCTCCATTGGCCACAGCCAAAACTCCGTCGCCGAACTCTTACCCAGCGGCCCAGCGCCGACCCTGACCCACGAGGACATTCGGGCAGTTGAAATTCATAAGACCGAAAGCCCGTCTCCATCATGACGATGACGGTTTCGGCCCGAATACATGGTGGTCAAGCAGTTGGTCGCAAGACCGGCTCCACCCCGTGACCCACCACCGCAACCGGTCAGCTTCGACCGGTAGCCTCGAGCGCTTTCAGAACAAGCGCAGAAGGAGTGTTCCCATGTTTACACGCACTGTTGAAGTAACCACCAAGCCGGGAAAGGCAAGAGACCTGACCACCCTCATCAACGACAAAGTACTGCCGATTCTGAATAAACAGACCGGATTCGCGGATGAGACCCTTTTGGTATCGGATACAGAACCGAATCGTGTCCTGGCGATCAGTTTCTGGAATACCAAAGAAGATGCTGAACGGTACCAGCGGGAGCAGTACCCCGTCGTCCAGCAGATAATACGGCCTCTGCTCGACGCAGATCCCGTGGTTCGGACCTTCAACGTCGATAGCTCAACCACACACAAAGTTGTTGCCGAGCAGGCCGCCTAAGAGGTCCCTCCCAATCCAAGGCTTCGGGCACCATCGAAGAGGGCGGCGGCAGCGCCGCCCTTTCTCGTCGAGATCACCCAGTTTGAGGACGCAAAGAAAGCAGCCAAGGGTTGAGTAGAGCGGACACTCCTGTCCGCTGCCTTTGACTCCAGCCCGGAGAAGAGGGAGTGGTCGAGATCGAATCGCACTGGACAGCAACCAGACGCGAGAACCAGGGAATTTGTCCCACCGTCCGGCGACGCGACCCAGCCTAAGAGCCCCGCCCTTCGCTTCGCGATAGGACGGGCCACCCACCAACTGCCCGATCATTATGACGGATGACTTGTAGGCGATTCGCCAAAAGAAGTAGCTCGGTATAATGCTCGCATGGCAACGAAGAGTTGGACCGACAAGCGGCGAGACGATAAGGTAGTAGAGCGGGAAAAGCGCCGCAAGCACGCACGGCTCAGAGCGCATAGAGAAAAAGGCACGAAGGGTCAGCAGAGGAAATACTCTTAGTAGAATTTGGCTTGAGGCTGTTTCCATTGTGCAGATGCATTTCTTGGACATGGCCCTAACAAGCCTGCTTGGCCTAGGTTTTCGACGGCCTGCTATACCCAAACTCGGGGCCGGACGGGCGTTTTCCGTTGCTTCCACCTAAGGAAAAATCCCGTCTGCCCTGGCTTTCCAGGAGGTTAGATGAACCATTTTGCCACCACGGTGTTGAGCTTGGCGCTCAGCGTGAGTGTCTCAGCACAAGTTATTCCTGGTAAACGGAAGCCGGCTCGGGGGGTACGACCAGAGGTTCAAGCTTGCAGGGACCGCATAACGGAACTCGTGATCCTTAGCGATCACTTTGATGCCCTGACGCCTGAGAAGCTCACTTCAGTTCAGAAGGAGGTCAATGACTGTGTGTATGCCGAAAGCGCGGGTTTGTCAAAAGACGACATCATCGCGGCATACAAACTCCGGGACGGTACCGGCAGAGAAGTAGTTAGGAGAATACGGGAAGCAGCAGAAAAGACTATCGCAGATGATAACACTCTCCGCGAAGCAGCTCGCAAAATCGCGCTGGGCTTTCTGGAAGAAGACAAGGGATACAAGGACCTCGTCCAACGCTACAACACGCTCGTGGGTTCTTATAATGGAATGCTTCGGGAGTACAGGGCCACGGTCGAGCAGAACGGCCTCTTCTTGGACAGGATGCAGGAGAGCGTTCAGGCGGCAAACTACAACTGCGAAGTTAATGCTCTGCAGAACTTGATCAATTCTGCTGCGCGGACGAAGCCACAAGTGGTCTACAAGCCCCCTACGGAACTTCACTGCTCCACCCAGAACATGCCAGCGCCAGTTGCGGGGCTGCCGTCGTGGACTTTTACCAGCTGCTACTGAAAGAGACTAGGGCCACGGGCAGGCTTGGTTTCCGCGAAAAGCCCTTGGATTTCGGCGCGGGCCGTGGATCATCGCTTGCGCGTGCGCCTACAAGCAGTACCAACGGCAGGTGATTGGTAGGTGCAGCTTTTTGCCTTGCAACCAGAGTACAATCCCGCCATGAAACACCCCCCTTGTCGCGGTCACGGAATTGGGCATCCCAGCATGCGACTCAACCCGGATAAAACTGCGACCTGCCCGGAGTGCCAACAACGATTGCCCGCATTCTTGAGCGAAGCAGGCATCGTGACGTTTGGTTTGCACTACCCACCCGAACGAAGGCCGCGCCCTAGACCGCTGCGCAGCGACCGCAGGCGGTAAAGAAGTACCTGAGAACCTTTCGGGGAGACCGAAAGAAGCAGTCGTATGAAGCGGCTCGCGAGTGGCCAGTCCTATCGCGAAGCGAAGGGCGGGGCTCTTAAGACGTGGCATTTAGGAGGAGCTGCGTCCTTGCCCGCTTCGAGCTTGGCCAGCCAGGCATCGGCTTCTTCGGCGGTGGCGTGGAGGCCTGTCGCCTGGTAATGAGTCCACGCAACGAGTGCGTCCTTCAGGAATTGTTCGCGCTTCTCTTCGCGCTCCACGTACGACATGGCAGACAGGTGCTCCAAGGTGTTACCTGGTAGCACTATAGCAATTGGGTCGGCTGTGTGCCCCATACTTTTCGCGCACTTTGCGAAAAGGGGTGGGATTCCACGGCCGTCTCGCGCATGGGATTTTCCGAGCCTCACGACCCGCCTTTTTCATCACATTTTTCTTGTACCGCCCTCACAGACACACAATCCCAATCGCGCAATAATTCACCGACAGTACAGCATCGAAAACTGAGCCCGTCTCCAGAGGCGGACCCATAATTCGCCGCAAACCCTCTTCGGCAGCTCTTTGACAAAATGACGACAAGTACACAAATAAAGCAGTAAGAGCGGCGACCCCGCACCCCGAAAAGTGCACGCCAAATTGAAGAGAACGCAGCTAAGTCCTTATTCATGTAGATGATGGAGTTAAGTACTTTAATTAGAATAACTTAGCGGGAATTGGGGGGGGTACAAAAGCAATAAACTGCAAACTACTCTCGCAACTCCGTCGGAAGCCCGCTATTAATCGCCGCTCGCACTTTGGCCATCAAGCAATCGCGCTCTCCAAAATTGGAGGGCTCAATCGGATCGTGAAATTCGACCGTCACCATCCCCGGACGAATCGCAAATCGCGCTTTCGGCATAACTTTTTCGGTGCCTGAAATCGTGATCGGCACGACTGGCACTTTGCACTCCTCAGCAAGATAGAACGGACCTTTTTTGAAGGGCAGCAGCTTGCCATCGAAGGAGCGCTTCCCTTCCACATAGGTGGTCATGTTCAGTCCCTGCTCGAGGGCTTTGACCGCGTCACGAACCGCCGCGATGCCGGAATCGCGATTTCCGCGGTCGACCGGCACCAGCGAACCGATCAGCATGATCTTTCCGAGAATTGGAACCCGGAACAATTCTTTTTTCACCATCACCGAAGTGCGGCGCGGAATCAGCGGCAGCGTGATCGGCGGATCGAGATTGGAAATGTGATTCGACATGAAAATATAAGTTCGCGCCGGATCGATTTTTTCGAGGCCCAGTATTCGCACCTTCACTCCCGCGATGCGGACTCCCGTAAACGCTGCCCACATGCAGCTGCGGTACAAAAAGGTGATGTCTTTGGTCAGATAGGTCCACGGAATCCCAGTAAGCGCGGCGAAGGGTAGCGCAGCGGCCCAAAACAGCAACATGAGAATGGTGCGGAACACTTACTCATTCACCCCAAGCTCTTTCACGCAGGCTCTTTCACGCGGGCTCTTTCACGCGGGCTCTTGCACTCCGAGCGCTTGCACCGCGAGCCCGCGCAATCGTTGGGGTAGCTTCTCATAGATGCCGCCGAATCCGCCATTGGAGAGAATGGCAACCACGTCTCGCTCCCGCAGTTCGGGCGCGATCGCGTTCACGATGGCATCGGCATCGGCAAAGATGCGCGCTTGCTTTCCGCGCTTCTGGATCTCGTCGATCACACGCTGCAGGTCGAGCCGCTCCGCTTCGGGGATCGCCTCCGACTTGAAGATGGCTGCGATTACCACTTGGTCGGCGAGCGCGAGACTGCGAGAGAGCGTGTCCTGCAGCACGTTGCGGCGCATGGTGTTCGAGCGCGGCTCGAGCACCACCCACAGGCGCGATTTCGGATATCGTGCCCGCAAAGCGAGAATCGTTTGCTCGATGGCCGTTGGATGATGCGCAAAGTCGTCGATGATCGTTATTCCATTCACTTGCGCTTTCACTTCCAGCCGCCGCTTCACGCTGCGAAATGTTTCGAGAGCTTTCGCAATTACGTCTTTAGAAATTTCATAATTCGCCGCCAGCGCTGCCGCTGCCGTCGCATTCCAGACGTTGTATTCGCCGCCAAGCGGGAATTCGAAATCTGCCCAAGGTTTTCCATCGCGCAGCACCGACCAGGAAGTTGGATCTTCGCCGAGCTTAAGATTTGTGATTTTCCAAGCCGCGCGATTCGAAGCACCATAACGCTCGACCGGACAGAAGGCTTTCTGGACACAGCGGTTGAGGCTTTCGCCCGCCGCATCGCCCGAATCAAAGGCGACAATCCGCCCGCGTCGCGGAACCAGGTTCACCAGCCGCTTGAACGCCGTTTCCACCGCGTCCAGATCTTTGTAGATATCCGCGTGATCGAATTCGACCGAAGTAAGAATCAGAGAATCCGGAAAGTAGTGCAGAAACTTCGGACCCTTATCGAAGAATGCGGTGTCATACTCGTCGCCTTCCAAAATAAAGTGCTTGCCTTCGCCAAGTCCAAAACTGCGGCCGAAATTCTCCGCGATACCGCCGATGAGGAACGAAGGCTGAAGACCAGCGGTCTCGAAGATCCAAGCCAGCATCGAAGTCGTAGTCGTCTTGCCATGCGTTCCCGCCACGACGAGAACCCCATTCCCAACCAGGAACTCATCGTGCAGAATCTGCGGCAGCGAGCAGAACGGAATGCGCTCATCGAGCACGCGCTCCAGTTCCACGTTCCCGCGAGAGAGCGCGTTGCCCACGATCACGAGATCGGGACGAGGATTCAGATTCGCCTCAGCAAACGGCTGCGCGACGGGAATGCCCAACGATTCCAGAAACGTCGACATCGGAGGATAAGCCGCTGCATCCGAGCCCGTAACGCGAAAGCCGCGCTCTTGCAGCATGCCAGCCAGCGAAGCCATCGCCGTCCCGCAAATGCCGATGAGGTGAATGTGCTTGGGTTTGGTCATCAAAGACTACTCGTTAAATTGCTCATGTGGTCGTCGCAGATTCCAGAATCTCCAGCTTCACTTCGCCGCCCACTTCGAGCCTGGCTTTCACGCCGAACGGCAGCGTGATATTCGCGCGTGATACATGTCCCGAACGCAGGCCAAACGCCACCGGAATTCCGAGATCTCCGACTATACGCAGCACAACTTCCTCGAGAGTGTAATCCTGCGTCGGAGCTTGCCGGCAATCCAGCATTTCGCCGAAGATAATGCCGCGAACGTCTTTCAGCTTGCCCGCCAGTTTCAGCTGCATCAGCATGCGATCAATCTGGTAAGGTTTGGCCGCGAGGTCTTCCAGGAAGAGAATCGTTCCCGCAGTTCGGATGTCATAAGGCGTGCCCAGCGCGGCGACCAGGATGGAAAGACATCCGCCATAGAGAATTCCCTCCGCCTCGCCCTCTACCAGCGGCTTCGCGCCCGAGTCGGCACCAATTTCCCACTCCCCAGCTCCGCTGACCGCGTGCTGCCACGAAGCCACATCGACACCATCGGCGACGGCGAAATCCTTGGCCACCATCGGACCATGAAAGGTTACAAAGTTGGCGGAAGTGGCAAACCAGGTCAGCAGCGTTGTCAGGTCGCTGTAGCCCACAAAAATCTTCGGATGCTTGGCGATCTTTTTCAGGCTAATCGCCGCCAGCAGGTAGTTCGATCCGTATCCTCCTCGCGCACAGACGATGGCTCGGATATCGTCGCGCGCGAACATGTCTTCCAGTTCCCGCGCTCGGCGTTCCGCAGAACCCGCAAAGTACAGATCGCGCTCCAGGATCGACTCGAAATAAAACGGCTCGTATCCAGCGCGACGAAGACCTTCGCAGCCCGCTTCCAGCATTTCACGCTTTACGTTCGACGCAGGCGCAACAATTCCCACCTTGTCGCCCGGACGGAGCGCGCGCGCCTTGATTCGCGACTTGTGGGAAGCGGTAACCATATATATATTTTTGTCATCCCGAGCAAAGCGAGGGATCTGCAGTCCGCCACAAAATGCAGATCCCTCGCTTCGCTCGGGATGACAATTCGGAGAAAGTGAAACTCGCGTATCACTCCGAATCGCTTTCACCCCGGATCCTAACGCTCGATCTTAAACGAAGAATTCTCCGCGGCAGACTAGAGTCGCCGGACCCCGCAGATAAACTTGATTCTCCCAGCGCACCGTCTGCCCGCCTCCCGGCGCAATCACCGTCACCGGAGAAGCGACGCGCCCGCTCGCAATCGCAGCCACCGCCGCCGCGCACGATCCGGTACCCGAAGACTGCGTCTCTCCCACGCCCCTTTCAAACAGCCGGATCTCAATTTCATTCGCACCACGCACCACCACGTACTCTACATTCGTGCCCTGCGGAAATTGAGGCTGCGTCCCAATCAATGCAGCCTGCCGCTGCCATCCATCCTGAAAGCTCTCCACGAAAATCACGAAATGCGGATTCCCCATCGAAACTCTCGTCCCCACCGCCCGCACCCACATCGTCTCAATCGACAACTGGCCGGCGACTTCAGGTTGGCCCATATCCGTTTCGAACTCAAACGTGGAGCCTTGCCGCCCTCCTTCCCGGCCGTCTTTCCGGCCTATGAGCCGGCAGGTCTTCAGTCCCGCACCCGTGCGAACTACAACTTCAGTCTTGTCCTCTCGCGAACAAATCTCTGCCGCCACACAGCGCGTGCCGTTGCCGGAGATTTCCGCCTCCGAGCCATCGGCATTGATCAGCCGTGCCTTCACATCAGCCTCCGCATCCGGAAACAGCCACTCCACGCCGTCAGCGCCGACTCCGCGATGGCGATCGCACAACCGGCGGCTGATCGCACCCAGGTCACCGGAAGCGCGCGCGCCCTCTACCATCAGAAAATCGTTGCCGCACGCCGACGCCTTGGTGAAAGGGATTCTCGTGCTCTGCTGAGCATCATTCTGCGGAGAACTCATTCGTGTTCCGTGGTTCCGAGCGTCGTCACGCTGGCAAACGCGGTCGATTCGTGCAACCGGAGGGAAAACACGTTCTGCTGTTGATGGTCGCCATTCACTGAGAACACCATGCGCAAATCCGGGTCAGCATCGGCGATATGCACGCTCTCCATGGTAAGTTGCTCGGAGTCCATGATCCGGTTCACTTCCCGCAACATCCCATCCACATTGCGGCCAGTCACTTCATAGGTGGTCGCAAACTCTTTCAGCAAGAACGCGGCCTCCATTCGTCCGAGCAGCTCCAGCGAAATCAGAATCATGACGGTGGCGAAGAAAGCGATCAGATACAGGCCGCCGCCCGCCGCCATCCCGACAGATGCCACCACAAACAGCGTCGCCGCCGTCGTCAGGCCCGTCACCGACGCTCGCGCGTGCAGAATCGAGCCCGCGCCAATGAAGCCGATGCCTGGGATGATCTGCGACGCGATCCGGGTGTAGTCCGACTCCGAACCAGAGAGTTGCCGCGATAGAACGGTAAACATCGCCGCGCCGAAACAGATGAACATATTCGTGCGCAGCCCGGCCGGCTTGTGGCGCAGTTGCCGTTCCAGGCCAATAACGCCGCCGAGTACGGCCGCCAGAGACAAGCGCGCCAGCGTCGAGGTCAGCACCGTACCCAGTTGATGGCGAAACACTTCGCTGATTGCGTGGATTGGGTTCATAAGAGCGTCTCGACTTCGAGCGGATTCTATCACCGCCATCCGGCGCTTTCTCGGCTGCTTTCAGGAAGGGTTAACGCGATTGATTCGGGGCGCTGTGCGCGGCAGCGGCAAAGATCCGCGCACGCGGCTGTCCGGTCGCGTGAACTTCCGCCAGCTCCGTAAGATTTATCTTATTCGCGCGTTGGTCCACCGCATCCCCGTCGAATGCAATCACGAAATCCACGTAGGCCGGCGGATCGGCCAGCGCCCGCTCCCACAGGCCTTCGGGATCCGACGGCCGCTTCCACGGGCGATGATTTTCGTTATTCACGACCTGACGCAGTGGAATACCCAATTGCTGCATCACGCCGACGTGTTCCCCGAGTTCCATTAGGAACCGTGAGTTCCTTGGTAATGTACCGATTATCCGCTCGACCGCCGAATCCAGAGGATTACGGATTTCCCAATTCCTCCGTGCTTCCTTCAAGCATTGCGGCTCCGCCTTCCACACCGACGCATAACTGACCAGCACCAGCGCCAACAGCGCCGCCACTAGTTTCCCACCATGCCGGCCGCCCAGGAGCTCGCCAAGCAGAAAAACAGAAGCCGTCGGCACTCCGGTCGAAACCGCGAACATCGGCAGCAACTGGAGTCCGTAGCGTTGGTTGAAGGTAGCAAACGGCCACCACGTGTGGACATGAATCGGCACTGAGCCGTATGCAATCGAGAACGAGTAGAACACCAGTGGGACCCACAGTAATAGCATCGGAGCCGACTGCGCACGCAGTTTCCATGCTGCGATGGCCACCGCCACGAAAGCCACCGCCAGCCAGAATCGGCCCCAGTTCCCTTCCGCCATGTTCAACTGCGCCGATTTCAAATAATAGATGGCCGCGACCCCGGCATTGTGGAGCGCGGGATTCGGCGCACCGACGCGCTGCTCAATTGCCCGCGCCGAGTATGGGCCATTCGCGAACTCCAAGGCGTTCCCATACACCACGCCGTTGTATGCCAGCCACACGACCGGAACCACGGCAATGCCCAACAGGAACTTCGCGGCATTTTGCCGCAACGCGCGATCGTCCAGAGTGCGATTCCGCCATCGCCGCAGCACGATTGCGACGACCGTCGCTCCCATAACACCCGCCAGAAACCATCCGTCGTAACGCGTGAGTTCCGCGCCCGCGAGGCAGCAGGCACAACGCATTAGCGGGGTGTGCGCCACCTGTGTCGACCGGACACCTGTATCTTCACTTTCTCGCAGACCGCGAATGCATTCCGCGAAGTAAACGACGGACCAGACAAACAGCGCCAGATAGACTGACTCTGTCATGGCCGTGGCCTGCATATAGATCAGGTTCGGATTCGCTCCATAAGCGAATGCCGCGGCCCAGGCGCCCACAACCGCTGCCGGTTTTGTGCGGACATCGGCCTCCAGCATTCCACGCACCAGGCGAAATATTCCCACGGCCCCGAGCACGTAGGCGATCATCGAAGGAATCGAACCGCCGGCACCGCTCCGCCACATCGCGTCCGAAAAAATGAACGGGATCATCAGCAGATGAGGCAGGGGCAACCACACTGTTCCCAATTGCAGCAGGCCGGGAGTCTGCGAATCGAACACGCGCCGCGCAATATTAATGTGCGCGATCGCGTCGCCATACAGCAGAAGATCGCTCCGTTGTAGGTAGTAAAGAAATGAAAACAGCGACACCAGGACAGCCACCCCGGCCACACGGGCCGCGCTGCGGTCGCGAACGGCGGCGGCTTTTAAGCTCACTGTGCGCTCTGTCATGGCCTGAGGATAGATCGAATCGTGGAATTTTCAGCCTGCTGAGCCGGTATCCGTAGGCTCTTCAATGTGGATTCCGATATTCTTTAGCTGCTTTACTGGATCCCAACTCGGGGGCCGCCTTTCGACTGAAGAGGACCACCGCATCCCGCTTCCAATCCATTTCTGTCGCAAGTCCCGCCAGCGCCCCCGTCTCTCGACCTCGTCTTGGGCAAAGTCCTGATAGCCGAATTCGACTCCGCAGGAAAGACAAATATCATACGAAGGCGAGCCATCGCTACTCCACGGCGGCTCATCGAACTCACCGTAACCGCAGATTGGACATGGGTTTTCCTTGTGCACTCCGACTTCTCCAATGGTCCTATTCCAGATGCGTCAATTCCCGGAATATCTGAAAGCGCGCGTCAATTTCCTCGCGGGTAAGGTTCTGTAACCGTTCTGTCCCGAAATGTTCCACAGCAAACGATCCCATCACCCCGCCATAAAACAAGGCGCGCTTCAGCACCTCGCGATTAATCTCGCCCTGCGACGCGATGTATCCCATGAATCCTCCGGCAAATGAATCGCCGGCCCCGGTCGGGTCTTTTACTTCTTCAATTGGCAGCGCCGGCGCGCGAAAAGGATGCGATCCGATGCCGAAGGCTCCCTCGCGGAAAAAAATGGTCGCGCCGTACTCGCCGTGTTTCACCACCAATGCGCTCGGTCCCATCGCAAGAACTTTGATCGCCGCACGCGGAAGATTCTTCTCCGCGGCCAGCATCTTGGTCTCGGTATCGTTGATCAGGAGAACGTTCACCAGCTTCAACGTTTCCATCAATTGCTTGCGCGTGCCCTGGATCCAGAAATTCATGGTGTCGCAGCCCGTCAGGCGCACACCATTCATCTCCAACCGAACCGCCGTTTGCAGGGTGGGCTGGATGTTGGCGAGAAACAGGAACTGCGTATCCGAATATTCTTTTGGAATGCGCGGCTGAAACTTCTCGAACACATTCAGTTCCGTGAATTCGGTCTTAGCCTCGTTCAGGTTGTCGAGATACTGTCCGCCCCAGCGGAAGGTCTTGCCCTCAGTCCGCTCAATGCCGCGCGTGTCCACCCCGCGATTTTTCAGTACCGCTTCATGTTCGGGCGTAAAGTCTTCGCCCACCACCGCCACCATCCGGACCTCGGTGAAGTAACTTGCGGCCAGCGCGAAATAAGTCGCGGCGCCTCCGAGAATGTTGGTCACTCGGCCGGAAGGCGTAGCGATCGTGTCAAGGGCAACTGAACCAACAACTAGAATGCTCATGAGTCTCCGTAAGTTTCTTAGTGGAGAGCCGGGCGTCCCCGCCCGGCCGCCGATGCGCCGACGAGCGAGGCGCCCGTCTCTCCACCAACTATTTCAAATACTTTCCCAATATCAGCTTCAGTTTTTCCTTCGTCGCCGCTGGAATCTTCGCCGGATCGGTCAGAATGGCGTGTGCCAACGCCGACCCGCACTTACAGGAGCGCGCCTTCGGCATCGCCGACACCGTGGCCTGCACGACCTTTGCGGCGTTCTCGGCATTCTTTACCAACACGGAAACAATCTGCTCCACCGTCACCGCATCATGATGCGGATGCCAGCAGTCATAATCCGTCACCATGGCGATCGTGGCGTAACAGATCTCCGCTTCGCGCGCAAGCTTGGCTTCCTGCAAGTTAGTCATGCCGATAACATCCGCGCCCCAACTGCGATACACGTTCGACTCCGCCTTGGTGGAAAACTGCGGGCCCTCCATGCAGATGTAAGTGCCGCCCAGTTTCGCGGATACGCCTGCAGCCTTGCATGCGCCGCGGACGACCTTCGTCATTTCCCCGCACACGGGATCGCCAAATCCAATATGCGCCACAATGCCGTCGCCGAAGAAAGTGTCCACCCGGTGCCGGGTGCGGTCATAAAACTGGGTCGGGATCACGAAATCGAGCGGCTTGTGCTCTTCCTTCAGCGACCCCACGGCCGAAACCGAAACAATGCGTTCAACTCCCAACTGCTTAAAGCCGTAAATGTTGGCCCGGAAATTTAGTTCGCTCGGCAGAAGTTTGTGCCCGCGCGAATGGCGAGCGAGAAATGCCACCTTGCGGCCCTCAAGCGTGCCGAGAACGTAAGTGTCCGAAGGATCTCCAAATGGGGTCTGCTGCTCGACCTCGTGCGCGTCGCTAAAACCCGGCATGTGGTACAGACCGCTGCCGCCGATAATGCCAATCTCTGCCTGCTGCAATTGCGCTCCTGGTGAGGGTGGGAATGACAACGGAACTGCTGATTATACAAGACGGAAACTCATGGCTTGCCGGGCGCCGCTTTGTCTTCTGGCCAGAAGTCCTTCTCAACCCGCTTCGTCGTCTCTTCACCCAGGCTTTCGCTGATGAGTATCTCGTCTCCGCGGACTTCAATCACCACGACTCCCTCTTCCGTCAGCCAGGCATGGCGTCCGCGCAACGTTCGCCAGGAATCGACCGGAGGCGCGTCGTCCGCAACTTTGCCATCCGTGCCCAGCGCTTGCCGCTTCTGATACCGCTGCGTCAGTGACTTCGCATACACCGCCGCGAACTCCGCCGCTTTCGCGGCGCTCGACCAGCGAGAAACATACAGCACGCCAATCGGCGCCGCTTTGTCTGCCGTCGGCCGGCCGGCAAAGTAGTACCCGCCGCGCCATTCCGGATAGATGGCTGCAGCCTCGTCTCGGCCCGCGTACTGCTCAACCAAAACATCAACGTCAAACTCTCCCATGGCGCCGATGTCGAAGGGATCGTAGCCCTTGAAATCTTTCTCCATGTCGATCATCTTCATCGGCTCAAGCTTCTCGTGCGCAAGGTAAGTTGCGGGCTCCATGATTTCGCGCGTCGTCTTCGGCGGATCCTTGAACGCGCCCGCGTATGCCAGATCCTTCCCGCCCGCCTTCAGAAGCGCGCCAGTAAAGTCGAGTCCGTAGCGATACGGGAAAGTCAGCTCCTCTTTCAAGAAGATCGGAGCATCGCGAAACGCCGGAGAATCCGCCGATCCCACCAGCATTCCCTGCTTGAGCGCATCGACAATCTGCGGCGAATCGAGCATCGTCTTCCCGGTCGGCGCCAGCGAATAATCGAGGAGCACAACCATCGCCTGTCCCTCAACGATCGCCTGCCGCGCGGCCTCTTCTTCGTCGGTTTCGATGTCGCCCGCACTCGGATCATTCTGTTTATTATCAGTGCCTTCGGTCGATCCCTTCATCCATTTCTCGATGCCGAACGACTGGTCCTGGAGTGCGTGCGTCAGTTCATGCGCCAGCACTGGCTTCTGCTGCTCTACGTCCACCCAGTTCAGCAGATTCACCGTTTTCGTTTTGACATCGTAATACCCCGCCACCTGCTCCCGAAGCATCGTCACGAGAAAGTTTGACAGGTCGAAGTTCCGCGGCAGCAACCCGAACTTCTTCAGCACCGCCGACGACCTCTCCAGCCGCTTCGCGTCCTTGTCCTCCTTCATGCTCTTCTGAATGTAGGACTGCACTTCGTCGCGCTTCGCCAACCTGCGCTTCACGTTGTGCTTGATGGGCAGGCCCGTGTCCTGGCTGGCAAACTGCAAGATCTCGTCCACCGAGCGAAACAGTTGCTTCGCCTCTTTCGACGAAACGATTGTCTCTTGTGTGGCGCGGACGCCCTCGCCCGCGGGGGCCTGGGCTGGTGCGGTTTGCGGCTGACCGTGATTTTGATCCTCGACCTGGAGGCCAAGGTTATCGACACTATTGCTGCTTGCCGGAGATTGCGGCTGGTTTTGCGACCACGCTCCGAGAACCAGCAATGTGAATAGCAGGACTACTACAGCGTACTTCCACAACTTCATGTTCCCTCTGTCTTGAAAATAATGATCAATGCGGCGACCACGCGGCTCTTAGCGACTGGCGACCTTCTCCGCCACCCACTCGCCCGCCTGGCGCGTCCCCAACGTTCCGCCGATGTCGGCGGTGGTTTTGTTCTGCCGGACCGCATCCAGCACGACAGCCTCGATCTTCCGCGCCTCGCCGGCCATCCCAAGATGAGCCAGCATCATCGCCGCGCTTAGAATCGCGCCGAAGGGATTGGCAATATTTTTGCCCGCAATCGGCGGCGCCGAACCATGCACGGGCTCGAACATTGAGGTGTGCCCCGGACGCAAATTGCCGCTCGCGGCCATCCCCAGCCCGCCCTGCAACCCCGCCGCGAGGTCGCTGATTATGTCGCCAAACATGTTGTTGGTGACGATGACATCAAACCCGCGCGGGTCGCGGCCCATCTGCATGGCGAGTGCGTCCACGTACATATGCTGAGTCTCGATCTGCGAGTACATTGCAGCAACTTCTTTGAACACACGCTGCCACAGGCCGCCGGCGTGGGTCATGGCGTTCGATTTGTCGCACATCAGCACTCGCCGCCGAGACGAGCCGTCGAGCTTCTTGTTACCCGCGCAGTACTCAAAGGCGTAGCGGATGATGCGCTCAACTCCCTTGCGCGTGTTGACGTCTTCCTGGATCGCAACTTCATCTGGCGTTCCCTGCTTGAAGACTCCTCCAAGGTCGCCGTAAACGCCCTCAGTATTCTCGCGAATCACGACGAAATCGATGTCTTTTGGTTCGATGCCTTTGAGCGGGCAAAGCGACGCATCCATCAACCGCACAGGCCGGACATTGGCGTACAGGTCCATCTTGGAGCGCATGCCGAGCAGGATTTCCTTCGCGTGAATGTTCGAGGGCACGCGCGGATCGCCAAAAGCACCGACTAGGATGGCGTCGAAATCACGGGCCAAGGTAACGAAGCCGTCTGGCGGGACCGTAACTCTGTCGGCGAGATAACGGTCGGCTCCCCAGTCGAATGAAGTCAATTCGACCGCGGCACCAACGGCCTCAATGACCCTTAAAGCCTGCGGAATGACCTCTTTCCCGATCCCGTCACCGGCAATTACGGCAATACCCTTCGTCGCGCTCACGCTCGCAACGTTAGCACAGGCATGAAGCATTCATAAACCCGTGGCTGGAACAGTCGATGGAGGGCCGGGCGTCCCGCCCGGCAGGACGGGCGAAGACGCCCGTCCCCCCATCGTCTAAATCTTCGCGCTGCACAAATCCCGGCATTGCGACGTTTTGCACTCAGGAATCATCTGCTCATGGAGAGAGTTAGTGGTTAGAAATCGTGCCCCGGTCGAATTACGCCCGTTCGTTATAATCAAAGGTTGAACCTATGACTTCGATGACACTTCCTGGGGCAAACCCAAGTGAACACAGCGGCGCGCCATCTGCGCCCGACTTCGGCGATACTCGCGGTGAGTTCCAGGCCTTGCTCTCAGGATGCGGCCTCTATGACTTGAGTGGGCGTGCCAAGATCGCGGTGACGGGCAGCGACCGCGTCCGGTGGCTGAATGGAATGACCACGAACAACGTTCGCGATCTCTCCCCCGGCCACGGCGTCTATGCCTTTCTGCTGAACGCGCAGGGCCGCATTCAGGCGGATCTCTACGTTTTCCAGCGTGGAGAATCGCTGCTGGTGGATACGGAACGCGGGCAGCGAGAAAAAGTGTTGCAGCTGTTCGACCACTACATCATCGCCGACGATGTTGAGATCGCCGATGTCAGCGATAAACTCACCGCGCTCGGCCTGACCGGGCTGGAATCGCGACACATTCTCGAACGAGCCGGCATCGCCGTCCCCGATCTCGCGTCGTTAGAATTATCCTCTCCGAAATGTGATTGCGCGTGTGGCTGCCTGCAATGCACTCTGCTCAGAGGGGACGATTCCGCGGGCACGTCGTATCAAATCTGGTTGGCGCCAGACACACTGAAATCGACGTGGGACGCCTTGGTTGCAGCAGGCGCGACTCCGGTCGGCACCGACGCGCTGGAGCTTCGGCGGATCAGTTTTGGCATCCCTAAATTTGGCGTGGACATCCGCGAGCGCGATCTGCCGCAGGAAACCGGACAGACACGAGCCTTAAATTTCACCAAAGGGTGCTATCTCGGCCAGGAGATCGTGGAGCGCATCCGCTCGCGCGGCGCAGTGCATCGGCAGTTCAGCGCCTTCTCTGTCGAGGGTACGCTGCCCGAACCGGGCGCGAAGATTTTGGCCGGAGAGAAAGAAGAGAAAGATGTCGGCGAGATCACGAGCAGCGCGATCCTGCCTTTGCCGGGCGGAGGTCGTCCAGTCGCATTGGGTTATCTGCGACGCGAGGCTGTTGAAAAAGATTTACGAGCCGGAACGGCGAAGCTGAAACCGGCATCGCTCCCGCTCGCATGAAATCTCAAAAAGAATTTTAGGGAACCAGGTAATTCATATGGCTCAAAAAAGAAGAGAAGAAAGCGAATTCAAAGTAAGCGACAAGCGCTTGTTCACCTCCGACGGAGAACTTCGCGATTCCGCGGAAGAACAAACCCCTCCCCCCGTCGCGGCGACCGCGACCGCAACGGCGGTGCCAGCGGAATCCCCTTCGATGGCGGCCGTCTCTAGCATGCCCGAAACCGCGCCCACACCCGTGGCGCCAGCGACCGAATCGGATATCCCCGAACCCCCCACGGCCTACGAGCAGCAGGCGCAGCACGATGCCTACAAGCAATCGTCGCGCGATCTGGACACGCGAGTCGAACTGAGCGGACACTCGGCGCAAGAACTCAAAATGAGTTTTGAGCGCTTCATGGCTTCGCTCTACATGACCGCCATGATGCAACTCGGCCTCATGCACGAACAGGGCGGCCAGCCCGGAGTGGATTTGATCGGCGCGCGGCAAACCATCGACACGCTCGGCATGATCGCCGAGAAAACCAAGGGCAATCTCACTCCCAAAGAGCAGGGATTCCTCCAGAACTGCCTCTATGAACTGCGCATGGCCTACGTGGAAGTGACCAACACTCTCGCGCATCCTCCGCAGGCCCCCGGCCCAATTACAGGAACAAACGGCTGATGCATGCGACTCTGACGGTATTAGGCAGCGGCACATCGATGGGCGTACCAACGATTGGCTGCGACTGCGCCGTCTGCCGTTCGCCGGACCCGCGAGACCGCCGCACCCGTCCCTCCGTGATGATCAGCTACCGTGATCCTCACAACAATGCCCGCCATGTCCTGATCGACACCACGCCTGACTTTCGTGAACAGGCGCTGCGCGAAAAAATCACCCAGCTCGATGCCGTGCTCTATACCCACACGCACGCCGACCACATCCTCGGAATCGACGACCTGCGCCCGCTGACTTATAAGCACATCCCGGGCAAGCTGCCTCTTTATGCCACGCCACAGGCCGGCGAATTCTTGCGCAAAATGTTTCGTTACATCTTTGAAGCCAAATATAAATTTGGAGGACTACCGCAGGTCGACCTTCATCCTATCGAGGGCCCGCTCGAATTGTTCGGCGCGCGCTTCGAGCCGTTGACGGTGATCCACGGCGAAACCCCGATTCTTGGTTTCCGTTTCGGATCCGCCGCCTACCTGACCGATCACAGTGAGGTCCCGCCCGAGACGCTTGAGAAGCTGCGCGACCTCGATATCTTGTTTCTGGACGCTCTGCGCTACACGCCGCATCCCACGCATTCGACCGTAGCGCAGTCGCTGAAAATCGTGGAAGAAGTAAAACCGAAGCGCGCATTTTTCACCCATATCTGCCACGACCTGCCGCACGAGGCAACCGACGCCGCGTTGCCGGAAGGCGTACGACTGGCATTTGACGGAATGAAGCTGGAGTTTGAGATTTAGAGATGCAAAGAGTCGATGGTCGATGGTCGCTAGTCGTTAGTCGTTAGCAAGCAATCTCCCGCAGATTCGCGGCACGACGCCAACGACAAGCGACTAACGACCAACGACTACTCGGCAGTGAATAGCTTTCCAATGTTGACCTTCCTCCAACTCGACGACGTCCCGCGCGACTTCGGTCCCGCGATCCTCAGCGTCGGTAACTTCGACGGTGTGCACCGCGCTCACCGTCACGTGATCGACGAGATCGTGCGACGGGCGAAGGTCGAAAACGCGCACTCGATGGTGGTCAGCTTCGAGCCCCACCCCGCCCACATCCTGCATCCCGATCACGATTTCAAATTGCTGACCCCGCTTCCGGAAAAACTGCGCCTGCTGGAAGCGACCGGTATCGACGCAGTTCTGCTGCTCCCTTTCACGCGCGATCTTTCGCTGATGACGCCGCACCAGTTTGCGCATGAGATTCTGAAGAAGCGCCTGCATGCCCGCGAAGTTCACGAAGGCTACAACTTCCACTTCGGGCATAAAGCCGCGGGAAACGTTCAAGTGCTGCGCGAGCTGGGCCGGAAGATGGGATTTGAGGTCCACGACTATCCCGAGATGCGCCTGCGCGGGGAGCCGGTTTCGAGCAGCCACATCCGAAAGTTACTTTCCGAAGGCCGGGTGAGCCGCGCACGCCACTTGCTGGCGCGTCCGTTCAGTATTCTCTCAACCGCCGGTCGAGGACGCGGCTACGGGTCGAAATACACCGTGCCCACCGTCAACCTGGCGCGCTACGAAGAACTGGTTCCCAAAGACGGCGTCTATGTGACCCGCACCCGCGTCGGCGGCGGTGATAAAAACGAATGCTTCGACTCGGTCAGCAACATCGGGAACCGTCCGACTTTTGGCAGCTATTCATTTGCCATTGAATCTCACCTGCTGAATTTTCATCCACTTGAACTTTCAGCCGAAACCGAAATTGAGATTCACTTCCTCGATCGTCTGCGCGATGAGATCAAGTTCCCGTCGGTCGAAGCGTTGAAAGAGCAGATCGGGCGGGATGTGCGGAAGGCGCAGAAGTATTTGCGGAGGCTTGGGCGGGTAGAGGTTGGTTCGTAGTGGATTATGGCTGTACAAAGACTCCTAATGAAATGAAACACTATGCCAACAATCGCCGAGGTATGATCCTTCTCACAGTAGGACAGTGGTTGTTGGGTCTTTGGTTTGCAGCGGATTGACAGGGTAGGTGGTTCCCCATATGCCGAGCAATGAGGTCAACAAGAAAACGCGGGAGGAGTGGCGGGAACTCGGTTTCTTCTACGACGTAGATGACGATGCCAGAGTCTGGACGTTGATTGGCTCTCGGGCAGGCCTGCTTAGTTTTCGGGATGCTCTCAGTGAGTATGTGGCTGATCCGCGCAACGCCTTAGAGTCAGAGCACGAACACTACGGACCCTACATGTACCTCAAAGTTATGACGTGGCAAGAAGCAGGGTTCGACAACAATGCGATTCGTGGACCGTTGGCGGATCTCGCACGGCTCGCGGCGTTGGTCGAAGCCAAGCTGGCGACTGCCCAACCCGGTTCCGCGGTTCGTATCCGTGACGAGTTCGCCGCGGATAGTCCATACGCTCTGGTTCTGGAGGTTCGCGAAGATGGCTTTGACCCGGCCACAGCGGATCCGCTCCTGCCAAACGAAGACGCCGACTAAAGAGTTCGCCGAAAACGAATGGCGTGTCCTGACCACCAATCCCAGTTCCCCTGCTACAATCGCTCCCCGCATGGCCATCGGCCCGATCCAACTCCTGCGACAGGCAACGACCGAGCAGCGCCGCACCCTGCTGGCAGCCTCTCTCGGCTGGATGCTCGACGCCTTCGACGCGATGCTCTACACGCTGGTGCTGACCCACATCATGCGAGATCTCGGCATGTCGATGGCGACTTCCGGCTTTCTGAACATGCTCACGCTCCTGGCATCCGGCATTGGCGGCGTGTCCTTCGGTTTCGTTGCCGATCGCGTCGGACGCAAGCGCGCTCTGATGCTGAGCATCCTGACCTACTCGATCTGCTCGTTTGCTTCCGGGCTCTCGACGACGGTGTTGATGCTGGCGGTGTTTCGTTTCATCCTCGGACTGGGGATGGGCGGCGAGTGGAACACGGGCGCGACCCTGGTCGCGGAAACCTGGCCCGATGAACTGCGGGCCAAGGCAATTTCCGTGGTGCAGAGCTCGTGGGCGATTGGCTTCGCGCTGGCGGCGCTCGTGTCTGGAATTGTTTTGCGATATGCCAGCTGGCGATATGTGTTTTTTGTGGGGATTCTGCCGGCGCTGATCACGCTTTGGATCCAGAGTCGTGTGCCTGAGTCGGAGATGTGGAAGGAGCATCGGCGACTCCGCCTCATCGACGAAGGTCAAAAGCTTGAACCACAGGGAACACAGGGGTCACAGGGGCATACGTCTTTCCTGGCTATCTTTCGCGCTCCCTATCTCAAGAGCACCGTCGCTCTCCTATTGCTCAACTTCTTCGGCATGTTTGGCTGGTGGGGCCTGTTTACATGGCTTCCACCCTACTTGTCGCTTCCCGTCGAACAGGGCGGGCGTGGCTTTGGCGTCATGGGAACGACGACGCTGCTGGTTATCCTCAATGTGTTCGGCATGTTCCCCGGATATCTCAGCTTCGGATGGGTTGCCGATCACCTGGGCCGCCGGCGGTCGTTCATGCTGTACACGTTCATGGCGGCCTTGCTGGTGCCGCTGTATGCCATGGCGCGCTCGCCGTTCGCATTACTCGTGCTGGGGACGGTTGTCGCATTCTTCGGAACCGGGATGTTTTCAGGTTCCGGGATCATTGCCAGCGAAATCTTCCCGACGCGGCTGCGGGCGCGGGCTCTAGGCTTCACCTACAACGGCGCGCGGACGCTCAGCTCCGTTGCTCCGTATGTGATCGGGCGGGTCGGCCAGGCGCGAGGGTTGAGCTGGGCTTTCTATTTGTGTGGGGCCGGTTTCGCTTTAGCTTGTTTGATGGCAACGCAGTTGCCGGAGACGAAAGGCAAAAGGCTGGAGTGAGATAAGTCATTAGTCGATAGTCGTTGGTCGTTGGCAATCCGGATTCCGCGAACGACCAACGACCCTCTACTCAATCGGCTCGACCACCAACCCCTCCCGAGCGGCCCGTTCTGGCAACTGAATCAGCACAATCGCCACCAGCACCAGGACGATTCCCACCGTCTGCAGCGGTCGCAGTAACTCCCCCAGTGCGAGCGCCGCGATCAGAATACTGAATACCGGCTCCAGGCAACTGGCCACGATAGCGCGAGTGGGCTCCAGGTGCTGCAGACCAGCGAAGTAGCAGGAAAATGGCCCGAGCACCGAAAGCAGCGAAAACACCAGCATGAATCCCCACGGCTGCCAGCCATAGTGAGCGGCAACAATTTTCCACGGAGGATTTACGAACATCCAGAATGTTGACGCAGCCACCAGCACCCACAGCAGCACTTTCCAGCGGTCATAACGCGCCAGCACGCTATGTCCGCCGACGTTATAAAACGCAAAGGAAAATGCAGCCAGTAGCGCAGCGATGACTCCGACTGCGTCCATGCGGAAGCCGCCCGAACCGACAAAGCCGACCGCCAGCGCGCAACCCACCACGGCTAGTCCCACCGCAGCGATTCTCCGCAACGACGGTCTTCTTCCCTGCGCTCCTCGCGCCACCGTATAGAGCAGCACCCAAACCGGCGCCGTGTATTGCAGAATGATGGCCGTCGCCACGTTCGTCCGCTGAATCGCAAGGTAGTAGAGATAGTTCGACGCCGCGACTCCCAGAATTCCAAGCAGAAAAAACCGTACCAGGTCGCGCCCGGGAACGCGCAACGCGGATGCCCCTCTCCGCGCCAGCACCACAGGCAATAGCACGGCCAGCGACAAGGTTGCACGGCTCTGCGAGAGGATCAACGGATCGATCGTTTTTAGCGACGCCCCGCCCGGCAGCAGATGTCCAGTGAATGCCGCGCGCCCTAGCGTCGCCGAAATTCCCCATAGAAATGCCGCACTCGCAATATAGAAGTAACCCCGCAGCGGATGAGGGCCAGCCTTCACGAACTATGCTCAATGGTGTAAGTGATCTTCGCGGTCTTCTCCAGCATGGCGGAAACCGAGCAGTATTTTTCTTTCGAAAGCCGCACCGCGTCTTCCATGGCTTTCCGCGATACCTGTCCGCGAACGAGATAGGTCAAATGAATCGACGTGTAGACGGCAGGATAGCCGCTCGCTCTCTCGCCCGCTGCCCGCACTTCGAGCCCGGTAAACGGCTCGCGTTTCTTCCGGAGGATTCCCACCACATCCGATGCCGTGCAGCCGCACAAAGCGAGCAGCACTAATTCCATCGGGCTGTTGGCGGTCTTCTCGGCTCCGGAATCGATCTCGATCGAGTGCTGTGAAGATGCCGACCCTACGAAACGGTTTGTGTCCGCCCACTTCAGTGAAGCTTCAATCATGTTGCCTCTCTGCGTCTAAAACATATGGAGCGACGGGCGTCCTCGCCCGTCCATCAGTGTGGTGGCCGGGCGGGGACGCCCGGCGCTCCACTAACGGTTCTACCGCCGGTTGTCCGTCATCGGCTCGGGATGAATCAAAACGCGAAACAATTCCGGTGCGTCGTGTTTGAAGCGGATCTCAAGCGATGTCTGAACATCGTGCACTCGCGAAAGCGGCATATCGTCGGGCAGCGTGCAGTGGCAGGAAACATAAAGCCGCGCGCGTACCTTCTTGAACTGGAATTCGTGCACGTCCATCACGTCGGGAAACTCCTTCACGATATCCTTGAGCCGCTGTTCCAATTCCGGCTCGCGAACGATCTCCTCTCCCGTTTCAATTGTCGCCGGTTCACTTTCAATGTGCGTCAGGATGGTCGCAATTTCCGGAATCTCGGCACGCATCTCGGTTTCCAGCCGGGTAACTTCATCGTGCGCCTGCTTCATGTTGAGTTGCTCGTCGAGTTCCAGATGCTGCTCCACGTGCAACTGCCCATTCAGGTCTTGGACGCTGACGTCGTGCACATTAAAGTTGTGGCGGGTAGCCACGGCGCGGACGCGATCAAAAATATTCTCCGTGCGCCGGGCCCGCGGAACCGAGTGCACCATCACGTCCGCATCGGGAAGAACCTCGCGCACCCGCGACGTCACCGCATCGGACACCTGCTCCGAGCGCTGGAAAGTGAAATTGCGTTCCAAAGCCACCGAAACGTCCGCGAAATAGCGGTTCCCAGCTTTACGGAACCGGACCCGCTCCACTTCCAGCACGCCATCGACGGTCCTGATCCGGTCGAGAATCTGGTTGCGCACGCCGGCCGGCGCCGCATCGAGTAGCGCATCAACCGTTCTCCGCGCCAACTTCCAACTCACGGAAACCACCACGCCCGCCACGAATAGCGCGGCAATTGGATCGGCCTGGCGCAGCCATCCGACCCGATAGCTACGCCCCACCCAAACCAGCGCGAGGCCTACAATCACTACCCCGCTCGACCAGATGTCCGTTGAAAAATGCAGCGCGTCAGCCTCCAGCGCCTGACTGTCATACTTCGTCGCGATGCGTCCGAGGGCGCGGGAGCGCCAGGCGTCGACTGCGATCGACAGCAACATGACCAAGACCGCAGACACGCTCGGCTCGATTTCCACGCTGTGAAAGAACAGCCGTCTTATCGATTCGTAGACGATCCAGACGCAGGTCATCAGCAGCAGACCGGTTTCGATGAAGGCGGAGAAATTCTCGACCTTGCCGTGTCCGTACTGATGATCGGCATCCGCCGGCCTGTCGGAAACCCGCACAGAAAAAAACGTCACCAGGGCCGCGATCAAATCCAATCCAGAGTGGGCAGCCTCCGACAAAATTCCCAGCGATCCGGTCGCGATCCCCACAACAATTTTCAGGCTGGTGATTACCAGAGCCGCCAGCACCGAGTTCCCGGCAACGGCTCGTTTTTCCCGGCGCATTGACCCGGAACTGAATGTCGCCCGGATTTCTGGCATAAACGTCATTATCGCTTTGGATTCGTCCGCCGCCAACCCCTTGTCCCCTTGCCCGGTGTCGGGAGGGACATGCTACGATGACATTCGTCGCAATTTCTTCCTGGAGGATCCTGATTCATGCGTTTCCAGTACCTCGTGTGTCTCCTGCTCGCCGGCTTGGCCTACGGACAAGCTGCGCCACCGTCCACACCCAACGCCGCTACACCTCCCGCTGCGGGAGCGAAGGCGGAACAGAGCGCTTCCGCCGCTGCCGATAAGGCCCCCGAAACAAAAGTTGGTCCCGATGATACTGTGATCACGCTGAAGGGTTTCTGCGCCGATGCCACACAACAAGGGGACGCCTGCAAAACCGCGATCACTCGGGCGCAATTTGAAAAGCTCGCCGAATCGCTGCAGCCCGGAATGTCGCCGGCCATTCGCCGCCAACTGGCAACCGCCTATTCGCGAATGCTGAGGATGTCCACTGCGGCAGAAAAGCGCGGCCTTGACAAGCAGCCCAAGTTCGAGGAAAAGATGAACTTTGCGCGCATGCAAGTTCTTTCCGGGGAACTGAGCAGCGCGCTGCAGGAAGATGCCGGTAAAGTCACCGACGCCGATATCGGCGACTACTACAAGAAGAACGAAGCCTCCTACGAGCAAGCCACCTTTGCGCGGATTTTTGTTCCCCGCGCGAAGCAAATCGTAAATCCAGTCGTAAGGCCCAAGGCCGGAAGTAAGGTAGGTGCGAAGGCCAGTGCGACAGCCAGTACGAATAAACCTCCGACCGAGGCGCAAAAAAAGGCTTCTGAAGAAGCGATGACAAAACTCGCCGCCGGTCTGCGCGCCCGCGCCGCTAAGGGTGAAGACCCCGACACCCTGCAAAAAGAAGCTTATGTCGCCGCGGGACTTCCGGGCAATGCCCCGAGCACGAAGATGGAGAAAGTACGCCGCACCACGCTGCCTGCGAACCATCAGGCGGTCATGGATTTGAAGCCCGGCGATGTGTCCGAAGTGATCTCCGATCCAAACAGCGGCCACTATATCTACAAGCTGGTCAGCAAAGAGACCTTATCTGTAGATACCGTAAAGCCGGAGATTCGCAACACAATTTCCAGCCAGCGCTATCGCGATAGCATGCAAAATTTTCAGGGCAATGTTGATCTGAACGATGCCTATTTCGGACCCACCCGAAATCCTGCCATGCCGCCGCTGCCAAGGGGAGCGAAGCCGCCTGCTCAACAGGCCGAAGACCCAGACTGAATGGAGACGGCAAAACCAACCATCATCGTCACCGGCGCTTCGGGCAATCTGGGCCAGCGGCTCGTGCCGCAGCTCTCGGATTACACGGTGGTGGGCATCGATGTCACGCCGCCAACTCATTCCCCAGTTGAGCGCTTTGTGCCGCTTGACCTGGGAAGAGAAGAATCTACCCGCGAGTTACTGCTGCTGCTGCGCGACTTGCAGCCTGTGTCCGTTGTGCATCTGGCGTTCGTGATTGATCCCCAGCGCTCTGGTGTTCTGGACGTCGACCGGATGTGGCGGATCAACGTAGCCGGCACAGCCCGGGTGATGGAAGCGATTACCGAAGCCAATCGGAATACCGGGAGCACGATTCGGCAATTCATTTTCCCCAGCAGCGTATCCGCATATGGCTCCGATTTGCCCGCGCCCGTTGCGGAAGATGCGCCACTCGGCGCTCATACACTGCCCTACGCGATCCACAAGAAAGAAAGCGATCTTGTGGTGCAGCAGCGCGCGCCTGCTTTGCGCGGCTGCGGCGTCTTCATTCTGCGTCCCCACATTTTTGCCGGAGCCACCGTTGAGAACTACCTGATGGGAGCGTTCCGCGGAACGCCCAACGGGAAAGGGTCGTGGGCCGCCCGCATGCGTCGGTCGGCGAAACGCCTACCCTGCATGCTACCCTTCGGCCAGAAATATCTGGACAACAAAATCCAGTTCGTCCACGTCGACGACATTGCCCGGCTGATCGCGTGGATACTGAGGCGGGAACCGGAAGCGCAGCGGCTGACCATCCTGAACGTTGCGGGACGCGGCGATCCTTTGACTTTCGCGCAATGCATCGAAATGGCGCACGCAAAATTGTTGCGAGTCCCGGGACGGTGGGGCATGCGCCGCGTTCTGCAGTTTTTGTGGAACTGGAACATCTCGGCGATTCCGCCGGACGCCGTCCCTTACATGACCGGCCAGTACATCATGAATACCGATAGGCTGAAGAAATTTCTCGGCGACGACTACGAGCGGGTGATTGAGAAGACCAATTTCGAGGCATTCGCGGATTCGTTCCAGCGAAACTGAAACCTGTTTCACCGCCGAGATGCCGACGAATTTCGAGAAGACCCCTGATTCCTACTTGTTTTTAGTAGTTTTGGACGGTGATGTAGGTTTAGAATGAGCGCGATCGATGGTGCGTTGATAGTATTTCTGGAGCAGTGCAAGTCCAACCTTCTTCTTGTTATATGACGATGCGCGGCGATCCTATCTGGTGGGCGGCAATGGCGCGCGATACCGTCGGATTTGCCATTGCGGCGACCACTGGAATTATCGTTTGGCTTCGAAAACGAAGCTCCCGCTATTGGCCCACCACATTCGGGAATGTGGAGTCTGCCTCCAGCTTCCAAGATAACTCCGTATGGCGGACGGATGTCGCCTACTCCTACAGCATCGGAAACGAATTTTATGCGGGACAGTTCCGGCTCCGCTCTTCAAGCGAGCGAAAAGCAACTGAAAAAGAACTCCGTTGGAAGGGGCGAAAAATCGGAGTGCGGTATTCCCCTCGGAGTCCTCAAATCTCCGTCGTGAGAACCGAAGACCAAGCTGGTTTATATGGCGGAGAGTATGCAGGCGATGGCTTCCCCAGTTAAGCACGCCTATTTGCTTGCGTAGTGGTCAGCCCCGAGAAAATGTAGCGAGACGTAGGGCGCATCGCCCACCACCCAACTATCGTGACCTGGAGGTCCGGGTGGAATGTAAAAGAGCGTGCCGGCGCGGAGTTCGTGGATGGTGCCGTCCTCCATCGCAGCCGTGGCACAACCGGAGAGCACTAGCCCAATATGCTCGACGTTGCAGCGCGATGCCCCTACGCTCGGCCCGACATGAACGGACCACTTCCATCCGGGCTCGTATGTTGCGCGGCCGATGGTCATGCCCTCAATGCGAACCAGTTCGAATTTTCCTTTTTCAAACACTCGTACTTCGTCGGGCTGGTCAAAGCGCTTTAGAACTGTCTCAAGCATCGCCTTAACTCCTTCGCGAGTCGAAGATGGAAACGTCGTGCATCATACTAGCTGAATTAGATGCTCTTTCTCAGAATCCCTCTGCGTCTCGGCGGTTAAACGCTCCTCACTCCCCTATACAGGCCCGCAATGCCAAACGTGTACGGCGTCCAGGAAACCTCGCGAAAGCCCGCCTGATGCATGCGACCGAGCATTTCATCCGGCGACGGAAAGCGCTCGACCGATGCCGGCAAATACGCGTATGGACCTCGCACTCCCGAAAGCAGCGTCCCGATTGCGGGAAGAACTTTCTTGAAGTAAACGCGGTAGCCGTGTCCGATCAGGCCGCCTGGCTCTCCGAAATCCAGGATGCCACATTCTCCGCCGGGAGCGAGCACCCGCGCGATTTCACGCAAGCCGGCGTCGTAGTCGGCCAGGTTTCGGAAACCGAATGCCGATGTGACTAAATTGAAATGTCCATCGGGAAACGGCAGCCGAAGAGCATCGGCTTCGATCCATTGTAGGGGCCGCAGCGTCATGCCGCTTCCCTTCGCGGCTGCGCGCTGCAGCATGGCATGAGAAAAATCCGCTCCTAGAATCCGCGGAGTTCCGGAGCCAGCGCGCCGGCGTAAAGCGAAAGTCATGTCTCCGGTGCCGCAACAAAGATCCAGCACGCGAGCATCGGGACGCTTCAGAATTGCATCGAACTGGCGCGCGGTGCGCCACCACCACAGCCGGTCAATGTTGAACGAAAGAACGTGATTCAGCAGGTCGTAGCGCGGCGCAATCGACGTAAACATTTCCCGGACGGACGCCGCCGCCGACTCGCGATCGTGCGCACCCGCGGGAGCCGCGCCTACGATCCGCTGATTGATTTCCTGATTCATATGATTGTTGCTGGTGGAGAGCCAGGAGTTCCCGCCCGGCCGCGATACTGCTGGACGGGCGAGACGCCCGTCGCTCCACTACTAATTTCGCGCCAGTTTCCGAATTTCGTCGACTGCGGACCTTACAATTGCTTCCGGCACATCGCTCGTGATCTCAACCTTGCCAATCTCCCGCGGCAGAACAAAATGCACGGCTCCCTGCCGCGTCTTCTTGTCGGAACGCAACCGCTTGACGATGTTCGCGGTCTGCAACTTCATGCGCGGCAGCCTGCCAAAACCAAGAACCGAGTTCGTAATGCGTCCCGCCGTCACACTGTCCAGTTTGCTCGTGGAGAGCGCGATGTGCGTAGCCGCGATCATGCCCCATGCGACGGCCTCTCCGTGGAGCAACTGCGTATAGCGGGTCTCCGCCTCAAGCGCGTGTCCTATCGTGTGTCCGAAGTTGAGTACTTGCCGCAAGCCGCCTTCGCGTTCGTCGGCACTCACCACCGACGCCTTCAGGCGCACTGAGTCGGCAATCACTTTCTCAACCACCACCGGATCGCGATCCAGAATCTCGCGGCGCCGGTCTTCAAACAGCCGGAACAGTCCTGGATCTCCGATGATGCCGCACTTTAACGACTCGTACAGGCCGGCGCGGTATTCGCGCGAAGGCAGCGTCTCCAGAACGGCGGTGTCGATCAGCACGACGCGCGGCTGGTGGAAAGTTCCGAGCAGATTCTTCCCCGACACGAGGTTAACGCCCGTTTTTCCCCCGATCGCCGCATCCACCTGCGCCTGGACGGTAGTCGGCACCTGGATTACGTCCACGCCTCGCATGTAGATCGAGGCCAGGAATCCGGTTACGTCGCCGACTACGCCGCCGCCGAGCGCGATCAGCGTTACCCCGCGATCTGCGCCCAGCTTTATGAGCTTCTCCGCGAGCTTCTCCAGGGTTGCAAGACGTTTCGAGCGCTCGCCATCGGGCATTTCGAGGAGGTCAGCTTCGATTCCCGAGGCCGACAGCGATTTCAGCAGGACTTTTGCCCAGCGCCGCCGTACGGGCGGGACGGTGACAACAAACGCCCGCCGGTTCTCAAGAATCTTGCCGAGGCATTCTCCGGCACGGGCAAGCAGGCCGCTTCCGATGAGCACTTCATAGGAACGCGACGGCGTGGCGACTGGAACGCTAATCATTAATCTTCATCATAGCGTATGGGTGCTCTGGGTTCCTCTGTGACCCCTGTGTCCTCTGTGGTGAGGATTATTGCTTTACTTCGACGTTTTCTCGTGCGGATTCAGCAACGAGGCAAAAATGGAAGCTCCCAAAACAAAAAGCACGATCGTCAGTGCCCATCCCGTTGGAATGTATACGTAGTGCGACCCCAGCATTTTGAGCCCGATAAAAATCAGCACCACCGACAGTCCGTAATGAAGGTAATGAAACAAGTCCATCATTCCTGCCAGCGCAAAGTACATCGAGCGCAGACCGAGAATCGCGAACACATTCGACGTATAGACAATAAAGGCGTTCAGCGTAATAGCAAGCACCGCCGGGATCGAATCCACCGCAAACAAAATGTCGCTGGTCTCGACCACCAGCAGCACCACAAACAGCGGAGTCGCGTAAAGTGCGTCGCGGCGGGTAAAGAACTGCCCGCCCACATATTCTTTTGTGACCGGAAAAGTTCGGCGAAATAATCGCAGAACAGGATTGTTCTCGGGATGGATTTCGGTTTCGCCCTGCCGTAGCAGCTTCAATCCCGAATAGACGAGCAAGGCACCGAATGCATAGGTGATCCAACTGAAGCGGCGGATCAGGCCCACGCCCGCCACGATGAAGACACCCCGCATAAGAAGCGCTCCGAGGATTCCCCAGAGCAGCACTTTGTGCTGGTGCTGGTCGGGCACCTTGAAATAGCGGAAGATCACGAGAAAGACAAACAGGTTGTCGACGCTAAGTGTCAGCTCGATTACATAGCCGGTCACGAATTGCAGCGCCTGAGCCCGCCCGTGCCAGAACAGCTCCAGCACCGCGAACCCGGCCGCTAGCGCGATCCAGACTCCCGACCATGCCAGCGCTTCGCGAAAACTGATGCGGTGGGGGCGGCGATTCAGAATGCCCAGGTCGAGCACCAGCATCGCCACCACAAACAGGTTGAAAAGAATCCAGAAGACGAGCACAGGGAATCTTACGACAGGCGTGGTATCTACCGCTCTCTCCGCAGCTTCCACTGGCCCATTCGTTCCACATGCCCATGTCCTCCAACTCCCGGTCGAGATGGGTTTCACGCTAGGTCTGCTGGAGATCGAAACAGTAGCCCACCTGCTTTCTACGGACGGGTTTGACTTGTGCGCAGGCGCGTTCTAACATCTGCCGAATTGTCCGCCGAGGCGCCAGTGACGGGTAGAACCTTCGGCCGCTACCAACTCCGAGAGTTGGTGGCGGTAAGCGGCATGGGTGTGGTTTACCGCGCCTGGGACCCCACGCTCGCCTGCGTCGTCGCCATCAAACTGGTTAGCGAAGACACGATTCCCGACGAGTCCGCCCGCCGCCAACTCTATACGGAAGCAAGAATTGCTTCATCTCTGAACCATACCAATATATGCAGGATCAAAGATGTAATAGAAGAATCGGGTCAAGCCGGCATTGTCATGGAGTTTGTCGAGGGTCAGGTTCTCACTCATGCCATCCCCGCCCATGTCGGGCTTCCTTTCGACGTTGTAGTCGAATACGGCGTCCAGATCGCCGACGCTGTTTGTCACGCGCACGAACACGACGTTGTCCATCGCGATCTCAAGAGCGGCAATGTGATGGTTACTCGGGACGGTCAAATAAAGCTGCTGGATTTCGGCCTTTCGAAGATACAACCGCGCAGCGAGGTTCCCGGTTCTCTTGAGAACGCGGATACGAAGGATATTTCAGACGCCATCGTGGGAACGCCGCCCTACTGGGCCCCGGAAGTGCTGAAACACTATCCGAGCGATACTCGTAGCGACATTTGGAGCCTGGGTGTGTTGCTCTACGAAATGGCCAGCGGTCAAATGCCATTCAAAGGGGCGACCATAATTGAGCTAGGGTCCGCGATCCTGCATGGCGCCCCGTTGCCCTTGCCCGAACACGTGCAAGAGTCGCTCTCGAAAATCATCTACCGCTGCTTGCGCAAGGAAATGGGCCAACGTTACCAGCATGCCGGCGAAATACGGGCGGCGCTTGAGGCAATCGAGCAGAACGGGAATCGTCGGCCAAGCACCGTGAGGCCGCAATTACCTGCGATCCGCTCGGTAGCAGTCTTGCCGCTGGAGAATCTTTCGGGTGTTCCAGAGCAAGAGTATTTTGCGGACGGCCTGACCGAATCGCTGATCACGGCGCTCGCAAAAATTGGCGGGTTACGCGTTATTTCGCGTACTTCGGTGATGCAGTACAAGCATGCCCAAAAAACGCTCCCTCAGATCGCGCGCGAATTGAGCGTGGATGCCATCGTGGAGGGATCGGTTCGTCGCGATGGCGACCGAGTGCGCATCACCGCGGAGTTGATCGAGGGCCGCACCGATCAGCATCTCTGGACTGAAAGCTATGACCGGGACCTGCGCGACATTCTGAGCTTGCAGTCACAGGTGGCCGCAGCGATCGCGATGGAGATACGAGCCAAACTAAGTCCCTCAAACGAACCGTTACCCGGTTCCGCGTTGGATCCTTCACTTTTGGAGACGCGCGATCCAACCAGCGACAGCATCAAACCGTCAACTTCGGTAAACCCCAGAGCCTACGATCTCTACCTCAGGGGCCGATACTTCTGGAACAATCGGGCGACTGACGAGGATTTCCGTAAAGCCATCGAGTACTACAAGCGGGCAATCGAGATTGATCCACAATCCGCCCTGCCCTATGCCGGCTTAGCTCACTGTCTCTTCTTAATGGGTGCAGGGGAATACGGCTTTAGAGCGCCTTCCGAAGTCATGCCGAAGGCCAAGGAGGCAGCTCTTAGAGCGTTGAGTTTTGATGATTCGATTGCAGAGGCGCACTTGTCGTTGGCCATGGTGAAGTTCCGTTTCGAGTGGGACTGGGAGGGCGCGGAGAAGCACCTCAAGCGGGCAATTGAACTCAATCACGGCTACTCCGTGGCGCGCTACTTGTACACGATTTATCTGTTGGCGCTGGGACGCTTCGATGACGCTTTCGGAGAAGCTCAGATGGCAAGGCAACTCAGCCCCGTGTCGGCAGACGTGCACTTTAGCATGGGATTGTTGCTGTATGCGTCCGGTCAGAATGAGGAAGCAATCGAGCATCTTCGCGACACCGTGGCCATGGACGCAAGGTTTCCGCTGCCTCACCTCGTGCTCGGTCTAACCTTCGGGCGGAAGGGCAGATTCGAAGAAGCGATCGCCGAATTCAAGCAAGCCTTGGCGATTGCAGGTCCAAGACCTCTATGGTCAGGTTACCTGGGGCAGGTGTATGCGTTGTCCGGAAAAACCGAAGAGGCAGTCGAGATCTTGAACGATTTGCGTGCCGCCTCAAGACACCAGTACGTGCCCCCAGTTGCTTTTGCCTTTGTGTATTCGGGCTTGGGCAAGATCGATGATGCTTTTCATTGGCTTCAAAAGGCCGTTGACGAGCGGGACGGATTATTGATCTACCTGAAAGTCGGGTCGGCCTTTGATGGTTTGCGTTCGGATCGGCGATTCTCGGAAGTGCTGGCGCGAGTGGGATTGCAGGGAGACCCCGGGCTCGCTGTCCTTCATCCCAGTCCGAATCTCAGTTCGAATAATAGTCCGAAGCCGCCTGAAGCGGGTCCGAAGCTCCAACGCGAACCCGACCGCCCCCCTCCCACTCCGTCACGTCCGTGGCCGTTTCCCGCAAAGCTGCTTCTCGGGATCGTCGCCGCAGTCGTCGCTGCGATCGCGGCGTATATCGTGATACAACCCATCCCCCCGCCGCCGAAGCTGATCTTGGCCATCCAGCCCTTCAAGATCCTCAGTGGCGATCCTGATGCGCGCCGGCTTGCCGAGATTGCAAGAGAAGAGATATTTACTCGATTGAGCGAACTTCACCCGCAAAGGCTGGGAGTGGTCGAACTCACGACGGCAGACTCTGAACTCAGTCTCGATCAAGTCTGCGGGCGTCGCGGACCCGACTACATTTTAGCAGGTGCGGTTCGCCATGACGGCAATCAAATGGCAATCACCGATCAACTCGTGTCATGCCAGGACCAGACTGGCATCATGGGCGACCGACACGCAATTAACTCCGACGGGTCGGGAATAGGTGCGGCCGTAGACGACATTGTTCGGAAGATCCTGGCCGGGCTACCCAAGGATATACAGCCAGCACATCAAGTAAACCCCAAAGCATACGAGGCGTACCTGCAAGGGCGTTTTGAGTGGAACCTGCGCACTACCCAAAGCCTGACGCAAGCCATTTCCTATTTTCAACAAGCTATCGTATACGACGGGTCTTACGCGCCCTCTTACGCCGGCTTGGCGGACTGTTATGCTCTGTTGGGGTCCGCACCCAATACCGCGCTGCCGCCAGGCGAAGCTTTTCCAAAGGCGAAGGCCAACGCGTTCAAGGCGCTTGAACTGGATCGTGATCTTGCAGAGGCCCACGTATCGCTGGGATACTCCGCACTCGTGTTCGACTGGAACTTCCCAGAAGCTGAAAGAGAATTTCGCAAGGCGATAGATCTACGGCCGGATTACGCCACAGCACATCAGTACTACGCTTATTATCTGACCGCAATGGGGGATGTAGACCAGGCAATTGCCGAGCGGAAACGCGCCGTTTCGATCGAACCAAAGTCGCCCCTGCTCAATGTCGCGCTGGGAGAAGCGTACTATCAGGCGCGGCGGTTCAGCGACAGCATCGCGCCATACCAAGCGGCTCTCTCAATTGACCCGCACTATGCGGTGGCCGTAATCAACATGGGCCGGGCGTACGAGCAGATGGGAATGTACCCCCAGGCTTTGCAAGCCTACCAGTCAATTTTGGCATTCGCACCACACGATCCAGCTCTTCTCGCACTAATGGGACATCTCTATGCTGTCTCCGGGCAGCGGGCGGCAGCGCGTGGGATTATTTCGCAGTTGCAGCAGATCGGCAGCGGCAGATACGTTCCGAGTCTCTACGTTGCGATGATCTATACCGGTCTCGGTGACCAGAATCAGGCATTCGCGTGGCTCGACAAAGCATACGCGGAGCGTTGTGAATACCTGGTTTATCTGTCCACGGAACCGATGGCAGATCCGGTCCGGAGCGACCCCAGGTTTCCCGCGTTGCTTGAACGCCTGGGCCTGAAGAAATAGAAGGCACACCGGGCGAGCCGTCGAATGAGACGCTAGGCTAAGACCTGAGACAGAAGCTGCCTTACGCTGGCGTCAGCCCATACTTCTCTTGCAGACGCCGCTCCATGGTGCGGAAGATCAGGCCGTCCACCATGTAGCCGAGGATGATAATCAGAATCATTACAGCCATGACCTGGCTCATATCGCTCAGATCGCGACCCATCATCAGCAACTGACCCAGTCCGAGACTGAGAAAAATCATTTCGGCTTGGATCAGCGAGCGCCATGCAAACGCCCACCCTTGCTTCATGCCATTCACGATAAACGGCAGGCTCGCCGGCAACAGCACGGACCAGAAGAGGCGGAAGCCGCTCGCTCCCAGGTTGCGCCCCGCCATGCCGTAGATTTTTGGCATCTGCTTGCGACCGTCTTCCATCGCGATGGTCACCGAGAGCAGCGAGCCCATCAGCACAACAAACAGGATCGCTTTTTCCGTCAGTCCAAACCAGAGAACGGCGAGCGGAATCCAGCAGATGCTTGGGAGCGATTGCAAACTCACCAGCAGACCGCCGAGAGTCTCTTCGAGAAATTTGTTGCTCGACACGGCTAAACCAAGGATCATCCCGAGCACAATCGAGAGGCTGTAGCCGATAAGCATTCGCTTCATAGTGACGGCAATGCCAATCCAGAAACTGTGGTCGGCAAAGCCGTCCCATAAAGCGTGTCCCACCCCCCACGGCGGAGGAAAGAGGTACGGCGGCCAGATACGCAGTTTCGCTACAAGGGCCCAGATGCCGAGAAGAACGGAATAGAAGATTACTTGCTTAGCGAACTTTTTCATCGGCGTACTCCGCTTCCAGGGACTTGTTGATTTCCTCGCGCAGGCAATTCAGAATGTCCCCCGCTGTTCGCGCGACGTCGGGTTGTTCCATGTGGCGCGGCCGCGGCAGGTTCACCGAAAATTCCTGCTTCACCCGCCCGGGGCGAAATGTCAGCAACGCCACGCGATCGCCCAACCGTACCGCTTCGCGGACATTGTGCGTAACGAAAATGATGGTGCGGCCGGTTTCGGCCCAGATGCGCTCCAACTCGTCGTGCAGCAGATCGCGAGTCTGGGCGTCCAGCGCGGCAAACGGCTCGTCCATCAGCAGCACGTCGGGCTCGGTCGCCAGCGCTCGCGCCAATGCGACTCGTTGCCGCATGCCGCCCGAGAGTTGATGGATGTAGCTATTCCTGAACTTCGAAAGATGGACCAGGCGCAGGTAGTACTGCACCTTTTCCTCGCGCTCGGCTCTGCCGATGTTCTTCATCTTCATGCCGAACTCGACGTTTCCTCCGACCGTAAGCCAGGGAAACAGGCCAAGTTCCTGGAAGATCAGGATGCGATCGGTCCCGGGTCCACTCACCGGCGTGCCATCCACCAGAACTTTTCCCGAGGTCTGCGGATGCAACCCCGCGACCAGGTGCAACAGCGTGGACTTGCCACATCCCGAAGGACCGACGATGCAAAGAAACTCTCCCGGCTTCACTTCGAGACTGATTTGGTCGAGCGCCAGCAAGCGCTCCCCTGAAGTCGTCCTGTAGCTGAGAGAGATTGCATCCAGCGCGACTTTCGGGACAATCACCTCGGCGACCGGATTGGTGGAAAACGTGACTACCGAGGAAGCAGGTTTCCCGTGAAACACATTCGCGCGCACGCCGGCGCGAGGACCAACTGGGACTGGTGAGGGATACGCATTTTGAGGACTCGTGCTCATTGTGTGACCTTCAATGGGATGGCCTTCATTGGATTGCTTTCTTCCCTTTTTCGGCTAACACCTGGTTCAAGAGCGAAAGATCGTACAGGCTCGACAGATCCGGCATCTGACGCCCAAGAAAACCCGCGTCAAATGCGGACTTGGTGGCATTCATCAGCGACCCGCGCAGCGGATCATAAGTCGCCTGCATGCGCCCAAACGCTTCATCCAGCACGGCGTCAGGCAGCGCCTTCCCCGTCTCTTTCGCAATCTGCTGGTTGAGAAGTTTTTTTGCCTCGGGCAAATGCTGGTTGATCCAGTCCGTCAATTCCACGTGCGCGCGGATCCAGTTCTTCACCAGTTCGGGGTGTTCCTTCAGAAATTGCGTCCGGACAATCAGATGAGCGGTAATAAACTGACCGTTCGGCCACAGTGTCCGCTCGTCAAGAAACAAGCGGCCATTCCCTTCCTTGATCAACCGTGTCGCCCACGGCTCGGGCGCCCACGCGCCATCCAACTCTTTCTTGAGGAACAGCGTCAGCTGGTCGGGATTGGCTAGCGGAATTACCTGCACATCCCCGCCCTTATCCGTGGTTTTCATCCCGTTCGCTTTCAACCACGCGCGCAGCGCAACGTCCTGAGTATTGCCCATCTGCGGTGAAGCGACCTTCTTGCCGTGAAAATCTTCCGGCTTCTGAATGCCGGAATCTCTGCGCACCACCAGCGCCGCTCCCCCACTAGTCGCACCCGCAACAATCCGCAGAGCTTCTCCATTGGAGCGAACATAACCGGAGATCGCCGGGTTCGGGCCGATGTAGGTCATGTCAATCGCCCCGGCAAATAAGGCTTCAATCGCCGAAGGCCCGGCGTTGAAGCTCTTCCACTCAATCTTGACTTGTGGCCCCATCGCCTTCTCGAACCACCCGTTGTTTTTACCGACCATCGCCTGCGGGTGTGTGATATTGGGAAATGCGCCCACACGAATAACGGTCTGCGCCGCAGCCAATGCACTCAGTAGAAGAACCCAGCCCGCGGAGCCAAAGAAACTTCGCCTAATCATGCCCCCTCGCCTTGAGCCAACATCGGCAGCACATTGGACTCGGCTTTCTTAGCGGTCTTCCTCTTGCTCTTAACGCTCTTTCTTTCGCCGGTCTTGGGACGGGAACCCGCGGCAGGCCCACGGCTGATCAGGTCGGCCAGCGTCGTATTCTCCAGAATCCTGGCGGCCGCATCCCGCACTTCCAGAAACACCTGGTACAGGGCGCGATGGTCCGCATCGCGATCGATCAAAGTACGCAACTGATCCGCATCCCCAAACGGAGCGAGCGGGCCATCAATCAAACGGATGATTTCGCTCAACCGGATCTCGGATGGCGCCCGGCGCAATCGGTATCCGCCTTTGGCGCCGCGCACGCTTTCCACCATGCGCGCGTTCTTCAGTTCCAGAAGAATCAGCTCCAGAAACTTTTCCGGCAGATTCTCTTCGTAGGCAATGTCGCGGATCCGGATCGCACCCTGGGTGTAGCGCCGGGTCAGCAACATCATCGCCTGCAACGCATACAGCCCTTTTTGGGAAATCTTCATAGTGGCCCTGCTCCCGACTATCTCTATGTCAGAGATAGGCATTATAGAAAATGCAAGCGCACTACCAAAGCAACTAAATTCCCTAGCCGGGGCCAGCCCTGTGATTTCAGCAAGTTACCGCTGGAAGATAGATTCGAAGAGGTGCTGCCTGTGCAAGGCTTTGCACTTTTGGGCAGATAGAAGTCCCGCGCCGGGCGCTGCCTTCAAGCTCGGAGCCGCCTCAGCGCGAGCGCAGAATCTCGACCGTGATGTTATCCGGCCCCCCGCGTTCGCGAGCCAGCTCGATCAGTTTGCGGCCCGCTTGTTCCGCGCTTTTGTTTTCCACTGCATCAAGAATCTCCGAGTCGCGTACCTGCCCCCACAATCCGTCGCTGCAGATCAGGAGCACGTCCTCCGGGCGCAGAGGCTCCGGTCGTCCGGGCGAGTCCATGACGAGATCAGGGTTCGTGCCTAGAGCTGCGGTTAGAATGTTCCGTTGCGGATGCGTCTCCGCTTCTTCCTGGCTGATCATTCCGGACTCCACCAGCCGTCCCACATAGGAGTGGTCGCGGGTTACCCGCGTAATATGGCCGTCGCGGATGAGGTAGAGCCGGGTGTCGCCGACATGCACGTAGTAGAGCGCGTCCTGTACAATCGCCGCCGCCGTGCAGGTGGTTCCCATGCCACGCAGCTCGGGATGCGCAAAGCTGTATTGCCGGATTTGCTCGTGGGCCGCCTGCAATCCCTCGATCAGCGCCGCCTGCGGGTCGTCGCCGCCAAAGTCGCGATAGACCGCCATCAGTGTTTCCACCGCCAGCCGGCTCGCTTCCTGGCCGCCTTCGTAGCCGCCCATGCCGTCCGCCACAACCGCCAGCCGGCCCTTGCGCAGGAACTGTTTGTCGTCCTCCGGCTCCCAATAACCAAACGAATCTTCGTTATTTTGGCGCAGGCAGCCGATATCGGACTGGACCGACACCTCAATTCCGGTGCGAACCTTCATCCGATCACGATTTCAAATGCGGGAATGACAAGCATAGGGGAATGATCGCACGCACGGCCAAACTTAGGATTATAAAGGTTGCGGGCAGGACGCTCAAACGGGCGGGAGATGCGGTTCAGCGAATGGCCGGCTTCGAAAGACGAGACCTAAAAGGAGACGAGGACGGCAGTCGAGCAGCCGTCCCCTCAAAATCCATTTCCCGGATTGTCAACAGATCACTAAGTCTTAAGAAGTAGGTTGATTGCATACCCCATTTGGGTTGCCAATGGTCACCACGCCGCCCGACGATGCGACCGGGATATACAGGGGCTGGGACGTAATCCCTTGAAATGTAACCGTCGCCGTGTAAGCCCCCACATAGAACCAAGCGGGCTTTTTCGGGTCCGATGAGGTGTCAATCCACGTGCACGTGGCGGGATCAATTGCGGTGATTAAACCAGTGGGGTCAAATTCAAGGGTCCCGCTGGTATAGGGCGGCGCGGACGGACTTGGGCACTGCGGAGGTTGGCACGGAGGAAGCAACGTATTGCCGAACGCGTCCACACTGGCAACCGGGTCAACAACTATCTTGTATGTAACCACGTTCGTGAGATCTTTGGTCTTGCCGCTACTGTAGTTGCCTATCGCCTGCAACTGGATCGTTCCCCCGTTACCCTGTAACGAGAAGAAGCCAGCCTGACTAGAAACGGGCACGCCGTTTACCAAGCTCGCGCCGAGAGTAATGGTCTGCAAGTGGTTGGATATTCCGCAGCCCAGCATGCTGAAGACTAGCAGCGCGCAAGCTAATGCGGCAAAGAGAGTTTTACGTTTCACCGCCGAGTACCTCCAATAGGAAATCTTCCGCATCGTCGCAGCATCCGTCACATGAGGCAAGGTAACCAAAGTCACTGCACCGCCCGGACGTAAGCTTCTGTCCCTTCGCGCACCCATCGGCACAGCCGCCGTATCGCAGCAGGTAACGGCAGATGGCGGAAGGCGGAGGTTATCTACAATCACTCCATTACAATCACTCCATGTCCGACAACATGCCCGATCAGCCCGTGCCCCCTCCTTCTCCACCCACGTCCCCACCTGAGCCGATCACTCAGCCGATCACCGAGTTTCACATCGGCGAAGAATTCGGAACCGGCAGGCGCAATCTTCCGCCCGCCGGCATAGTCCTGATCTGCCTCGCTGTCGTCGCTCTGATTGTGGGAATCTTCGCTTTCAAGGGGAGACCGAAGCCACAGGGTGCAGGTTCGATCGATTTCGTGGGCGCGGCCGAAGTGCCCGGCCAGAACATGATCATGGCCGCCATCACCTTCACACTTCGGAATACGGCAGACAAACCGCTGTGGATTCATACGCTCAAAGCGAGCCTCACCACTGCCGACGACAAGACTTTCGATGATGAAGCCGCATCTGCCGTGGACCTAGACCGTTATTTCCAGGCGTTCCCGGCTTTGAAAGAAAGTTCCGAGCCGCCGCTTTCGCCCGAAACCAAGCTGCTAGCCGGGGCCGAACAGAGGGGAACCATCATTGTCGGTTTCAAGGTCACGAAAGAGGCTTTCGATCAGCGCAAATCCCTGACCGTCACGATTCAACCCTATGACCAGGTATTGCCCGTGGTATTGAAGTAACAAAACAGTGGAGCGACGGGCGTCTCGCCCGTCCAGTCAACGGTCTGGGGTGGCCGGGCGGGGACGCCCGGCGCTCCGCTGGCAAATTTCTACGACGCCTTACTCGTTTTCGAGTTGTTGACGGGCTTGCGTTAGCGCCGCCTTCAACTCGCCGCTCACCTTCGGATATTTCAAATTCATGCCCTTCAACGCATCCACAACAGCCTGCGCGACCACCAGCCGTGTGAACCATTTGTTATCCGCCGGCACGACGTACCAGGGCGCGTGCTCTTTTGCAGTGTGGCCGATCATATCCTCGTACGCTTCCTGATATGCGTCCCAGCATTTGCGTTCCTTCACATCGGACAAAGAAAATTTCCAGTTCTTGTCTGGCGTCTCGAGCCGTTCGAGGAACCGGCGCTTCTGCTCTTTCTTTGAAAGATGCAGGAAGAACTTAACCACCGCAATGCCATTCCGCGTAAGGTAGCGCTCAAAATCGTTGATATCTTCAAAGCGCTCCCGCCATACATGTTTCGTGACCAGCGGCTTCGGCAGCTTTTCGTTTCCCAGAATCTGAGGGTGGACACGCACCACCAGCACCTCCTCGTAATACGAACGGTTGAAAATGCCGATGTGGCCTCTCTTCGGCAGGCGGTTTGTCGTTCGCCAAAGGTAGTCGTGGTTCAATTCTTCGGTCGACGGCGCCTTGAACGACCACACGTCCACTCCCTGCGGATTCACGCCCGACATGACGTGTTTGATCGTTCCGTCCTTCCCAGCCGCGTCCATGCCCTGAACAATCAGCAGCAGGCCCCAACAGTCCTGCGCCGCGAGAATATCCTGCAGGCGGCTCAATTCTTTGATGCCGTCCGCCAGCAGTTCCTTCGCCTGCGGCTTCAGTTCCGACCCCAACCCGTGTGTGTCCGCGGGGTCGTGATCTTTGAGGTTGAAGTGTTTCCCGTGCTCGATGCGGTAGCGCTTGAGCAATTTTTCAATTTTCATAGCGTTGCTTTGTGTGATTCACCCCTAGTGCTGCTGCTTATAGACAGAGTTGTTCGGCGTCGGTTCGTCGTACTCGCGGCCATACTTGTTCTTGTGCGCCATGCGCTGCCCGTTGGCTTCTGGAACCCGAATCACTCCGAGAGACGAAGTGTTCTCCGCGATCGTAATTTCCCGAGTAAAGGGCTGCTCGTTTTCCGGACCAATGCCCTCGCTCCAGACGTGCAACATGTAACGCCCGTAAGGAACGCCCGCGAGACTCAGTTGCCCTTCCCGGTTTGAAATCGCATAGAGCGGCGTCGCCATCGCAATGACAACCGCGCTCATCTCGGGATGAATGTTGCAAAAAATGTAGCTGATTCCGAGCCGGTCGAATCGCACCATCCGCGTAGTGCCCGCTTCGTACAGACCAAGATCGAACCGCTTCCCTTCAAAAAGTGAAAAAACGTTGTGGAAAAAGGGATCGTGATTGGGAAACTCCACCATCGACCCCACCGGAACCACCAGGATGTGCGGCTCGAAACTCTTATTCTTCTGCACTAGCCGCGGGTTTGCCGGCGGGCTTGGCGCCACCGCAGTCGCTTCGCTTCCCGCTCCCGTCATCGGCGTCAGCCACACCACCGTTCCGGGAACCGGCCCATGCCGTGTCTTCCCCTTGCCCTCACTGCCGATAACCTCGACGCGGCCGCGCACCGTCGTTGTCGTTACCTGCGACGTTGCCTGCGCGTGCAATCCGGTCGCGCCGGCCCACAACATCGCGATCCAGATCAATAACCTTATCCTTCTATGGCTCATCGGTGATGGCTCAAGTTTGACAGCTCGGCACTTGCAGCGTCCTCTTGCAAGGCTTCTTACCGTGCCGCTTCCATCCATCTGCTCAAAAAAGAACTCCCATCATAAGATTGAGATGCCCCGCGCTGTTCCCGCCGTTGGTAATGGTATACGTCGTTAGGTGCCGATACTCAGCGGAAAACAACAAGTCCGACCTGGGACGGTAAATCATGTTCACAAAGCTTCCCTGATTTCTCGCCAGCGTCGGATCCCCGTATGCATGGGAGTACTTGAAATATTTCAGGTCGGAAGCGTACGGATTATCCATCCCAAACGCGGCATTGAACTCCAATTTACTCGAGGGCCGGTATTTCAATTGCGCCCAGCCGCCAACCGAGTTCAAGCCTCGTACATCGGTGCTGGCCAATGCGGGATCGCCGCTAAATAACGCGCTGCGGCCAATTCCGCCGCCCAGTCCGCCCAGGCCCTTTCCGCGATACAGCTTTCCGCTTAACGAAAACTGGTGGTTGAGCGGCAGCTCGATGTCTGTCATTCCGGCCCAGCCATCAACGGTTCGGCTGAAACCGTAATCCTGCCGGCTGTAGAACCCTCCCAGGCCTACCTGCAACGGTTGTCCAAAAATATCGTGCCTCCATGCTATCCGCGTGCCGTACGCTGGTTGACGCGACAACTCCCCTGGCCCCGCCTGACGGTAGAAACCTCCCTGGGGAGCTTCGCCGCTCACCGGATCCAGAATCCCTCCCTGAAACATCAGGCTCGACTCTTCCCCCAAAACCACTCTATGTTCCACCCGTATCTGCGGGACCCAGCTCCACAAGTTCCCCGCATAGGAGAGCGCCGGAATCGCCAGCGACGCAAACGATGTTGGCGAGTTCGGTGAGAAGAAAATCGCGTCCTGCCCGACCACAACCGAGGTGTTTGTCCAGTCCATCCGCATCGTGCCCGTGCGCAGCCGCAGCAGTCCGGAGTTGATCCCGTTGGGAACCGACGGGAACCCGCCCGCCAAATCGAGTTGCAGGTCTGCCCTGGTCTTAGCCCCCGCCACGCTCGGCCCGAACGCCTCGAACCCGATCTCCGACTGTCGCAGCGTCGCTCCGAAACTCCCTCCGGGATCGCCTGGCGGCCTGGGGCCCGCGAGCGTGGGAATATCAATGTTGTCCACCCACCCTTGATCGCTCACGAGATTCATCAAAACGATGCCCGACAGCCGCAACCGGTACTTCGATGCGCTTTCCACTTTCGTCTGATACTGATCGTCCACCTTTCCACTAAGCAGTTGGTATTCCTCTTCCAGGCTAGCGGCATGCTCGCCCTTTTTCTGATCGTCTTGATCTTCCTGCGCGCCATACTGTAAGACGTTCTGCGAGCTGTCCTGTGAGCTTCCCGTGGCCACTTCCGCGCTGGTAGCCTCCGACTTCGCCACCGCGTCCGTCAACACTGGGTTCCGCGGTCCCATTCCCGCGCGCATTTCGTCGAGCTCCCGGCGCAGCTGCTCCGTTTCCGCGCGAGCCCGCTGCCAGTCGGAGCGCATCCCGGCAACCGCCGCCTGCAACTCGCGAACCTGCTCGCGTAACTCGTGAACCGAGTCATTCGACGCAGCACTTAACGACTCCGAAGAAGGTGGCTCTGCCCGATTCCGAGCTTCCTGCGCGATGCCGGATGCGGTCCACGCCATCACACCCATCAGGATTGCCCATCGTAAAGATTCGAACCAGCGCGTCATACTCATGTCGCCTCCTGCCCCTCTCCACACTAAGAGTCTGTATTTCCTGATCTGCATTCCGGATTTGCATTTCGGATTTGTGTTCAAAGAATTCGCAACAGAAATTATGCCGTTTTATGTAGACTGCCGGGCTGCCAAAGCATTTTCCACCGAGGGATTCAGCGGAATATTTATGCGGAATGTCGTGCCCGAAGCCGACGTCTGTTCCACCGCGACGTCGCCTCCGTGATCCTGCAGAATCTTCTGCACCACCGTTAATCCCATCCCGGTCCCATTTTCCTTGCCGTGGCTCACAAACGGCTCGAACAACCGGTCACGCACCGCCTCCGCGATTCCTGGACCGTTATCCTGGATGCGAATTTCCAGACTCTCGCCCTTGCGTCTCAGCTGGATATCGATTTTCCCGGATTCCGCCGGCACCATCTCGCAAGCGTTCAGGAGTAAGTTCAGCAAGGCGCGTTCCAGCTTCTTGAAATCGAACCAGCCCTCGGTCGACCCTTCCGCGGAAATCCGAATCCGTATGCGTTGGAACTCCGGATGCGCCTTCACGCCCTGCACTGCTCGGTCCACTGCCGATCGAACGTCTCCGTAGGAGGGACGCAACGACTCCCGTGTGCGCGAGAATTCCAGCAGCGAGTCGATCAAGTCCGTCATCTGGTCGACCGCGATCCGTATTTCGGCGTAAAGATCTTCGCGCTGCCCCGGGGTCAGGTTGCTCTCACAAAGAAATTCCGCATTCGCCATTACCGCCGCCAGCGAATGCCGCAGATCGTGCGAGATCGAACTCGCCATCCGCCCGATCGTCGCCAGCCGTTCCGCATCCAGCAACTCTCTGTGCGTTTTCTGCAGGTTCTTTCTCATCCGGTCGAATGTGCCGGTTACCTCGGCGACTTCGTCTCCGCCCCGCACCTGTAGCGGATAGGCATAGTCCCCCTGCTCCAGCGCGCGCACCCCCGCCACCAGATTCTCCAGCGGACGCGTGAAGGTGTGCGAGATCAGAAAAACCAGCAGGCTGCCCGCCAGCACCGCCGTCAGCCCGAGCGCCAGCAGTAACTCGTTCAGGCTGCTCAAAAATGCGGTTGCCTGATCGAACGACTTCAAGACCCAAAGATTCAGCGCCGGTGTGCCGGGCGTGGGCAAATCGACCGCCGTTGCCAAAAACCGCTCCTCACCCAGCCGGATCAGATCCCCTTGCGGCGGCCCTCCAGCTGCAGTTCGCGGCGCCACTCGCAGCAACTCCGCTTCCTGGGCAGGCTTCAGCGTGCTCCGCACAATCGAATCGCCATAACGAAACGCCACTTCGCTCGCCGCCACACGGCTCAGGTCCCGGGCCACGCGATCGTCAATTTCGTAACCCAGCAGCAGGTATCCCAGGATCTGGTGACCGCTCGCTGGACCAAAATAAATATCCTGGAGGAAAACTTCGTAGAGGTGGCCTTCGACATACCACCAGTGTCGCGTCTCTTCGCGCGACACCACCAGCGGAAAGAAGTCCTGCCCCTCGCGAACCGTGATCTCCTGCGGAGTGGCCTGCAGCGCCATCACTTTCCCGGAAGAATCGGCCAGCAGCAGCAAGTCGCTGCCCGCCAGATGCCACAGATCCCGCGATGCGTCCTGGATGGTTGCCGGATCGTGCGTGGTCATCAGCGCCCGTACATTTGGCAGGTCGGCCAGCAGCGCCGCCGAGCGCTCGAGCGTGACTTCCCTCTGTTTCTGAAAGTTGTGGAATGCGGAAACGGAATTCTGCAGGTCGCGCTGGATTCCCAGTCGCACCTCCTGCTGCACAGTGCGCCGCACCACCAGCAGCGTCGTGAACGTCAATGCCGCCGATACCACCACCATGGAAAGCAGGAACTTGGTCCGCAACCGAATTCCGCCCATGGTCAAACCTCAAAGGAATTATAGGAGACAGGTATAAAAGGTCAGAGGTGAGAAGTTCGATTGCAGAAGTAAAGTCGTTGTGATTTTCACCTCTGCAATCGAACTTCTCATCTCTGACCTCGCTCCATTACGGCACAAACTTGTAACCCGCACTGTGCACCGTGCGAAAATGCACTGGGTTCGCGGGATCTTTCTCCACTTTCTGCCGCAGCCGCAGGATATGATTATCCACTGTCCGCGTGCTCGGATAATTCCGGTATCCCCAAACGTGGTTTAGCAATTCCTCCCGCGATAGTACGCGCTCTGCATTCTGGATCATGAACTTCAGCACCTTGAACTCCTGCGAAGTCAATTGCACCAGGTTCCCTTCCCGCAACAATTCCATCTTCTTGAAATCAACTTTCACGTCGCCAAACGTGAAGGTCTCACTCAGCTGAGTTCGCGACGAGCGCCGCATCGCCGTCCGCACCCGCGCCAGGAGTTCCCGCGGACTGAACGGCTTCGTCACGTAGTCATGCGCGCCCAATTCCAGCAACAGCACTTTGTCCATCACTTCCGTCCGCGCGCTGAGGATGATGATCGGCAACGAAGGCGCTGCCTGGCTGATTTCCCGGCACACATCCTGCCCCGGCGTCCCCGGTAAGCTCAAGTCGAGCACCAGCACGGACGGCGCTGCCGCCCGAAACATCTCCAGGCCCGCGGCTCCGTTCCCCGCAATATCCACCGCGAACCCTTCGCCCTCAAACAATCGCTTTAGAGCTTTTTGGACGGCGCGGTCATCCTCGATCACCAGGATCCGCTCCGAACTGGCCGGCGCCGCTTCCATTGTCGCCACCGCTGCTACTGTTGCTGACATGTTCTTGTTCACAACTACCCCCGCGCCGTAATTGGCATGAATCATACCCCTAAACTGTAGCCTGATATCAGGTTAATGACATATTTCGGGGCATAAAGTGACATCAATTTGACAATTTGTTGACAAATACGGGAGTACTGGAGAGCGACAGAAGAAACGGACCCGCTTCCCGCTCCTTCTTAGTGTCCGACAAGTTTTTACAAAATTCTATGAACGTTATCGATCGGTCTGGAGTTAGTATTTATCAGGGCATCTCAATCGAGTTCGGTGGGAGCGGCCGGCATGATCAAAACGATGTTCGTTGTCCTTCTCCTCCTCTTCACAATCTCTCGGTTAGCGTCATCAGTCTTTGCGCAAGACAAGCCTACGGGTGGCGCCGGGGCTCCGGGTTGCGGCGAGCCAAAGATAAAATTCGAAGTGAAAACGGAAAAAAGCCAGCACCCCCCTCAAACGGACGCCGGAAAAGCGCTGGTGTACTTCATCGAAAACGATTCACAGTTCGATTCCTTCCCGAGTCCAACGACCAGAATGGGCGTCGATGGGGAGTGGGTGGGAGCAACGCACGGCAATTCCTACTTTTACTTATCCGTCGATCCGGGAGTCCATCATCTTTGTGCGAGCTGGCAAAAAGCGGTACTGGTGTTGCAGGGCCGCCGGACTGCGGCGGCTCATTTCGCGGCAGAGGCTGGCAACGTCTACTACTTCGAGGTAAAAAACACCTGGCATCGTGACCACGGAGCGGGCGATATAAGTCTGCGGCCATTGGACAGCGATGAGGGTCAGCTTCTGGCAAACAAGTTTTCGTTCAGCACTTTTCAACCGAAGAAGTGATGCTAGACTCCATTCTTGGAGCTTGCATCGAACCATTTGATGACCTTTCGCCGTTCGACTCTCCCATTGATTGCCAAAGCCACTCTTGCCATGGGAGCGATCACAGTGCTCGTCGCCTGCGGCTCCAGGTACCAGGCTCCCGCGATCATGATTACGTTTAGCACTTCTTTTCCGCCACCCTCCGCGCTCAGTACCGGCGCCACGGCAGGAATCGCAGCGGTCGTTGCCAATGACAATGCCAATGCGGGCGTGAATTTCTCCTGCCTTCCCGCCGGGCAGTGTGGCTCGTTTAATCCAAATCCAATCGCCAGCAATGTTCCAACCACTTACCAAGCCCCACCCGTGGTTCCGCCCGGCAATACGGTGACGGTAACCGCAACCTCAGTAACGGATAGCAGCAAGTTCGTCTCGGCCACGATCACCATCAACTAACGGAGTGCCGAGAATTGAGAGCTGAGCGCTGGTAACTTGGGGTCACCCCACCCGGCATTTGACTTCCCGGCACTTCCTCCGCAGAATAGAAGTAGTTCTTTGAAGGCCCATCCCACCAGTGGGGGCGTCACGGCTTCGACGGAGATGCTTGCGGCCAAGAGGCATGCCGGGGTGCACA
>Ga0193751_1000232_pt1 | contig 49424 bp, 46 predicted proteins | sample L1c2metaG_FD_143050 | JGI IMG/M metagenome (GOLD analysis project Ga0193751, IMG submission 143050) | Soil microbial communities from a riparian zone of the East river system, Colorado, United States - L1c2 | ecosystem: Environmental > Terrestrial > Soil > Riparian zone | place: USA: East River...
AGTTAATGAGCGCCCCCGTACCAGTGTTAGTTACAGTCTCGGCTTGCGTTTGAGTGTTCCCCCGGTTTACGTTTCCGAAATTGATGTTGGATGGACTCAGACTGACTGTCGGCGAGTTCACTGTCTGGGAGACAGTCGCCGATGTGCTGCCGTTAAAGTTGCTATCCCCACCGTAGCTGGCTGTCAGCGTCCTTGATCCGGAGGTCGAGAAAGTGATCGAGCAAGTTCCAGTGTGCGCGGGCGTAAGGTTCCCGTTGCAGGATTCTTTCGTGCTCGCGGTCACCTTAACGGAGCCGGTCGGTCCGGCGCCAGTTCCCGCCGCCGAGAAGTTAATTGCCACTGCCTGCTGGAGAGTGGAGGGGTTGGGAGTGTTCGAGGTAATCGTGATGGTGCTCGCGGCCATGGCTGCGGTCGTGCTTTGCGTCTTGGCCGTGGGAGCTGAGTAGTTCGCATCCGCCGCCCACGTAGCGGTCATGGTGCAGGTACCCTTGCTACTGATCATAGTCACTCCAGCGCTGGCGCTGGCTGGGGTACCCGTGACGGCACCGACTGTGCAGACATTGGTGTTCCCCGTGATTTGCGGCATGGTGCTGGCATTTGTCGTGGCCGTCACGCTGAAGACGGTGTAATAGGCCGCGCTCGCCGGGGCGCCCGTAAAGGTGACCGTCGGCGCTATCTTCGTCGCGGTTGTTGCCTGGGTGAGTGGTCCAGCCGCAGAGTAGTTGCCGGTCGCAGCCCAGTTCGCCGTCACAGTGCACCTGCCTGTGCCAGTGAGCATAGTCACCATAGCGCTGGCGCTGGCTGGCGTGCCGGTAAGGGTACCTACCGAGCAAACTCCATTGGTCCCCGTTATGGTTGGCATAACCGGCGCATTCGTCGTCGCGGTTACGGTGAAGGTGCCGTTGTAAGGTGCATTAGCAGGCGCGCCGGTAAAGGTTACCGTGGGAGTGATCGCCGCGACTGTCAGACTCGCCGTACCGCTCCTCGCTCCGGATGCAGCGGCGATCGTCACCGTTCCTCCGCTAACGCCGTAAGCGAGACCGGTTGTATTTACGGTCGCGACCGAGGTGTTGGACGACGACCAACTCACGGAATTGCTAATGTTCGCGGTGCTTCCATCTGTATAGGTTCCGGTCGCTGTGAACTGTACATATGAACCGGCCTGAATCGATGTCGAACTGGGAGTAACTGCGATGGAGGTAAGGACTGAGCCGTCGATGCGCCCCGCCACGAAGTTGTCGAAGATTACGTCGTTCGGCGGAGGTATATCTCCATTCGGATCGATGTAGTACAGGCCGGGATAGCCACTCGCGACTCCCGAGTTATCAGTCACGGTTGCGATAGTCGTCCCGTTAACCTGCATGTTGACCGTAGTCCCAATTACCTGGCACCAGATCACGTCGTTGGTGGCCGGAGTCACATTACTTAGGTAAAGGCTCGCCGGCCCGCCGCTGGGAGCGTTGGGCTGCATGCTCCAAATACGATAGTGATAATCCGCCGCGAAGTCCTGCGCGTTCCATCCGCAAGCGATGTAAGACTCGGGAGTAGATGGTGTTGCATTTTGTCGGAGCTGAACTCCGGCCTGCGGGGTACTGGAGGGGGTTGGGGCCGCGACGGTGGCGGTCGCATACTGGTCGCTGGGAAAAGCACCATAGCCCGTGTAGACAGCACATTCTTGAGAGTAATACCCTCCGCCGCCTGCTTCGTTATTTTGGTAGACCAGTGCACTGTAGGCACCACCGTAGTACCCGCAGCCGGTCCAGTTGGATCCGAGGTATGCACCGGTCGTTCCGACGAAACTGTCGTCGACCAGCGGCGTGTAACCCTGGGCAGCCACCACCGCCAGAGTCGCCGTACCGCTGTCGACTCCGGTTGTGCCCGTGACCGTCACCGTCCCCGGGTTGCCTGCATAAGCGAAACCTGTCGTATCAACGGTCGCCACCGAAGTGTCAGAAGACGACCAATTGCTAATGGTTGCGGTCGTTCCATCTGCGTAGGTTGCGGTCCCTGTGAACTGCACAAATGAACCGGCCGTAGCCGTCGTAGAAGCGGGAGTGATTGTCAGGGATACGAGGGCCGGGCCCGCGCCGGCTGCGAAGTTATCGAAGATTACGTCGTTACTTGGGGGCGCTGCTCCATTAGGATCGACGTAGTACAGGCCCGGATAGCCATCGGTGATTCCGGAGGTATCGTTTACCGTGGCAATAATCGTGCCATTCACTTTCATAGTGACCGTCGTCCCAAGTACTTGACACCAGATCACGTCGTTGCTGGCAGGATTTGTGTTGCCCAAGTACAGGCTGATCGGCCCCCCGGTGGGAGCGTTGGGCTGCAGGCTCCAAATACGATAGTGATAATCCGCAGGGAAGTCCTGCGCGTTCCAGCCGCAAGCGATGTAAGACTCGGGAGCAGACGGTGTTGCACTTTGCCGCAGCTGAACCCCGGCTTGCGTGGTACTGGCGGAGGGCGTTGGAGCTACGATGGTGGCGGTGGCGTACTGATCGCTGGGAAAGGCACCATAGCCCGTATAGACCGCACAGTCTTGTGAGTAATATCCTCCGCCGCCCGCCTGGTTGTTTTGGTAAACCAGCTTATTGTAGGTGCCGAGGAAGAACCCGCAGCCCGTCCAGCTGGGCCCAAGATAGGTACCGTTTATGCCACCATCGAAGTTGTCGTTGACGAGCTGGGTTTGAGCGAAACAACGGCCGGCGAAACTGATCATGGCCAGGCAAATAGCAGCTGCAAATAAAGTGTTCCAGCGCTTCATGTCAATGCTCCTTCAAGTTTGCGTAATTCTCACTGTGCGACCCATCAATACCGACAACGAGAACTGATCGCCAAATATTTAACGGAACTACAGACTAATGGGCTCTCATACGTATGCTGCCGCGCCGGTCCGCGGATGGGGATGGCAATGATTCGCTAGCGTCCATCGCGGCAGCGCTTTAACAACAGAGGTGGGTTCGGTTCCGCGGATTGATGTCTACATAGGTCAGCTGCTTACGTTCGGACAGTCGGATCCGTTTCTCTCGCGTCGGTAGATCGGAATCGGTGGTGAGATTATCTTGCTGATGCACCGACTAAGGACCTCCATCCACCGTTCTGGTGCCATCACGTGCTGACGCATGGCGAACCATGAGGGTGGCGCAGGAAGTATTTGTCACGTTCCGACGCGCAATGGATGACCAACGCTAGTCCGATCTCTTGTGTCAGCGGCGCGAGTGTGCATCAGTTCTGGATTTATGATCGTCAGTACTGGTTCTTTGTACGACAATTCGGATGCAGACCCAAAAAGAAAATCGCGGCATGTCGTCACCGGAAAATCGCGGATAATGAGGCGGATCTTCGTTTCGGTCGTATGCAAGTTCACGTAAGACTTGAAGCGCCGCACATATGACATAGGTATACGTGGGTGCTGAGGATCAATCTCGCGCGGATGAATATAAAAGATCAGCGGTGCACCCTTGGCCATCAGCCGCCTGCCCATGTGCCGGATGATGCCGTACGGGAACAAGCGTAAGTAACCGCCTCCAAAGAAACACATTCTCATTGGCCCGAGTTCCGCAACGCTCGGTGGAATTTCGATCAACTCCTCACCCGCAACGAAATGGGGGCGAAGCGCGCTCTTCGGATTGCCGCCGTGACCATGCCGCGCCGGGAAAACGGATGAATCATAAAGATAGCCACTGCTGCAGAGTTCCGAAAAAAACCAAGGTATTACTTCGGTCGAGGAGAACCCTGGTGCGCGATACCCAACAACGCTGGTTCCACTTATGTCTTCCAACAGCAGACGTGATCGGAGTGCGTCGGCTCGGAACTCACTTCGTGTCATGGTGTATGCGAGTCGATGCGCGTAGCCGTGCGAAGCAATTTCGTGGCCGCGAGCAACGGCCTCGCGAACCAGATGTGGAAATCGCTCCGCGATCCATCCCACGAAGAAGCAAGTTACGTGCCGCCCTTCCTCGCTGAAGAGATCCAAGAGGCGCCGAAAATTAGCTTCCACTCGCGACGGTAGCCTCGACCAAGAACCGATGTCAGGTGCCGCTGGCACGTCGAGGATGTGAAACCAGTCCTCTACGTCGACGGAGAAAATGCATTGTTTAGATTTTTGCATGCGAAAGGGCCTACACCCCAGGAATGTGTCTGACGAGTTTGGGACCGAGGACGTTAGTAACTGCGACGGGCAACCTCTGCCACATCCGGCTTGCCAGTTGCATGCCGTGCGGCCGCGTATTAGGCAGGCTCGCCCGATGGTTTAGCCAGTAACCCCAGTACAGGCTGCTAGGCACTGCACCCCACTGCAGTTTGAATTCGTATGTGCCGGAGCCGCGGCTGGAACGTCCGAAATCAAGATACGCATACCGCTGCTCGGCCGCGAACGTCAGAACGCTCCAGTAAAGAAACATGTTGGGCTTCAGACTGAGGAACTTGCGGTATGACGAAGCCCATGCCACCTCGAGTGTTCCGCGAAAGCCAATCAGGAATGCCGCCGCAACCGTTTCGCGCCCCAAACGCGCAACACAAATGCGGGTCTCACCGGGAAAACGATTTAGAATTTCCGAAAAGAAATGACGCGAATACGAAGGGGATCCGAGGTCATGCATGTTGCGGCGGTATACCGCGTAGAATTCGCTCAGAAGTGCTGATCCACCGAACTCCGCCGTCATCCCGAACGTGAGTGATTTCCGCACCAAGTTGCGAGTTTTCTTCTCCAACCGGCGCAAACGCTCATTACTGTCGGCCTCTATACCCAGGACTGCACCCACTTTATCTTGCCGCGGTATCAGTGGCAGGTCGTGCGGTATAAGGTGGCGGAGCTCAAGATAGGTTGCGCTGGTTCGACGCACAGCCTCGATAGCGGACGCGAGGAGCAGTTTGTCGATCTCGGGGTCGTCCGCAACAATGCCTCCTCCCTTAAGGTGAGGCATTGACGACAAATAGCTGCGCAACAGGCATTTCTGCCATATTAGTGGCAGAATTCCGCGGACGGTGCCGCCTTCTTCGGCGAGCAGATAGATTGCTGGCCAGCCGAACACCTCCTGAAAGACGTGTTTCCAAGACCAGCGGTGATAGTTCGTGCATTCAGCGTGGCTGCTCACGAACTGGTCCCAGCGTTCCCGATCCTCTTCGTTACAGGTATGAATCCGGATGTTACTCATTGCGACTTCCACAGATTGTCGAGATGTCATTGCGCCAGGCGTGAGACCGTAGACAGAAGGTCACTCGCGCATCCTGCGCTCAGTTTTTGGAAGGCTATGCGGCAGTTACGGGACCAATTGTGCAGCACGTAGACCAGCGGCCCGCTCCATGTAATCGTAGACGTCGCGAATCGTGCCTAATGGCGAAACAGGGGGGCGGTTGCTCAGGAAAACTGCATCCGAACATGGATCGTCCGGGTGGTAGCCGTGCATACCGGTAGGCAACCAGTTCCCGGAATGAAAATCGCTGCGATAAAACATACACCCGCTATTAAGGAGAAAGATGGTTTCTCCATAGCGCCGGTCGGGAAAATAAACGCCAAGCTCTTGCAGTTCTGCATCGCTGAGAATGCGACCGTACCTTTGGCTCTTTAGGCAGGCATTGATACTTATGCGCGCTTCGTCATTAAAAAACCAAAAACGCGCCATCGTGGAGTCATACACCACAAGATAATCGTCAGGCATCTTCCACCCGAGCGCATCGACCTCTTTCATGAGGTCATAGCGGGCGGTTATCGGTGCCATTCCGTGATCAGAAAAGATCGCTATCGACGCGTTCGGGTCGAGACGTAATGCGGTTTCGCACAGTCGTCGTAGCTTCGTCTCGTACTGAGCCAGCATTGACCGCAATCGCTCAGGTTGAGCCCAGAAAGCATGCAACTCCGCATCGAGTTCACACAAGTAAACAAAGAAAAACTCATCGTTACTGTGCTCCAAATCATTCTGTGCGAGCTCAAGTATTTCTTCATCGTTCCAGTGGTGGTACGAATAGGCCCGATACGGAATGCCACAATCAACCAATCTGTCGAAAATTGACGGTGCACCGGAAATGCCGGCAGGTTCGTAGATACACCGGCGTTCGACCCAGTTAAAGTATGGCATCAGCGTCGGCTTCACATAGCACTCGAACTGCGGTCCCATGTCAAAGAAGTGCCGTCCAGCTTCTTTGATCAACTTCTGAGAAACGCGGTTGTTGACAAGACTGTCAGGAAAATGGCGCAACCAGCGCAGCCATGCGAAAGGTGAATTGGCTGGGTCGTAGTAGAACAGGTTCCAGTGACGGTGTTGGCTGGGTGACTGCCCAGTCAGCAAGCTTGGAATCGCCCCGGAGCTGAATCCCAGAACTGTCTTTAATGGCTGCCGGAACACAAGCACATCATTAAGGAACTGTTGATCTTCAAGAATCTTCCATCCCAAAGCATCGATGAGCACACACAAGGAGACATGACGGGTGCGAGTTCCGGTGGGCCCAGCATTATTCATAATGTTATTCATTCTCCAGTTCCGCTTCGGCGGAATGGCCCTCACACCACGGCGTTGGCGGAGGTCGACTCCAGGGTTGACTCCAGCGTCGCCAAGCCTAGTTCGCGAGCAGCGTTGTCGTGGTAAAGCTTTTGTAGAACTTCGTCAGAGAGATTTAGTCCGTAAATCTTCCATGAACCCAACCAAGGGTATCCGGGATAGTCGAAAGACTCGTCTTCGGTTTCAAGAAACCGGAAATACGTGCGATAACAATCGACTGTCAACTTCGTATCCATACCGAACATGACTCGGTCCTGGAACTGCTGCAGGAATCGGCTGGCGCGGCGGGGCTGGCGCCCGAGCTCCGCAATGCGTCCGCCAAGTTCGACCAATAGGTTCGGATACTTTTCCATCCATTCTGTTACTTCGTCCAAGTCCTCCGAACGATTTGCCATGTGCAGTCCCCAAAAACGAGTGCCTGGGTGCCGTTCGAAGATGTTATTGCGCTGAGCCAGCAGCTCCGATTTAGTGGGGAAGCCATCGCCAAAAAAACTCCAGTCGGGATGAACGACCAGCTGCTGGTATCGTTCATTGTGGCGATCGACGCGAGCGAAGAAAGCGTCGGGATCGGCCGTATGGATCGCGACGGGCAGGCCCCATTGCCCAGCCTTTTCCCACACACAGTCCAACCGGGGGTCATCGATGCGGACCAGTCTGCCATGTCGGTCACGAACGCTGAGCCCGAGATCCTTCAACACCTTGACTCCCTTCGCCCCAGCTACCCGGGCCTGGTCGAGCATCTCTATGAGGTAGTTCGGTTCGTCAAGATGCGTGTAGTCGATTTGGCAAAAAACAAGAAACCTGCCCGGAAACGTCTCCGCCAAGTTGTGCAACGACCGGCTTAGCTTCTGGCCCCAGCCTCCGGTCAGGTTGATGGCAGCTTTAACGTTCGTTTCGTCCATAACGCGGATGAACCGTTCTGGGTTAGCGGCATGGGTCATTACGATCCCATCGTTGAGGTGACAGTGGACATCGATCACTGGGAAGCGCGCGCGGCGGACCTCCGTGGCATGCACTCGCAGCATCGTGTCCGGTGCAAAGTCGCGCAGGAGCAACTGATCACGTGCCGGTGCCAATCGCAAATGGCTGTAGCTGATGGTCGCTGGTGCCTTCGAATCCGCCAAGGGCGAACTCGCTGGCCGACCGATGTGCGCCAGCACAGACCGCAAGAGCTTCTTACCCCGCCATCCAGCTTCGCGGGAGTGGTATTTAAGTGTGTCGAAAACCATTTATTGCGACCTCAGGAACGAGTTGATTCGAGAAGGACATGAAAGTTATTCGCGACCAGCCTCGTCACCGCGCGCCACGACAGTTGCTGGTTGGCTTCAGTAGAAGGTAACGGAAGTCTCGCCACGATTGCGGCGAGTTCACTCGGCTCGATTGCATCAGGTTCTGGTGCGGTGAAGAATAGTTCGCTTGCCGCGCCATACACCAAGTAGCGTGGCGACATGGAGCATGCAAGCCGTGCCCAGCGAAGCCAGTAGCGGCTAAACGCCGAGGGATGCACATACGCAGCACGCACCCAGCCCTTTGCTCGCGCGAAGATCGGCTGTCGCGTCGCCACTGCGGCGAGCAGGTCGGTGCGGCTAAGGCTGGGGTTCAGGCCTAATATTCCACCCAGCGCCCAACGCCATAGCGCTTCGGCATCCGAAACTGCGTCACGCCACTGCGGAAAATGATCGGGTGCGCCAACCATCTCGCCTTGCAGCTTCAGATCAGTGCATTGCGAGACGAACTGGGAAAAGCGCTGCAAAGGAAAAGGCGCTAGCGGAGGGTCGTCGGATGCTGCAAGCTCCTGTAGGCGTGCCACTCTCCCACGGTAGCTCGGATCATATTGCCCGATCGCCAAAAGGTAGCAAGCTACCATGGCAAGGTAGAGCTTTGCGATACGATACCGCACCGCCGTGCCATTATCGTGAACGCCGTTCCCTTCTGCTGCCGACTCGAGCTGCTCGATCATCCGATTGCAAAGAAGCCACCAACCATCCTCCTGGGGAATCTCAGCTGCCGTAAATCGAGGCATCAGGCGCAACGCCGCTTTATCACCCCAGACAACAATGCCACGCTCTCGGAGCTCATACGCGTAAATGTGTGGTCTCATCTTGCGCAGGCTGGCAGTAGTCGACGTCACCACCACTATCTTGCACCTGATTCCCCGCGCTAATAGACTGCTCTCAATCTCTCGCTGCAGTTCCGCCACGCGAAGCCGGACAGGATTGTCGAAGACGACCATGAACGTCGCATCGCCTAGCACACGCCAGCTTGCGCCATCTCTTTTCAATGTCGCCTCGCCACGAGACATGCTTCCCGTCAGCACGATGGCGCGAGCCTGATGGCCTACGGCGGCGGCGCACAACCGTGAACCTTCGGTGACAATGAGCGCTGTTGCGGCTCCGATATCCTCACGTACGGGCGTCTGCGCTGCGCGTGCCGGACACTCCATATCGTGGTTAGCACTGATGATCGTTTCTTTTGTCATTGACGAGGTGGTGTGCTGTCGCGAACTATCTGCCTGCGCGCCACGCGGCTGCGAGGGGGATTCTTACACCGACGATTGCGGTTCCAGACCTGAACGAGTCCGTTTGAGGACGCGAAGCAACAATTGCGCCGGCGAAGAACACGCATAGCGGCAAAACCGACGTCACCCTCACGCCGGCGTCTCCTTCGCGTACCGACAGGAAGACGGTTTTGCACTTTGCGAGCTAAGGCTACGTCCCCGCGCCCTGCCCCGTCTCCACGCTCGGAACGGTTCCAAGGAGCCACGCTTTAATGATCCAACAGCGGCCATGAGCGCATAACCGATCTGGAGCCATGCGAAACAAAGGTCGTCGCCCAAACCGCGGTTCCAGTTGCGGAGCCGCATATAGGCGCTGGATTGGGCATGTTCCTCAAGCCAGTGCCCAGTGGGTCGTCCGACGGCGCTACGCTTATGGAAAAGCCTAGCCTTAGGCGCAATCACCAAAACTGCGCCTCGGGACAAACGCGCACATAAATCGATGTCTTCAGCGAGGGAGCCACCAGTGAGATTCGGGTCAAAGCGCACAGCACGGAGCGCGGCTGCCCGAAAGCTCATCACCGCGCCAGTAAACTGCTTTACTCGTTGCAGGCCGTGGCGGCGGAGGTCATCTGCATGCCAATAAATACTCTGACGATCGTCGTGGAATGCACCTCTCACAAACACCGTTTCGAATAAGCGCCGTGAGATCGGGGGAACCGTGTAATTTGTGATAATTCCCGACACCCCGGCGACTTCTGGCGAGTATGCGAGCATAATCTCTTCAACGTATTCGGGTTCGAGAATGACGTCGTCGTCCAGGAACAGCCAGATGTCGCCCGTCGCCCGATCCATGGCGACGTTACGTGCCACAGCCGCTCCAGAAATGTGGGGGGCATAAATGTAGGTGACTGTTATCGGAAAGCCTGCTGGTTCGAACGACGGGACCGAACTCTGGTCCACAACAACAATCTCATCGGGCCTGCGAGTCTGCACGATTAGGCCCTCAAGTGTGCGCCGCAAATCGTCCGCGCGGTTCTTGGTCGGAATTATGACCGAGATCTTCGGGATGCTTTTCTGTTCCCGGCGTTGTGCTTCCGACGCAGGCTTACCTATATTGTGCATCTTCCATCCACATACTTCGGTCGTATCCAGGCGACTACTCCGTGGAACACGGCTGACTTGTACTCTCGGCGAGCAGCTTATCTTTTTCAAGGTAGATCGGCTTCCGTCCGCTGAGGATTAAGTTCCCGAGTTTGCGGCAGCACTGGCGAGCCTAGATGCTGCCGGCCATACTCCCACAACCACTGACGTTCCGCTCTCGTCAATCCGACAAGCCACGCACATGCAAGAAAGACAATGACCTGGAGTCCAACCGCAGCAGCGAACAGCGGGGCAGTTGTTTCAGCGCTGATGGAGATCTTGCCGGCAATGACTCCAAACAGCAGACCGACTATCAGCGGGCGCCCCAGGCCTTTGCGGAGGTATTCCCATGCACTCATCTCGACGGCCTTCAGCGCGTACCACGGTTGAATGACTATCTTTATAACCAGCATGGGGACAATAGTTCCCATTGCGACACCAAGCAATCCATGTGACATTCCCCAGACGATGCTGAGGACAATATTGGCAACTCCCTCCGCTATCGACCACCAGCCGAGCGGGCCATGCCGGCCTTTCGCAACTACGATCAGCAGCGTCGGATGTTGGGCTAAGTTAATGATGTATCCGACCGTAAGGACAGCCAACAATGGGTAAGCGGATACGAACTCGCTGCCCACCCAGATACGCAGCAATGAACGGCCATCCAGCAGCAACAAAACTCCACCGAGAATTGAAAGCAGCGCCAGCAGACGAGTAGAGCGCAGCAGCATTTCTCGCAAGTCTTTCTCGCGATGTCCACCGTCGAGTTCCGTCATAGCGCCCAACACAGGGCCGCCGGCAGCGATGACCACTGACCTGAAACATTCGATCAGGCGAGTCGTCACGTTAAATGGCGTAACCAATCCAACGCCTAATACGGAGGCGATAACAGCAGAATCGGAGTAGAAACGCAGATAGTCGCCGAGCGACACGAGTAGCGACCGCATGCTGAAACTGAATAACTCACGAATGCGGCCGATAGTGATCAGGCTAACCTTCACATGCACCCGTGGATCGGCGATGAGAAGGAAAGCGATGTGCTGCCCAAGGGACAAGAATGCAACTACAACCGTAGCGATCGCGATCGCCAGAATCCCATAGCCCAACCTTAAGACAACGACTATGACGACGCCACGAGTGACAGTGTTGGCAATTCCGGCGGCGTTGTACAAATCCCAGCGCTGGTGTGCGGATATATAGGTCGCCAGCATGCGCGTCGGGAACGTGACCGCCACGCTGATACCCAGCAGCAAGAGCAACCAACCGAGCGCCCGGGGAGACGCACCCCGGAGACTTATGAAGTGAGGCAGAAGGCCTGCCACGCCGACCGAAAGAACGCATATGAGGACCGCGGCCCCTATAGCCAGCAACAGTGCTGAACTGAATGTTCGATCCACTTCGTCGCGAAGAGTACCTCCCCTAAACAACGCCACGTATCGGAACATTGCAGAGCGCATGCCGAGGTCGAGTAAGCCGTAATAATCGAGGACAGAACTGGCGAGGACCCATACACCGAAGTTGACAGCACCCAGGTGGTGGATCATGACAGGCGTAAGCAACGCAGTGCTGCCTGCCAGGACCACTAAGCCAAACCAATTGGACAAAATGCTGCGAGTCATATCAACCAGCGTGCCCTGTTAAAAGCCTCCTGGACCAGTTCAAGTGCGTTGCCCACCGTTAACTCACAGCACATGGGCGCTCCCCGCGGACATCATCACCGGAAGCAAGAGCGCGAGCAGAGCAACGCAGGCGAGCTTCCCAATCCCCGAATCTCGATACGACTGGAGCGGCAGCTTCTTTCGCTCCTTGAGCCGCTCTAGCTTCGGCACGTGGTTACCCGTAAACTTAGTTGGATCGGCGACAGGTGCAGGTTTCTGCAGTTCTGCGAGCTGATATAAGTATTCTAAATCGTCATCATCTGCAATCGGATCACGCGGTACGTCTTGCCAGTTGGTTGACATGCATTCCTCCAGTTTTCCAATGGGATTGATGGCCGGAGCCGTCAGTTGCGCACACATTACCCTTAGATCACTTCCGGCACTCAAGTGGCCTACGCGAAGATGACCATTCTTCGCCGGGTGTAAGTACATGTGAGTTCGTCTCTCCAGCATGCTGAGCACTTAGTGCACCGCACAAGTCCAGATACATTTTCTCTGTGCTACTGACTTGTTGCTCAAGAACAAAGCTTCGTAACACGCGTGTGTGGGCTGCATGGCCGATTTGCGCGCGGGTCGCCGCGTCGCGTAACAGGAGAGAAAGCGCCTCGGCAAGTCTGCGTGCATCTCCTGGCGGTACGAGCAACCCGCTAACGCCATCTTCGATCGCTTCAGGAATGCCGCCAACGTTCGATGCCACTGTTGGCAGTCCAGAGGCCATCGCCTCGAGTATCGTCAAAGGAAGACCTTCGTAGAAACTAGGCAAAACATTGATATCGGCTGCCGCAAGCCATTCGGGGACATTCTGTTGATAGCCTACGAGGCGGACGCAATGTGCGAGGCCGAAAGTCTCGCACAAGGCTCGCAGTTCTGGCTCTCCTTGCCCTTCTCCCAAACAGATCAGCTTTAGCTTTGGGTAGGAATGCAATAGCTGACGCATTGCATCCAAAAGGACGCGATGCCCCTTGCCTGGGTGGAGCCGAGCGACCACGATGAGAACGGAATCCGCTTCTGTAAATCCGAGCGCATGCCTGATCGCGTTACGGGCATCTTGCAGTACGGAAAATCGCCGAGTATCAACGCCGTTATGAATGATGGCGATCTTCTTTGCAGGTACGTGTTTTTTGTTTTCGAGGAACCGGGCGTCAGACTCGCAGACCGCAACATACCTTGAAACAAACGGGGTTGTTGCGCGGTCTACGAGGTAGTTTGCCTTCCAACCCGTGCGCCACGCCTCGGTCCCATGTAGTGTCTCGACGATGACTGGCACACGACACGCGCACGCGATGGGGCTGGCGAACAAACTGCTCCAGAACATGTGCGAGTGCACAATCTGGAACTGTCCCCGCACAAGCAGCCTGGCAAACCTCGTGGCTGCTGCAACATGTCTCGCACTGGACAATGCAAGGGGCGTGATATCGACATCCCCGGGGCTGGCGTCGTTGAACCGCTCATAAATCGCCGGGTCACATACTAGATGCGGGCGAAACAACCTGCGGGAAAGCTTGCGCAGCAGACCGCAAATGTGCTCTTCGACGCCACCCCAAAGTATTGAGTTGGTGAAGTACAGAACAGAAAGGCGGTCGTCAATTGAGCGCTGTTGATGAACGACTTTCATAGGCTGAAGGTGGCGATACTGGACAGATGCAGCACCTGCGGAGCAGCGGTCATGGATTATCAGATGTCGCGGCGGCAGATCGACTCCTGCGCAGCCACCACGGGAATGACGCAAGCACCGCCGCGCCGATGCGGGCACGCTTTTTCTTAGGGGTGAGTGACATAGGCTTTTCCACAAACAGATATAGGAGGCTTGCACTCACCCACGTAGCAGTCAGTCCGGCTACCAGAGCCGCAAAGTAAACGAGGACTGGGTGGTGTTGAGGCTGCAACCGCGCGAGCAGCGTGGCCATGGCCTTCAAAGTGAGACCGTGCGCTAAATAGTACGAGTAGCTGATGTTCCCCCAATACCGCATCGGTCTCCAGGTGCACACCTTGTGCAGAACACCAGGATATTCCAATGAATAAAGAACAAAAAAGAAGATAGACACACTCATTAGCACAACGGACAGGACCCCGCTGGCGCGCGTTCCCAAGTCTTTTGGTTGAACTGCGAAATGGTAGCTGACTATAAGGACGAGGACACAAATCGAAATCCACTGCCCTCTCCGCGTAAGATATGCGCGGGCCTTTCCGGTCGTAGTAACTTCTTGAAGCAGCATGCCGGAGAGAAAAGCTAACATCCTGATGTGACTACCGTGGAATACAAATGCCTCTGACAGTGAGAATATTCCCCATATACCGCTAAGCAGTGCGATGCGACGGAGGCTATCTTGTCTGTCATGGCCTAAGAGAAATACCACCAACGGCACGGAAAGGTAAAACGCAAACTCGAAACTGAGGCTCCACGCCACCGTCACGATAGGCACAATTCTGAACAAGCCCGGCAAGAGGAGAATGTTTTCGAGAATGTACTTCGCGGCTGCCCAGGTGTGCACGGGGATCTTGCTCTCGGAAGGAAATACCACCGAGAGGACGAGATAGGTGCTCAGCACGGCAAGGAAGGCGGGATAAAGGCGTTCTACTCGGCGCCGCACAAATGCGAGATACTTGACTGGCTTATGGACCAGTGCGCCGTAAATGATGAACCCACTCAACACAAAAAACAAATCCACTCCCGCATTACCAACCCGGCCAAAGTATTCGGAGACGCCAAACAGACGGGGGTAGGAAGCGACGTACGACCCGAAAAAGGCGTGCACATGAACAAAAAAAATAAGCAGAACTGCCAAGCCTCGCAGCCCTTCCATCGGCAGCAATCGCGTACCTCCGCCGGGGCTCTCGAACCAGTCCTGCCCGGTGTGGCTAATATGTTGTCGCAACGCTGTTATTGATGACATAAGTTACGTGTCGAATGGACAATGTCGCTTCTAAGCGCGATCAATGATGAAAGTGGGGTTGACTGCCGCAACGTCGCACGAGGGCTATTGTTTACTTACTCAGTCCATCTCAGGGGAATCGTCGGCGCTACATCGAGACGTTCAAGAGGCTCCGAATACGGTTCGCTGGCGGCTCCCCTCAGAAAAGCAGAACCGCTTATTCGTGCGGCTATCGAGTCTGTCCGGTGCCGATCTTCGAAGTGTGCGTCGCTCACGCTGCAATTCGGAGTTGAGGCGGTACTAAGTTGCTGTACAACATGCTCTGAATGGGGACGGCGATTGCGGAGCAGCGTTGGAACGGCGGCAGTTAAAGCCACCATGATCCAAAATGGCTTCTGATACTCAGCGGAAACGAAGATTGCCGCGGCTGAAAACCCGAGCAACCCGGCTTGCATTGCCTGCCCGGCATACTGCAGGAAGGTGTTACCACGCCTCTTGCCTTCGGCGCGCAACTTGCCTGCGGACGATAGCGCTCCAGCTAAGACTGCGCAGTACGCCAGAAATCCAGGAATACCTAGCTCGGCTGCAACTTCCAGGAAGGTGTTGCACGCTATGCCCTGGAAGCCTTCCACTTCTTTGGATAATGACTGTGCGGTGAAATTGCCTAACCCGATGCCGCTTAGAGGATGGTTAGAAATCATGTCCATGCCGGCGCTCCAAAATTCCCTCCGTACCTGTGCACCAACATAATCACCATAGTTTGGGTGCATCATTCGCAATAAAGGGGAGGCCGGAGAGAACATCAGCATGGGTATCAGTAGAATCGCGATTACAATGGCTGAGCGCCGTGACTGGCCAGAGTGCAGGATCATGTAAAGCACAGCTACGCACAGCCCCACTAATCCGCCGCGAGACGATGCAAGTGTGAAGGCAACCAAGATGATTACCAAGGCCGCCGCGCACAACCAGCGCCGCAAACGAGAACCTTTCATTTTCATAAAATAAACTGCCATTGGTATCACTAGTAACGCGCAAGTCGCGAAGTAATTTGCGTCGCCCGCGATATACCCGGGCCGCACATTCGTGCCCCCGGACGCTTGAAACTCGCGAATGACATACAGCGACGCCACCGACACTCCCGCGATCGCTGCCAGCAATGTATTCTGCAGTCGTTCGTACGTGTTCACGACGCATATCGTTATGAAGAAAAGCGGCAGATAATTGAAGTACATGAATATGGGGTTAAAGGTGAGGTTCTCTGTCTTGCTGAGAGTAAAAAAGGACACCGTTGCGATACCAAGCAGTACAAGAAAAGAGCGGGTTTCCCAGGGCTTCACAAAGGCGGGTAGCCTCCGAGACACCAACAATGTGAGGAACGCATAACCACAGCACAGGATGCCAAGCCACTTGACAACCGTGAGGCCCGCGAAGGGCGCCTCGAACAGTGGATGATTCGGCATCGGCGAGATCAGCACTAAAATATAAAACAGGATCATTTGCTTTCCTGAAGCCGGGGCCGCTAAACGACCGAGCTAACCAGATCCGCTCTTCCACGGGTACATACAACGTCGTAGGCCCGCGCAGCCGTAATACGGTGTGGGTTAAAGCTGCGGAACTGTGCGATGTCTGGCATACCGAACGAGGAGATTGGGGCGATCGCTCTCAAGTGACTTGATATACGCTATCGTACTCCGGTCCACCGGGGCACGTTCGATGCGTCGGCATCCGCTAATACCTTCCCATACGCCGTTCAGAAAAGTCGACAGGTGCCCCGTGCGTAAAGCGAAGTAAGCCATCATGGCTAGCCGGAATGATACAAAACGTAACCCCGATAAAACCGGATAGTCCTTATACGCAATCCAGATATAGTTACGAGTAAACAGGAAGTACGGACGACTATTCGAGCAGCGTCCCTCTGGCGACATCAAGTGACGCACCTGAATTTCGGGAGTGTAGAGAATTCTATACCCGTGATCCAAGATGCGGAGGCCGAGGTCCCACCCCTCATGGTAAATAAAGAGTGGCTCGAAGTACAAACCTGCATTATCGAAAACGACGCGGCGGTAAGCAACGGCACCTTCAACAAAAAAGTGGGTCGGGAACTGCACGTCGGCGAATTGCCGCCAGTCTTTTGGATGGCACCACTCCCGCAGGCGCATGTGCCCGGTCTGGGCATCGCGAAGTTGAAACGCTAATACATGATAATCGGGATGGTCATCGAAAAGGCGAACAACAGTGTCAACTGCGCCGGGGGACAAGAAGCTGACGTCGTTGTCCAGGGTAATCACCAATTCGCCCTGGGCTGCGCGGATTCCGACATTCCGGCCAGCGCAGCTGCCGAGATTAGCATCGAGTTCAATCAGTTGAATGTCAGATCCAAACTTGTGCACCACGGCTGCCACGTTCTCTTCGGAGTGATTGTCCACCACGATGATTTCTTTACGTGGGTACTTCTGGGCAACAACCGATTGGAGCGTCTGTTCCAGCGCACTCAGACGTTTGTAATTCAGAACAACAATACTAACTAGAGGGGACGACATGGATATCCTACCTTTTAATTAAGATATTTGCGAACGACGTCGATAGCAACGGGAACTACCGGCGTCTAAGTCATCCATCGCTTTGGGCTCGATGAGCATTACCTCAGCCGCCCTGAGGGTTTGGGCCGCGCGAAAGTTCAGCGATGTTCCACGTTGCAAACGTTTTTCGACGGCAGGCGTCGACAACACCGAGAAACACGGCAATATTGGCCAGCAGGAAAACGAAAGGCAGCCGCAGCAAACCATTCACGCGGGATTTGCCGTGTTGCCACACACCCATGAGGGCCAAGGTGTAAAAAGCGATCTGCACTGCGAAAAGTGCGGCAAATAAGTGCTGGGGTCGCAAAAGGAAACTCGTTAGCAGCACAATAGCGAGGGGGAGCAGAGTGAGCCATCGCAAGAACTTGCGAGACACGAACTGCCATAGCCGAACACCGCGCAGCTCGTGTCGCAACCTCCACATTCCGAGCGCGCCTTGTGCAGCGATTCTTCGCCGGCGGGCAAACTCCTCCAGGGCCGAACTGCTGCAGCGCTCGAGGGATCGTGCCTGTGGTTCATACAGAATAGCCATCCCCGCGCGACCGACTCGGACGGGATGTTCCAAGTCGTTAGCGAGATCAGGATCGAGGTCGGCAAATAGGGCGCGGCGTAAGCAGTACACCGATCCATCACAAACCAGAACGGATCCGAGTTTGCTCTCTAGTTTGTCTAATGCGGACTCGTACTCCAGATAAGCGTTGCTGCCGATAGTTATCGTCGAGGTCTCAAGGCCCGTCGCATTGGACTCCATCCCGGTGACGCAGCCTACGCGCGAATCAGCAAAGTGACGTACCATCGTTCTTAGACATTGGGGACCAATGTGCGTGTTGGCGTCGGTAAAGAACAGAACTTCGCCGTGCGCCAGTCGGGCCAATCGGTTCAAGGTCATGTTCTTACCGATTCGTTCCCGATTACGCAGGAACCTAAGGCGCGAGTCGCGAACTGATCTAATTGCTTCGTCGGTACCATCGGTCGAGGCGTCGGAACCTACTAGTACTTCTAACCGATCGGCCGGGTAATCCCAAGCTAGTGTTTGCGCTAGTTTCCACTCAATGTCCTTTCGCTCGTTCCTTGCCGCAATGAGCACGCTCACCGTCGGATAGTAGTCGTCCGCAGTTATGGAACGAAAACGGCGCCTCACGGAGAGCGCTTGGAGTATGAGCGGGTAGCCAATCCAGACATAGCCCAGCCAAGCTGCACTCAACCCGAAGAGCCATCCTTCGCCGGTCATCGTCCACCCCGACCGAGCAGTAGGATCTTAAATGTTTTTAGTAGCGTCACCACATCCAATCCGATGGACCGGTTCTTTACGTAAAACAAATCATAGGAGAGTTTGTCCACATTATCTTCGATGGAAGAACAGTAGTCCCGATGTACTTGCGCCCAACCCGTGGCTCCAGGGCGTACTGCCCAGCGTTGGCGGTAGTAGGGTATTTGGCGAACCAGAGATGCTTCTTGATCGGGAACAAACGGTCGCGGCCCAATGAAGTACATGTTGCCCTTTAGGATGTTGAACAATTGCGGCAATTCGTCCAAATGAAAGCGGCGAATCCACTTGCCAACTCGCGTACAGCGAGGGTCATCACGGGTGGCAGGGGCTAGTGTGTCAGCACGATCGGCGCCCGCCCTCATGGAACGGAATTTGAATAGAGTGAAGGGCTGACCATTTTCACCCACGCGTGTCTGCCGGAGGATTGCTGGCCCATCAGAGTCGAGCCGTATCAGCACGGCAGTGAGTAGCATGACCGGCGATGCGATAATCAGGGCGATAACTGCAAAGAAGACTGAAAAACTTCGGTTGAGACAAACTCTGACCAAGGACCTTCTAAACCTACGGGAAAACAACAACGAGCTGATGCTGAACGCGTCCAGCCAGACCTTGCCAGTCAGTTCCTCGTACAATTCGGTGCCGTCCTCGACGCTTAACCCAGCGGCTTTCAGTGCCATTAGTCTTTCGACAGGTAAACATCCACGTCGTTCGCCTATCGCGATGATTATCCGGCGGGCCTGGCCCGATTTTGCCATAGTCCAAATTACCTCGGGAGAGCCAAGGTAGCGCACGCCCGCGAATGTGTGGCCAGCATGGCTGTGTTCCACAATGCCTAGCACGCGAATACCAATATCAGGGCGACTACGTAACTCGCGGATAATACTGGCTGCCAAGGGTCCAGAGCCCCACACGACAGCCGGTTGAGCAAAGCCAGGCCGCATGGCAAGCTCCGCGAACAGGTAACGTGAGGTCGTGAGGGCAGCACCAAGCAAGACCATGCCAAACAATAGTGTCGGCACGTCAATACGCACCCACACCCAGGCGCGGGGCACGGCTGCGATGATCAGCATCGTCAGCCCCACTGCTTGGATGATTCGCGACAGACTGTGCGCTTGGTGAGTTGTAACCTGCGGTTCATAAAAATCTAAGCAGTACATGCAAAGCAGGATGAGGCTCCCCGCCACGCCGACTTGGCCGTATGTTGTGGGTGCCCAAGCGAGCTGCTGACCCAAGCCAGTCCTGCACGCCAGGAGGAGCGCCATAAATACCAGCAGCGCCTCACTGATCATAAGACCCAGACTGCGGAGGGACACTGATCTGTTAGCAATACGAATCATGGCATTGGTTGCGCAAGCTGGCGAACTAAGAACCGCAGATCCGTTTGAAACGCTCGGCACGATTCAACGCTATGCCCAGTACTTTGACGCCGAAGGATTTAGGTAGGCGGGTTTGGACCTGCACAGGTGATGCTGCTGTAATCGATGATATCAGCGGATCGTGCGGCAGCCGTCAGGTCAGCGGCTAGTTGCTGCGCGACTGCGCCTAACACGAATACTACGACACTGAAACCGCATTAGCATGTCTCTGAGACGCTGCTGTGTTCACAACCACCCCGGCAACGGTTCCCACGTATGTGTTCGGCGGCACTCGGTCTACCGGTCGGGTAGATGCATGCGAACTGGTCGTTTCGTCCGGTGCTGGCAACTTACGGCGCAACACCGTACCGAATACGAATAACAACGAACCAAGCGTTACGAGAATGCCAGTTTGGAAGCCATTCACAGTATTAGCGATGAGAACGCTCGTACTTACGAGGGTTAAATAGTATGGAAGCATTTCCGTTATCTCCCTCCTCTGCACACTTTGGATCGGCGTGCCGAATGGTTGTTTGTACCGGCAACCAACCGCAGGATCTTCAAATTAGACATGAATGCATCTCCCTTGCGAAATGTTTTTGCGTGCTCCTTCGGAGGAGGTCAGACTTAGGATTTCATGACGGCTTGATAGTAATAGTCACTTTGCGCCGTTTTTGTCGAAGCATTCAGCACGGTGCCGAGGAGTTTTGACTGCTCCATTGCTTCCAGGCCTCTCCTTAGTAGGTCCCGTCCCGTCACACCCTGGCGAGCAACCAAAAGAAAACCATCTGCCTGGCGCATCCAGATACTCGTATCAGCGAGGGGCAGCACGGGAGGAGAATCGATGACGATCCAGTCAAACCATGTACTCAACTGGCGCACTATGGTCGATAGTCGTCCTGATTGCATCAGCTCGAGGGGATTTGTTGGCGTACTGCCGGCAGGTAATATCCAGAGACGAGTATCTTCAAGCTGATAGATGCTTGTCGTGGGACCACCCTCGCCTTGCAACCATTCACTTATACCCAGAATCTTGCCCAACCCGAATTGTTTCGCCAATGTAGGTCGACGCAGGTCTCCATCCAAAAGCAACGTTCTTTGCTGCGTTCTGCTGGCGAGAGCGCAAGCGAGGTTGGCAGCGACCGTGCTCTTGCCTTCCTGCGGGATGGTACTTGTGATCAGCACTTTCTTGAGCGGGCGGCTTTGTTGAAGCTGGCGGAGGCGGAAGCCGAGAAAGCGGAATTTTTCGGCGGCTAGACCGTGCGGCTCAGTAAAAAAAACGAGCCGGCTTGTTGGCGCAACGGTGACTTGCAGAGGAAGAAGGCTTGGGAAAAGCTCGTTTGCCACCTCGACTGTAGGCAGTTCCGGTGCAGGCGCTTCGGCTAAGCCCCTAGAACGCTCAGGCTCGCACCAAGCGGCACTCGGAACAGATGGCGCCGGCTCAGGGGTTATCTGATCCTGCGTCGCTTCGAAGACCTCGGTCGCGACCGACAGCATATCGGGGTATTCGATACCCGACTGCTCCGTCCCCGATCTCTGCAGTGCGTCAAATATACGACTCATGGTTTGCTGGCTCCGGTGCCGACGACCATCCTTAGATCTGTGCCGCTCCGTTGCGCCCGCTGGAGGCTGGCAAACAAGTCCAAAAGAGTTCGCGCCGCGCGTTGCAGTTCAGCCGCATGGTCATCGTTGCGCAGGTGCTCACTCGGCGCTGCACGCACGACATTCAGGCGAAAGTCTGCGGCAATCTCCGCAACGATTTCGGGAGTCACAGACTGCGTCTGCTTCGCGTATCCGTGAATGAGCGCGTTCTCGCAGAGTGTGTTGATCAGGCGCGGAATCCCGTGTGCATGACGGTGGACTTCACGGACCGTGTCGAATGGAAAAAGCTGGGCAGGATTCGAATTTCCCGCTAATTGCAGACGACGATGGATATAGCCCTGTGTCTCGTCCAAATTCAGGGCACCCAGGTGAGAGCGCAAAGCAACCCTCTGCTTCAATTGCCTCAAATCGATCGCGTCCAGTTTGTCGTCTAGTTCTGGCTGGCCTACAAGAAGAACCTGCAACAACTTCTCCTGGGAAGTCTCGATATTCGTGAGAAGCCGAACTTCCTCCAGCACGTCGGTAGAGAGATGGTGGGCCTCGTCCACAACCAGCACGGTCGTGAGGCCTTTCTGATGGCGAGCGCTCGCATAGCGGCTTAGTTCGAGGAGAAGGTCACTCTTGTTCTTGCCCGCGGTGGGTAGCCGGAAATCTCCCGCGACATACTGCAGAAACTCCATCGGACTAAAACGCGGATTAAAAACATAAGCGAACGCCACGTTTGTGCGTTGCAGTATCTGAACCAAACAACGGACAAGCACGGTTTTGCCCGTACCCACCTCGCCCGTCAATACCACGAAGCCTTTGCGGCGCTTCACGCCGTAGTAAAGCGACGCCAACGCCTCGTTGTGCTTCTTCGTTGGAAACAAAAACGAAGGATCAGGCGTGATTTCGAAGGGATTCCGTTGCAAATTGTAAAAATGTTTGTACATGGATGCGGACTTAGCCGCGCAAATAACTGAATGCCGATCCCGCCAGTATCGTAGCAAACACTGCGGCTGCAGTCGCCAAACTGAGCCACAGTTTTCGTTTTGCGATTTCGGCGTCCCACACGGTCACGATCGCCGGAATTTCGCCAATGACCTCCTTCGGCAGCAACTTTCTGATGTCCTTCAGGTTGTGCAGGCGATCGTCCAATATCTCAAATGCCCCCGCTACGACTAGGCCCAGAGCCAGACCGATGCCCAGCCCGATTCCGCAAAACTTCATCCGATTGGGAAATTCCGGCTTTTGCGGCAAACTCGGCGGATCCACAACGTGGAATCGTTCTCCCTGTTGTAGCAATTCCATACTGGTGGCCATCGCAGAGTCATTCTTTTTCTTCAGAAGCTCGTCATAATTCGCTTTGGATTGCTCGTAGCCACGAGTCAGATCAGCCAACTGCTGCTCGCGGACCGGCTCCTGATTCAAACGCGCCTGATACTCGTCAATCTTAGCCGTCAGCCCCGCGATTGCGCGCTCGCGGTTTGTGATCTCGACCTGATTAGATGACAACTGGCTTTGTATCTGAGGCGAGATCGCCGCTTCGGTCGAATCCACGCCCTGGCTGAAGGACCCAGTGTTTTCTCCATCTACTGCACCATCGCCCTTTGTCTTCAGGCTTGCAAGAAGCTGATCTCGCATTCTCTTGGTCTCAGTAATTTGTTCTTTAAGCTTGCGTACGTCGGGATGGCGGTCGGTGTAGTGGGAGCTTAGATCGGCGAGTTGTGTTTTGAGCTTGTGCAGTTCCTGGTCAAGAGCCGGAACCCCAACGGTGGCCCCGTCCCGACTCTTTCCAGATCCTTGCAACGCTCGGTACTGCTCCTCCAGCGTTTGCAGGTAGACATGTTGCTGCTTGGCACTGTTGAGCGCATCCTCTTCATTCCGCAGTTGGGATTGCAATCCGCTCAAAATCTGGAGGTTGCTCGCCAGTTGCCCGGGCATCTCTCCGACGTGCTGCCCTTTGAACTGACGGATCCTGTCCTCTTGCTGAGCAAGGCTTTGTCGAGCCGCTTCCAATTGAGTTTCGAGAAACTTAGTCGTGTCCTCCGACTGCTGCTGGCGCACCTCGAGGTTTTCGTTGATGAACAGATTGGTCAATTCACCTGTGATCTGTTGGGCGATATGAGGGTCGCGTGACGTATAGGAAACATTGAATGAGCTAATCTGGCTTCGTGCGTCGCGCACCAACTCGATTGCGACATCTTTACGCATCAGTTCAACCTTTTCGTCGGGCGAAGGCTTCGCGGCCTCGCTGGCGTAAAGACCAAATTTATCAATGATATGCAGCAGACGTGTCCGGCTCAAGATTTGTTGGGTAATGCTCTGTAAACGCTCCTGCAAATCGTCACTGATGTTCGGGGTGACGTAGTTTTTGGGCATGCTGGGTTGCTCGACCAGAATGAGCGTGCTTGACTGATAGCGCGGCGGGAGCACCCAACTTGCAGTCCACACGATAGCCCAACCGATGAACAAAGGTATCAGGAAATGGATATGCCTACGGCGCACCAACCCCAGGTAATGCTGAAGGTCGAAGCCTTCCGGATTCTTCTCTTCGAGATCGTTAACCATTATGGTTATCTTCCAAGCGGTCTTGAGAACTGATAGGAAATCGAAACGAATTCGCGATTGGTGTTTGGGGATGAGGCGAGGACGGCAATCGTGCTGTAATCCTGATGAAGTCGCGTGTATCCCAGCTGCACATTGAAATGCTGGCCGAACTGCTGCTGCAACGATGCGGTTCCCGAAACAGTGTGTCCTTTGCCGGCCAACGGCGTGACGACCAAGGCGTCATTCTGGGCATATCCGGCTGTCAACAAAGCGCTCAGCGTCCGCGAAAGTTGTTGCCGTATCGATCCACTGGCACTGTCCATTTGCACGGCACCGACGAGCCCGCCGCCGCCCGAGATCATATGTGAGTAGCTGACGGCAATGCTGCTCAGGCGCCCCTGCCAGCTCAAGCTGCCCCCAACGTCCGGGTGCCAGCTTTGAGATGCCGGCGAGGAGACGGATACGCCGTCAGAGAACTGCGGGCTGATGTCTGCGTATTGAGGGCCACCAAAAAAGGAAATCGAGAATCTGGGCGTCGCATACAGCGTGTAGAGAAGAAGAAATGAGTGCGTTTGGGTCTGGTTGGTTCCGGGTGCGGGATACGACAGCAGCCGTTGGTACTCGTAGGTCACGCCAACGTAATGCATTCTCGACATCCGGAGCGCATAAAAAATAGACCCGCCCTGCGAACTCGAATCAGACAAGCCTGGGACCTCGGCCAGATCTGAGTAGTGCAAGTTGGTGAATGTGCCGCCGGCTCCCATCATCTCGTTCGCAGCAAACTGGTACGTAATGCCGACATTTCCGGAATTGTTGAGCTGGTTGGCAAAGGGCGCAATCACCGATTGGTTGGGCTCCTGAGTCCCTCCGGAAACCGGTCCGGCTGCCCCCAAATACGACTGATTGAATACGCTGGAGCTTTTGTGGAAGCCATCTCGTGCACTGAAGGTCACGTGCGGGCTCAGGCGGTACTGGAAATCGATCGACGCGTTCTGGTCCGCCTCGTTCCGCGAACTTGTGTGTTGGTAAAACGTGAATCCCGGCGCGTACGTCAAATTCCAATGAAGCCGCGAAGTGGTCTCGTCCAGAGCCAGCGTCGGCCACACCGAATAATTCACATCGCTCACCGGCGCAGAGTTCGACACGGAAGTCCCTAAGACATTGTCGTTGTACGCGCTCGAGAAGGTCACGCCGCCTTGCAGGTAGTTGGAATGCTCTTGGGAGGTGGGTACCTCCGGGTACGATTGGCCGCTCACTGTGGGCGGAATCAGCATTCGATCCTCGCTGTTATTGGGGGTATTGTCCATTCCGTACGCAGGGGCAGGTTGCCTCAGCATATCGTCCACCTGCGACCAGAGGGGCGCCACGGTCAGCAAGAGCAACCCAACGCAAATTTGCTGAAGCGGTTTCACGTTTAGGGTACGACGATCGTGTCGCGGGGCTGGAGCTTAATGTTCTGGGCTGGATTCTGACCCTTGACCACTTCCTTGTAATTGAATGGAAGGCGTGTCTGGCTGCCGTCCGCGTTTTGACGCAAAACGTAAATGGATTTCTGTTTGGCAAAGTCGCGAAATCCACCGGCGATGGCAATCGCATCCAGGACCGTGGCTGAATTATTGATCACGTACGAGCCGGGCCGATTCACCAGTCCCAGGATATTGAACTTTTGACTATTGATCTGCTGAACGATGACGGTGACTTCCGGTTCGGCGATGTAACTCTTCAGCCTGGCGGCGATGTCTTGTTCCAGTTTCAGCGGAGTTCGCCCCGTGGCTTGTATTTCCCCGACCAGCGGCAGCGAGATCTTTCCGTCCGACCGTACCGGGATGGATCGCGATACATCCGGCTCTTTCCATACATTGATGGCCAAAACGTCGTCATTGCCGATCACAAAACTGTCGTCGTGCGGCTTGGGCGCGTTGGAAGGATCCGCATTTTGCGACGATTGCGCAGCGGTGGGGTCTGAAGCAGTTGCAGGACTTCCCGACCCCGCTTGCGCCCAAAGCGCAGGCGATAACAGAAGGCAGAGTGAGGCCGCGACCGCGCCTGTCTTCCAAGACCCGCTGAATCCCTTTGCCGTAGCAATCTCCTCGCGCTTCTTGCTCACGCTGTGTATTTGTCGCCTCGACTTGCTTTTCCGTTTCCTTTGGCCTGATCTGAAGTTGCCAATCCCGCGTTCGGGAGTGGGGAAAGGAAGGATTCCGAAGCACTCATGTGATATTGGTCAATCTTGTAAAGCATTGTGCGATAGCTTACTCCCAGCATCCGGGCGGCAGCCTTCCGATTCCAACTAGTTTTCCCAAGTGCCGCCCCGATTGCGGTCCTCTCGGTTTCACACTTTATTCCCCGGATCAGTGATTTCAGGGATTTCGGCACGGACATGCTCGCACTGCCTGAAACTCCTTCAGACGGGTTCGCAGCCACACTAAGAGTTCGCCCATGAGGCCGGTGGCCATTGCTCCCGATGCCTGGACCCGACCCGCTCACGGGAAATTCTTTATCGCCCGCCACCAGATAGCGTTTGACAAATGTCTCCAATTCTTCCAGGTTCCCGGGCCAGGAGTGATTCAGGCACGCCTCCAGTGCCGACGGGGCAAATTCTCTTGGAGGAAGACCGTAATACTTGGCCAGCTTGTGCATGGAATAACGCAGAAGAGCGTCGATTTCGGCCTTGCGTTGCCGCAAAGGGGGCACGTGGATGGTGAAGGCGCTCAGACGGTAATGAAAATAAAGACCCTCTTCCAGGCGTTTCTCTGCAAGCGCGCGATCCAACTTGTCGCTACTCGCTGCGAGAATGCGAACCCCAACCTCGACTGAAATGTCGTCGACGGAGCGGACAGTTCGCCTGTCTTGCAGCACCTGGAGGAGCCTAGATTGCAGTGCAAGTGGCATCGCCGTGATCTCATCGAGGAGAAGCGTGCCTTTTTCGCCAATTTCGAGCTTGCCCAGGCCTGTCCGGCCACCCGCTTTCGAAGACCCATTCGAGGGGCTATTCTGTCTGCCGAACAGTTCGATCTCCAGCAGGTCTCCCGGCATCTCGGAGCAATTGACTCTCAGGAATTTGAATCCGGAGTGAACCGATCGCTTGTGGATCAGCCGGGCAACAGTACCTTTTCCACTTCCTGGCTCTCCCAGAATCAGCACCGGAACATCTGCCTGCGCTAGTAACTCCGCCTGCGCGCGAAGTTGCTGCATGACGGGACTTACACTGAGAAAGAATTCATCCTCGCCCAGGGACTCAAAGTCGTGGGTCGCCATCTCTCTTTCCGCGCCGTTCCACGAACCCAGATGTCGGCGGATAAGAGATGCGAGTTGCCCCTCACTGACGGGCCGGATCAGAACATCTTTAGCTCCCAGTCGGGTCGCCTCTTCCTGCCTGTCGCCGTCCGCGGAATCGCAAAGCACGACGATTGGAAGGTCAGGGCGAAGTCTCCGCAGCCACGGTAACGGGTGGAGACCATCGCTGTCACCACGAGGAAGGTCCAGCAATAGCAGGTGAGGCGCTATGCCAGACTGTACTCGCTCCATCGCATCCCAGCCGCTGGCCGAAGTCTCCAAATGCCAGGAGTTGGATTGGGCGGTTGAACCGAGCAGACGAAGCACTGAAGGTTCGCTGCTTACGACGAGCAACCGAAGCGTTTCAATCGTATTTGGCACCATGGTCAATAGACCTTTTTTATCGCGGGAAGAGGAGAGCTATTTCTGGAACTCTCAGGCAGGTTCGACTTCGTATCCTTCTACGCGCACCGCTAGTGATCGCTGAATTGCGTCGATGGAAATAACGAGCGTATGGTCTCCATTGCGCGAGACGAGTATGCCTTCCAGGCCATCGAGGGCCCCACTCCGGATTCGCACACGCTGACCAATCTTAAGAAAGGGATGGGAAGACCAAGATAACTGTGTTTCGACCAAGCTCCGAACGCCATCAATTTGCTCATCTGGGATAGCTGTACCTTCGCCCCTGTCGCCGACGAGGCCGAATACTCCGTCCACCCGGAGAACGCGCAAGCGGGCCAATCGATCCGGAATAAATTTCGCAAATACATAGCAACTGAATAGGGGCATCTGCACTGTCTTCTTGCGATCGCTCCATCGGTGCACCTCTGTTACAAGAGGCAGAAAGGTGGTCACGCCTCTCTCTTCGAGACGATGGGCCACGATTTTCTCATGGCGGGGACGAGTGTGCAGTCCATACCACCGCTCAGCCTCGGTTTCTACGAGAGGAGGCGGCTGCGAAAGATCCCACGATAGGCTGCTGACGACCATAGCTTCGCCCTCTAAGTCACTCTTCTCAGAATGACCCTAAATAGAAATACCTGCACTGTTGCTTTCGAAATCTCAGCGAGGAGATTTCAGGGGGAGATGCCTGTGGTCAGGAAACGGGGGAAGGATTGGTTTCCTGCTAAACCAAATGCATTGTCCTATCACAAATCGTCGTTTACTACGATCCTTATCTCACCAAGTCCGCAAACGAACTGCAGTGCCGGGGAAGCCAGAGGATTAGCGATTGATAATCTTCGCCCGCCCGAGACCGATCAAAATACGTGGCATTGCAGATGGTTGCAATAGCTAGAAGTACCCTGAGGCCACATTCTCATGATGCTTTAGGTCGATATACCTACAACCGGTTCAATAGACTCCGAGAATATATTCTCAATCAGGCCCATGCCAGGATCCTTCGGGGATTTCGCTTAGCGCATTCAATCGATTGATTCCAAAGGAACGTATGAGCCGTGCCGGCTTTGCTTTTAGCCTGCGTAGGCAGCTCAGTGATAGCTCGAAGATCTCACGAGCTCAAAAATAACGTGCCCGGGTGAAGTTGAACGATTTTGCAACTCTAATTGCGGAAGATTGGACTACTGGCTCAGATCGGGGCGGGTTCCGCGACGAATTTGCCCTGCTTCAGAAGGCAGCGGAGGCAGGTCTGCCTGCGGCGCAAAGAGGAAGCGTAGAGAGAGGCATGCGAATGAGTTCGGAGTTGTTTGTCAGAAGACCTTGATTGCAGCAGCATCGGCGGAGCAATTAAAAAGGCCAATTCTCCCAACACGGCTGACACGCTTGCTTTTCAGATCAGACAGCGGGACCACGGAGGCGCGGGCCCAAATGCCAGACCAGTACGACCGGGAGCAGCGGCGACAACGAGCGTTAGGTGGTGGTAGCAAGGTGTGAGCCCACCTTCGGCTTTATTCCGAAATAGTTGGCGCGTTCTCGATCAACAGCACTTACGAAAAAGGCAGTTAATTGACACAATTCACCCCCGAAAAAATGGCCGACTACGAGAGGACTTTGAACCTTGCAACAAAACTGGCAGGTTGCTCGCGAGCGACTGGAGTGAGCGCAGACTCATGGCCCAATAGTGCCGAATTGGCACTGAGGAGCCATTTACACGAATGCTGTCAACCAGATACTCTCGCTCGTTGATTAGTAGCGCTGAAAGAATAGGGCCTCTTTCACCCACCAATTCCAAGCGGCTTCGATGCCATGTGCGGGAACCGCATCCCGCTGGGTGGGGGGAATTCTTTTGCTAGAACTTCGACGGGATTACGAAAAGCCCTGCAAGACTGGTTTCAGGAGAGTCACGGTTTCAGTTCGAATGAATTGAACCCGGGGTCCCAGACTGTTAAGCACTACAGGAGGTGCCAATGGAGCACGCTCACAATAAGCAAGCAGCTACAATCCGTGTACTCGTTGCCGACAATTCGCGGTTTCATGCACAATTGCTAGTCGGAGTTCTCAATCGTGATCCCGATTTTCAGGTCGTCAGTTCGGAATTGGATGCCGCGAGTGTAGTGGCCGCTTCGATCACCCAAAAAATCGACCTATTTGTAATCAGCGGCTTCGCGGACGACGACGCCCAGCGTGGGTTCCGGATTCTGGAAGAACTGCGTCAAACGCGCCCCAAAACGCGCGCGGTCATGCTTTTGGACTGTTCCAAGCCTGAGTCCGTTCTAGAAGCCTTTCGAGCCGGAGCCAGAGGGGTGTTCGATCACCAAGAATCCTCAGACATGCTCTGCCAATGCATCCGCAAGGTGCACGGTGGCCAGGTATGGGTCAACAATGAGCAGTTGGCTCTGGTGCTCGATGCCTTGGCCTCGGCACCCAAGGTTCGGGCCGTCAACAGAAACGGCATGAATTTGCTTTCAAGCCGCGAAGCAGAGGTCGTGAGCTATCTGGCTGAGGGACTGAGCAATCGCGAAATCGCCGCACACCTGGGCTTGAGCCAGCACACCGTTAAGAATCACCTCTTTCGCATCTTCGACAAGCTTGGTGTTTCTAACCGAATCGAACTGCTGTTTATGACGCTCAGCCCCAGCACAGTGGCGACTCCACTCCTCCGGGGCTTGCTAGAGGAACCCGGCCTGCAGAACAAGGTATCCTTTCCGCCCAGTTGATGTTGGCGCGCGCAGCTCTTGGATCGGACGGGCAACCGACAGCGACGTCGTCTTTGCCAACGTTTGGTTCTGCGTTGCGCTTGACCAGGTCGCCCGCACCAATAACGCCGTGAAGAAGGCTATGAACCCAGCCCAACTAGCCGAAGCCAAACGCAGGGTTCGTGAGCAAATCAACAAATCGCGCCGTATCGAGCCCTCGCCTTCCGCTCATACATATTCGGTTACGAACGCGGCGTAGTCGCCTGACTCCTCAGCGACAGCGGAAATAGAGAGCTACTTGGATTCCAGCTTCTTGCGGATGCGGCGCAGTTCCATCAAGCTCAGTGCGGTTACCGAACGCAATACGGATCCAGACAAATGATCACAATAGTATCCATCGGGATCGAAACCGAGGCCACGAAACTAATAGTGTTTGCCAATAGCACATTCGAAGCCGCACTCAGGAGTCGTCTCAAACAAATTCCAACATCATATTTAGGAGCGCGACCGAAATTGAGGACCGATTAGTCATTAAGCTAACCTCCACTATCATTGAGGTGGAGAACCGAAATGAACCACGGTGCAGGAGCGACCGATGAATTATAGAGCAGCGGATCGGTCTCGCGCGGGTGAATGATATGGGTAAGGGAAAACTTCTGCCGCGGCTAAAGGTGGCGAACGAATTCTGGTAAAGGGTCCGGCTCAGCTCGTGGCTGGAAGATGATTTTCGATTTCAGCAATGGGACGCTTGCACTCAATGGCGATTGCAAATCCAGCACCAGCTTCTAACCGCTCCACCCGCACAACCTGGCCCTCGCCTACTAGCAGGACCGGGCGGCGCAACCGTGGGCCTTTCACTTCAATAGTTAAGCTGACTTGCGCCTCCGGGGGAAGCGAATCGTTGGCTTTCACAAGCAGGCCGCCGATGCTAACGTTTCTGCTAATGGTATCGAGTTCGCGGACCGTGCTCCCGGATGGAAAAGCAACGTGGACAGGGAACCGGAGGTCGAAGCGACGGTACCTGCGTTCTCGTGGATAAGGCCCGGCGGGATCTTGTGGTTTATGTACCGGCATTTCCCTAGATCCTATTTCTTTTTGCTTGGACCTAACAGGGTACCGCCGGACAGCGACGAATGGACATGAATCTTCGTCACCGCCCTACTCTTACCCGTCGGCTCAGCAGCCCTGTGACGCTTGTAGCAAAGCACGGTCAGGCGTCCGTTTGGTTTGTCTGCAGCGTCTTGGTTTGCAAGTCTGGACCAGCGCATCAGCCGCACTAAGGCTCGAAGCCGATCCGCGCGGAACTGATTTGTTTATGATCGCCAGAAGCATTGATTTTAAACGGGATTTTATATGGCGGAGCTAGTCGGGATCAAAACCTACAACCTCATCGGGCGTTGCCTTTTCTTTTTCAAACTCTGCGATCGCCGGGCGCACCAAAGTCTCGTGCCTTGGTCAACAGCATCGTGAACCGCACCTCATCAGCGACGAAACAAATGGAAAAACGAAAAATAAAGCTCCAGCGGATTACTCCACCAGCAAGGATATTTGCCCGTCTGGACCGGATAACCGGGTTCTGCACTGCATTTTTTGATTTCGACGTTACCGGACCCCTCAAAGAAGGCAACGGCTACGTTGTCCGACCAAGAGGTTTCCAGTGTCTACGACGAGTTCCGCCGCGCGCGGAGTATCATTGCCGAGATCAGAAAGGGTGCGGCCTAGTTCATCCCACGACCGGGGATACCGTTTGCTAGCTTCTGGGCATTTTGGTACAAATTTGGCCGGTCACGTCAGGCAGGCGACCGCCTTAACACCCAATGCTGGATTGTCCAGATATTAGGAGTTATATGACGAGCGACAAACCAGGTTCAAAGAGGTGTTCTTTACTCCCTGACCTTAGGCTGAGGAGCACGTTATCCCAAGCACGATGATGATTTTGGCGGAAGCAAGGTTGTTCTTTTCGCATAACCCATCTGGAGAGACAAGCCAAATGCATGCACCGACCGAAGATCGACAGCCGAGTTGTTCTTTGCCAATTTCAAGACTGGTTCAGTTCAGATGTGAAGCGGGAATTCTACGGCGGAGCCGTCATGGAAGCGAAGCGCAAAGCCAATACATTCGGTGGTGCAGCGGGCGCTGCTTCAAGACCTCACCAAATAGCAAAAGGCCGCCAGGTGGACGGCCTCTCCTATGGCGCTTCAAAAGTAATGGACCATTTCACACCACAATCGAAAATCCAAATTCCTCGTAACCTTATGATCGCGTTGGTTGCGGGGGGTGGATTTGAACCACCGACCTTTGGGTTATGAGCCCAACGAGCTACCAGACTGCTCCACCCCGCAGAAAAATCATAACAGTGTGGTGATGCGGGGTCAAACTGCCCGGCGTTCCGGGAGTCTCTTGGCACTTCTCTTAGGACACTACCGTCGCTCGGGAAAAGAGCAGATCAGTAAAGCAGACTCGAGTAGTTTCGCATTCTATCCGCGCTTTCCTTGGCGGGCCCGCTTGAATTCTTGAGGTCTCGTGCTCGTCTTGAATTCTAAGCGGACCCGCTCCTGGAGTGTCTCTGCCCAGCTTGCACGCGTGCTTCAGCGGCTCACTTTCTTGCGCTCGCAGGCATCTACGATCTTCTTGGGATCAATGGCATCTTTGTCAATCTGCTCTTCCAGAATCTTTCCGTCTTTGCCGATCAGGAAGTTGATGCGGCGCGCGGCTTTGTACTTGTCAACGTAGACGCCGTACTGGCGGGTGACATCTCCACCCCAGTCGCTCAGAAGCGGGAAGGTAACGCCAATCTGGTCGGCAAAGGCTTTATTGGCGAAGGGGCTGTCCATGCTCACACCCAGAACCTGGGTGTCGGCGGCTTCCAGCGTCTTGAGATTCTGCTGGAACGCCTTCATTTGCGCGGTTCAACCACCGGTGAAGGCAAAGATGTAGAACGCCAGAACGACGTTGCTTTTGCCGCGATACTGGCTTAAGGAAACTTCCTTTTCGTCGCTGCCATCGAAATATGGAAGTTTGAAGTCGGGAGCGACGTCGCCGACTTTTAATTTAGGCGGCGGCTCAGGCTTGCTGCCCTGAGCTTTGATCTGCGGGCAGACAATCGCCGCCGTCAGCAGCCAGACCCCTAACATTGTCCAAATACTCTTGCGTTTCATGAAACTCCTTTTCGACAGATTCTTATCTTAAAGCGTACCTCAAGAAGCGTATCCCAAGCGTACCCCGCGGACAGGAACGCGGTCAAAGCGCCAGAATGATTCCGTTAGTAATGATCGACTCTGCACCATGACTGCGTACAATGACTTTGTACAATGATTTGCTCGAAAATGATTTGCTCGAAAACGACCGCTGAACAGCGATTGCTGGACCCTGATCGGATCGGATGAGCCTCCAGACTCTGAACGACATTTTATTTGCGGTCTGTAGCAACCGCCGCGATCGCGTCATGCTGCAAAGAGGAGCCCTGGGCTGGGCGCCGATCTCTTCCACGGAGATTTACCGCGGCGTCGTGGGCCTCGCCCGCACGCTTGAATCCTGGGGAGTTCGCAAAGGCGATCGCGTCGCCATCCTCAGCGAAAATCGCCCGGAGTGGACGATCACCGATTTCGCGGCGCTTTCCCTGGGCGCGGTCACGGTTCCGATTTATGCCACGCAGACGGCGGAGCAGACTGCCTTCATCCTCAACAATTCCGGGGCGCGCGTCATCGCTGTGTCCACCAAGAACCAGTTGGAAAAGGTGTTGGCCATTCAGCAGCAGACGCCGGTGGAACGGATCCTGGTAATGGACGCGGTCGAGACTGCGCATGCCGTCCAGATGCAGGAACTGATGCTCCAAGGGCCGGACGACTTCGATCCGGCGTTCGATGCCCGCTCACGGACGATTGGGCCCGATGATCTGGCAACAATTATTTACACCTCAGGCACGACCGGAACTCCGAAGGGAGCGATGCTCACTCACGGGAACATGGCGTCGAACATCGTCTGTTCGATGCAGGCATTTGACTTCGGAAAACACGATGAGGTGAGCGTATCGTTTCTCCCACTCTCCCATGTGACGGCGCGGCACGTGGACTTCGCGCTGCTCTACCGCGGAGTGGTGCTGGCGTATTGTCCTGACATTGCGCAACTGGCCAAGGCTTTGACGGAAGTGCAACCGGCCATCTTTATTGGTGTGCCGCGCGTATACGAAAAGATTCGGCGGCAGGTTATTGTCAAGACTGCGGGCTTCCCGAAAAATGCGGCCTATCGCTGGGCGCTTTCGGTGGGGCGCGCACACCGCGCCGAAACTCTCGCCGGAATCCGGCCCGCAACGCTCACCTGGAAAATCGCGGATCGACTGCTCTTTTCCAAAGTGCGCGCCGGGATGGGTGGAAAGGCGGAAGAGTTCATTTCCGGAGGCGCGCCGCTGGGCCTGGAATTGGCGGAGTGGTTTGCCGATATCGGTATCCCCATCCACGAGGGCTACGGGCTGACCGAGACTTCACCGGTGATCGCAGTAAACACGCCCTCCGCTCACAAACTGGGGACTGTAGGCAAGCCGCTGGCGAATATCGAGGTGCGGATTGCCGACGATGGCGAGGTGCTGGCGCGCGGGCCCTCGATATTCAAGGGCTATTGGAATCGCCCCGAGGAAACGCAGGCCGCATTTGTGGACGGCTGGTTCAAGACAGGAGATATCGGGTACCTCGACAGCGAGGGATTTCTTTCGATCACGGATCGCAAGAAGGATCTGATCAAGACTTCTGGCGGGAAGTTCATCGCGCCGCAACCAATCGAGAATTCGCTGAAAGTGAACCCGTTCATTGGAACGGCGGTGGTATTCGGTGACCGGCGGAAGTTTCCCGCCGTGCTGATCGCGCCGCACTTCCCTGCTCTGGAAGATTGGGCGCGGGAGAACGATGTTGACTTTGCCTCGCGGGAAGAACTCGTCGCGAACGATAGGGTGCAGGCGCTGTATGAAGGCATCATCGAAGACCTGAATCAGAACCTGGCGCGCTTCGAAAGACTGAAACGCGTGCTGGTCGTACCGGAAGAACTCTCGGCGGCGGATGGAACGCTGACGCATACTTTCAAGGTGCGGCGACGTGGGATTGAGGAGCGGTACCGGACGCAGATTGATGAGATGTACGCAAAGGCGGAGACGGCTGGATGATGAACCACTGGAGCGCCGGGCGTCCCCGCCCGGCCACCTGGCTGCCCAAGGACTAGCTACTCAAGGACTAGATGCCCAACGACGGGCGCGACGCCCGCCCCTCCACTATCTAGCTCGTACCCGCCTGGAGCCGTACAATAAGCTCATGACGGACTCATTCATTATTGCCGGCAGGCAGTTCCATTCCCGCTTGATTGTTGGAACCGGAAAATACAAATCGTTTCAGGAAACTGCCCGCGCCCTCGAAGCCAGCGGCGCCGACATGGTGACCGTGGCCGTGCGCCGGGTGAATCTTGACCGCAGCAAGGAATCTCTGCTCGATTACATCGATGCCAATAAATATTTCCTTCTGCCGAACACCGCCGGCTGCTATACGGCCGATGACACGATCCGCACCGCCCGGCTGGCGCGCGAGGTTGGCCTCTCGGACTGGATCAAGCTGGAAGTGATTGGCGACCAGGCAACGCTGTATCCGGATGTGCAAGCGACGCTCGAAGCCACAAGCGTGCTGGCAAAAGAAGGATTCACAGTGCTCGCCTATACCTCTGACGACATCGTGTTCGCGAAACGCCTAGTGGACGCGGGAGCTTCGGCGGTGATGCCTCTGGGCGCGCCGATCGGCAGCGGCCTGGGCATTCAGAATGCCGCCAACCTGCGAATCCTGCGCGAGTTGATTACGGGAGTTCCGCTGATTGTGGACGCGGGCGTGGGCACAGCTTCCGACGCTGCCATTGCCATGGAACTAGGCTACGATGCCGTGCTCATGAACACCGGCATCGCCGCCGCCCAGGAACCCGTGTTGATGGCGGAAGCGATGAAACACGCTGTGCTGGCGGGGCGGCAGGCGTACATGGCGGGACGAATGCCGCGAAAGCTTTATGCGACTGCCAGTTCGCCGCTGGAAGGCGTTGTTCGGTAGACGAGCGATCGAGGCGCGATAGGAGTTCGGGTGGACGGGCGAGACGCCCGTCGCTCCACCAAAAACATTGGGCGGCCACCAGGGCCGCCCATTTTGCATCTGTTGGACTCGTTAGCCTAAAGCATCTTGACGCTATCGACGTGGATCTTATCGCCGTCAACGTGTCCGGTCACGGCCACGTGATGTCCTTCATGACCCTTGAGGGCATCGGGATTATCCACTGCGAGGACCTTCTGGTCAGTGTCGGTAACGAGGACCGCCTTTTCACCGGCTGCGATGCACTTCTTTGTGCAAGCCTCCGCACCCGCGTTGGCTCCCTTAGCGCCGCACTTCGAGTCGCTGACCCAGCCGTTCACGGTTTGGGCATCGCCGGCAAATGATACCGAAGCCACCATTAAAATCAAAGCTCCGGCAAGTAACAACAAGAGAAATTTCCGCATGTCATCCTCCTCAGATTAGTTCCCACACGTGATGCGATCCCCTGAACTCTATCACAAGAGGAGCAGAGAGGGGCTTCGAACAATTGGAAAGCTGCGGCGGAAGAGTTGGTGTACTATGGCAGGCACAATAGTAACCTCTCCAGGAGGAAACAAAATGGTCGCGCTACTCCGTTTTGACAAGTTACTCCCGCTTCTCTCGCTTCTTGGAATCCTGCTGTTTGCGAACGTTGGCGCGGGCCAGGAGTCCTCAACTCCGCTCCTTCGCCTGCAACGTTCGAAAGCATATCTGAATCTGGAAACGAACGTAGGGCATGCGCAGGGCATGTACGGCATCACCTATGGCAAATCGGGGGATGTATTCAGTTACCCCAACTCACTTTCGTGCCTGGTGGTTTATGGCGACGGCAAGTATGTCCTCGAGAAGAGGGACGAAGCGACTCTAGGGAAGCCAAAAATCAAGACCGCTGAAGGTTCCCTCGCGGCTGATGATCTTCAGCATCTAAAGTCAATCCTCGATGATGAAGCCCTGAAAAAGGTGGCTACACCAAAGCCGCTGAACCTTCCCGACAACGCCGTCGCTATCCGTGAGATCGAGAGTATCGATGCGCAAATTGACCACGCCGGAACACCGCAACGCTTCACGACCGTCAAGGAGCGTGTGAAAACCGGCGGGACCGGCATGATGAACGGCGCAAGCGCCTCGAACGGCATGGACGCTTACCTCGACAATGGGGCGCCGTTCCAGAAGACGCTGAACCCGCTAATGAAATGGTTCGACGGTCTGGAAAAAAAGAGTAAGTCAGACCTCAAGGAATCGAAGCCCCAATATTGTGTACCGATGAACATAGGTTAACCATGACACGACCAATCGCATTTCTCTTCTTACTAGGATTAGGACTGACAGCGGCTGCGGGCTCCGATCAACAACCGACACATGCCCCTCTCAAAGTCTTCCTCAACGAAGTCCAGCCCGGTGTGATGTCTGCCCCGCAGTACTGCACCCTGGTGTTCAACGACCGCCGTTTTCATACCGAGAAAGCGGACGTCAAGCAGGGACGTGACTCTGACCGCAAGGTCTATGAGGGTCAACTCTCTGACACTGACTGGAACGCGTTGGTCGCGATTGTCGACAGCGCGGCATTTCGCGATCTCAAAGTTCCCGGATATGTTCCGCCGCCGGTCATGCAGGACACTCACCCTTATACGATCAGCGTTGCGCGGGACAAGGACTTCCAGAATATGGAGTTCCTGGACAACAAGAGCCTGAAGCCTTACGAGTCGCAGGTAAAACCTTTGCTGCAATGGTGGAAGTCATTTCGTGGGCAGCGCATTCCCGAATCAAGCGCACACGCCGACGCGAGGTGCGCGCTCGACAAGACCCACGCGATCTTCAGTCAGTAGTCAGTAGGACGACCCCTTCAACCAGTACTACTTGTCGTTCTTACTTTCATTCTTGGCGCGGTCGGTGGCGGGCTTCGGGGGAGGATCGGGAGCGACGTAAACGACTTCTCCCCGCCGAGTGTAGTGGAGCTGCTCCCGCGCTTCCTTTTCGATGGCTGCAGGATCGGATTTGAGCGATTTGATCTGGTCGACGTACTGATTGTTTTCTTTCTGCACGCGCTCGACCTCTCTCTGGAGCGCTTGCATCTCGGCGTGCTTCTGGCGATAGATGACCATGCCGTTCGCTCCGAACATGGCGTGTAGCACTAATCCAAAAATAAGAAGGATAGCGGCCACAGTTCCCAGTCGACGCCACTCCATCACGAGCCATGACCAGATAGGGCGCGTCCGTTCGATCCAGCGCGCCGCCGCCGCCTCTGCCCTCGGCGCTTGATGCTTGGCCTGATCTGTAAGATAAATGACCGCGCGCAGGCCTTCCTCCGGACGTGGAAGGATGCGCATTCTCGGCGTTGGTCCTAGTCGAAGATCCATGCTTTCGCTGTCGCTGTCGCGCTCAACTTTGCGAGGTCTTCCCTGCTGCGCGCTTCGCAATAAACGCGCACCACTGGCTCTGTGCCCGAGAGCCGGTAGCAAACCCACGATCCGTTGGCGAGAACAAGTTTGAGTCCGTCGGTCCTCACCGCGCTGGCAACTTTAATGCCATGGAACTCGCTCGGATCGCGACGTAACTTCTCAGTAAACTTCTGTTTTACTTCCGGCGTCAAGCGGAAGTTCTCCCGCGGCGGATAAGAGGAACCAACATCGGCAAATAGGTTTGGCCAGTTGTTTGCCAAGCGAGATGCCACGGTGAGCGACCATTTCGCAGCTCCGACGACACGTGGCGCGCGATGCCCTGCACGGCCCGGTGGACATTGACAAACGTGAACCCTTCGGCCATCACGGCCCGCCATCCAGATGTGCCAAACCTGATTTGCGTTGCCATCGGCTGCCTCGTAAGCTTCCAGTGAGACGTGACCCTGATTCTCTCGCGATTTTGACTCAATTCAATACGACCGATTTTCTATGACCGACAAAAGGCTCGTTCTCACCACTTGCGGTTCACTCGAAGAAGCCCGCAGCATCGCACACACGCTGGTCGAGCGGCAACTGGCAGCGTGCGTCAACATCGCTCCCCAGATCGAATCGGTATATCGCTGGCAAGGCGAGGTCGAGACGGCAACGGAGTGCCTGCTCGTAATCAAGACGACTGCCGACGCTTTCAATCGCCTCCGCGAGGCTTTGAGTGAGCTACATTCTTACGACCTTCCAGAGTGTATCGAGATCGCAATCGAAGATGGCAGCGCGGCGTATCTGGAATGGATTGGATCGTCCGTGCGCTAAGGGCTGCTGGTGGAGAGCCGGGCGTCCCCGCCCGGCCACCTAGCTGCCAAAGGACGGGTGACGCCCGTAGCTTTACGATTCGCTGAGAATGACACTGTGCATTTTATGCCACGACCTTACGGGACACTACGCTAGATCGCCGCCAGCGCCTGCTCAAGATCGGCAAGGATATCGTCCACGTCCTCGATGCCGACAGAGATGCGGACCATGCCGTCAGTGATGCCAATTTTGCGGCGCCCCTCTTCGCCGACAGCCGCGTGCGTCATGGTCGCAGGATGCGAAATCAGGGTCTCGACTCCGCCCAGGGACTCGGCGAGTGAACACACGCGCACCTTGCGCAGCATCTGGTTGGCGTTCGCGAGCGATCCGGTTTCGAAAGCGATCAGGGCTCCGAAGCCGGACATCTGGCGCTTCGCCAGTTCGTGCTGAGGATGATCCGGCAGTCCGGGATAGAAAACCTTCCGCACCTTCTTATGTCTCGAGAGATAGTCGGCAACTTTGCGGCCGCTGCGATCGTGCTGTTCCATGCGAACGGCCAGGGTTTTGACTCCGCGCAGAATCAGCCAGCACTCGAAGGGCGACAGGATGGCTCCGGCAGCTTTCTGAAGAAATGCGAGTTTTTCCGCCTGCTCCGGTTTGGTGCAAACAACGACACCTCCCAGTCCGTCGCTGTGTCCGTTGAGGAATTTCGTGGTGGAGTGGACGACCATGTCGGCGCCAAGCTCGATCGGCCGCTGGAAATATGGCGACATGAACGTGTTGTCGACGACGACCTCAAAGCCGCGCCGGTGGCTAAGTTCGCTGATGGCGCGCAGATCACAGAGCTGCATCAGAGGATTGGTCGGCGTCTCCAGAAAAATCAGCCTGGTATTTTTCTGAAATGCGCGCTCAACATTGTTGACATCGGATGTATCGACGTAGGTGAATGTGAGACCAAAGTTAACAAGAACCTGATCAAACAGGCGCGGCGTCCCGCCGTAGAGATTGTGGCCTGCGATGACGTGGTCGCCTGCTTTAAGCATTGTAGCGATGGCGTTGATCGCCGCCATGCCACTGGCGAACACGCGCGACGCCGTTCCGCCTTCGAGCGCAGCTAGGTTCGTCTCCAGCCGGTCGCGGGTCGGATTCGATACGCGCGCGTATTCGTAACCTTTGTGCTTGCCGATTTCTTCCTGAACATAGGTCGAAGTCGCGTAAATCGGGACGGTAACGGCCCCCGTAGCGGGGTCGGGTTCCTGGCCTGCGTGGATGGCTGTTGTGGCGAAGCCCAATTGTTTAGTGGTCAAAGGGTTCTCCTGGGGCAGATCGTCAGCTTTTACCTTTTAGCTTCTAGCTTTTAGCTCTTTACAAGCCGTGACGAAAGTGAGAGCCCACTCTTAAACTCTTAACTTCGCCAGATTTTGTCATCCCAAGCGAAGCGAGGGATCTGCAGTTCGCCGCAAGATGCAGATCCCTCGCTTCGCTCGGGATGACAATTCATGAAAGGTGGTCGCAAGAACTCCAAGCCAAAGGCCAAGAGCTAACAGCTAAGAGCTTCGCTATATTCCGCCCTCAAAAATCTTCTTCGACAAATACCGTTCCGCCGAATCCGGAATCAGCGTCACCACGCGCTTCCCTGCCCCAAGGCGCTTGGCGATTTCAACTGCGGCATAAACGTTAGCGCCGGCGCTCGATCCTCCGAGTACGCCTTCGCGGGCAGCCAGTTCTTTCACCATGCCGAACGCCTGCTCATCGGTCACCACCATCACTTCGTCGCAAACCGAACGGTCAAAATTTCCAGGGATAAAGCTGTTGCCGATGCCTTCCACTTTGTGTGGACCAGGCTTTCCTCCACCGAGAATCGAGCCCTGGGTCTCCACCGCCACGGCGTGCATTTTCGCCAGCCGTTCTTTTAGAAAACGGGCAACGCCGGTAAAGGTTCCCGCCGTGCCGCAGCCGACCGTGATGGCGTCGACGCGTCCATCCATCTGCTCAAAGATCTCGCGGGCGGTCGTCTCGTAGTGGAAGTCGGTATTGGCGGGGTTGTCGAATTGCGCGGCCAGGAACGCCCCGGGGTCGGAAGCTAGCAGGTCCCTGGCGCGCTGGATGGCGCCTTGCATGCCCTCGACTTCCGGGGTGCGGATCACCTCGGCGCCGAGGGCCCGCATGATGATGACCTTTTCCTCGGAAAATTTTTCGGGTACGAACAGCCGAACCTTGTAGCCCCGACTCACGCCGATTAGAGCCAGGCCGATGCCGGTGTTTCCAGCAGTGGCTTCGATGACGGTACCACCCGGCTTCAGCTTGCCGGTACGCTCGGCGTGCTCGATCAAGCCGATGGCGGCCCGGTCCTTCACGCTGCCGCCCGGGTTCAGGTATTCGAGCTTGGCAAAAATATCGGCCGATCCCGGAGGGGCCAGCCTCTTCATCTGCAGCATCGGCGTTTCGCCGACGAGCTTCGATATATCATCGCTAACTCGCAGACGCGAGTTTGAGGTCATCAACGACACTCTACAGAGTAAGGAACAGGAAGGGTAAGCGTCAATCAGGGAAATTTGTAATTGGTAATTTCTAATTTGTGATTTGAAACCCGATGCGCCGCCAGAGACTTTCACTCCGATTGCAGGATTACCAGATTTCAGGATTACCAGATTACAAATTACCAAATTACAAATTCCTTCTACTGCGCCCCAGAAGCCGGCTCGGCTCCGGCATAATAACCGCTCTTCGTGCGAACTGTGAGTTTGCCGTAGCTGCGCGATCGGGCATCCACTTTCACTTGACGATAGCCGCCCTGGTTTTTCGGCGTCGTCGGTTTGTATCCAATGGTGTACTGAGTGCGGATATCGTGCGCTACGCTGCGGCTGATGGCGTCAACTTCGTCCAGCGTTTTAGGGAAGAAAGCAAGGCCGCCAGTTCTCTCGGACATGATTTGCAATGCGCGTTTGGCATGTTTCGGATGCTCTTCGCCTTCGAGGATGCCAATGGCGTAAACGGTGGGCCCGCCGTCGCCCTGCAGACGCCGCACCGCCTGCTCGAGAGTTTCGGCGCTCTCGTTGTCCTCTCCGTCCGTAACGACAAAAATAACTTTCTTTTCGAGCTTGCCTTCCTTTTTCAAGTGGTCAGCCGAGGCTACGACCGCATCGTAGAGTGCGGTGCCGCCGCGAGTCTCGATTTTTTCCAGCCCCGCTTTCAGCTTGTTGATGTTGGAAGTGAAATCCTGATCAAGGTAGTACTCGTCGTTGAAGTTGACGATGAACACCTCGTCGTTCGAATTTGAAGCGCGCACCAGATTCAGGGCTGCGGCGTTCACCTTCTGACGCTTCTCGCGCATGGAACCCGAGTTATCGACCACGATGCCCATGGCGACGGGGATGTCTTCGTGGCGGAACGAAGTGATGGTCTGGGGGCTCCCATTCTCATAAACATTGAAATCGCCCTTATCGAGGCTGGTGACGATGCGTTGCTTGTCGTCGACCACCGTCGCATGCAGCACGACTTCGTCAACCTGCTTGCGGAAAACGAACACCCCACTGTCGCCGGAATCCGGATTCTGAGCCGCATTCGGAGGAACAACCTGTCCCTTAGAAGCTGGCGGAGGTGCGTCGCCGGTCGGCGATTGGGGCACCGATTGGGGATTGGCAGCCGATTCGGGACTCGCAACCGGGGCCGGACCCGCCTGGTTCGCTTGAGAGTTTGCAAGGAACAGCGTCGTCAGGAGGAAGAAAAACAGCAGCGGAACATTATTCCGTCGGCGCATAGTAACCCGTCTTGGCGTAAACCCGGAGCGGCGGCAATCCTTTTGGCGGTTGGAGTTTCACTTTTATTTTACGCCATTTGCCATCGCGCATTGGATTCTTTGGACGGTATCCTATGACATATTGGTTGCGCAACTCGATGCCAATTTTTGTGGACACGTCCGCCAGGTCGTTCGGGTTATCAATGGTAAAAGCCCGGCCACCAGTCAGTTCCGTTACATCGCTGAGCAGGGTGGGTCCGAGCCGCTCTTCTTCAGTCGGAAAGTAATGATCGTAGATGCCGATGGCGTAGATGAGAATATCGGCCTCTTTGACCATGGAACGAATCTCGCCTTCGGTGTAACGGCTATGGTTGTCGCCGCCATCGGAAATAATCAGCAAAGCCTTCTTCGGATACTTCGCCTGGCGCATCTTGCTGACGCCCAGGTAAATCGCATCCAGCAGCGCCGTGCGCCCCTTGGGAACCGTGTAGATAAGCCGGCCCTGAATGTCATCCACCGAACTGGTGAAATCGGCAATCTCCTCTGGCTTATCGGCGAAGGTGATCATGAAGAACTCGTCCTGCGGGTTGGCGGTCTTGAAGAACTCGATCACCGCCTCGCGGGCGCGCTCGACCTTGCTGCTCATGCTGCCGCTCATATCAAAGATCACCCCGATCGAAACCGGAGCGTCTTCGCTGGAGAAAGTCTTGATCTCCTGCTGGTCTTTGCCTTCGAAAAGGTGGAAGTTCTCGCGGTCGAGCCCGGTTACCAGCCGGTTTAAAGGATCCGTGATGGTGACCGGCACCAGCACCATGTCCACGGATACTTTGAAGGGCTTGGTGTGAGTCTTCAGCGCCGGATCCACCTCAAGCTCTTTTGGACCCGCTGGCTGCACTCGGGGTTGAATGTGAACGTCCGCAGTCGTAGTCTGGGCAAGAACAAGAAGTGGGAGCGCGCCGCACACAGCAATCAGAAGAACAACGAAGGAGACTCGAGCCGAGTACCGTTTGCCGTGCAACATAGGTCCCACTAATCCGCGCCGCGGAGGGAGGCGACCCGCATCCCAAAAAGCTGGCAACAACAATCTCTACTTGGCCGGATACTAGCACAATCCCGAAAGGGAGTTGTCACTTTTTTGTATCCGAACATTGGATTCGGTGCGCAGTCGGAAGGTTGGCGTCTGGCTCTGCGCATCTTTTTTCTCTTTTCCCGCTTTGGGTCGGAGCCGGACCCTCCCTGCTACAATTCTGCGTTCCCTTTATGGCACTTATTTCTCCATTTCAAGCCTGGCGCTACGACCCTGACCGCGTCCCGGTCCCCTTGGCCGTCACCCAGCCCTACGACAAAATCACCCCGGCAATGCAGGAACGCTACTACCAGGCCAATCCTTATAATCTGGTGCGGATTATTCTGGGAAAACGCCTGCCGGGGGATGGGGACGCCGAAAACGTCTATACGCGGGCGGCAGCGTCCTTCCAGAACTGGCGCCAGACGGGCGTTTTGCGGCAGGATCCCGAGCCTTCCATCTACCGCTATTCCCAAACCTTCATAGTTCCAGGAAGCGTTCCAGGAGACGTTCCGGGAGGCGCTCCCGGAAGCCAGACCCAGGCCGAACGCCGAAGCTTCATCGCACTCGGCCGTATTGAGGACTATTCCGCGGGCGTCGTGTTCCGCCACGAGCAGACGCTGGCCAAGCCGAAGGCCGACCGGCTGGACCTGCTCCGCGCCAGTCGAGCCCACTTCGGCCAAATCTTCATGCTCTACAGCGGCGCTGGCAAGGTGGATGCCCTGCTCGATTCCGCGGCGACCAAAAACGCCGCCAAAAAGAAAGCCCCCGACATCGAGGTCACCGACGAGTACGACGTCGTGCACCGCGTCTGGAAGATCTCCGACCCCTCGGTCATTGCCTCCGTGCAGCAGCAGATGCGGGATCGCAAGCTGATCATCGCCGACGGCCATCACCGCTACGAAACCGCCTTAACCTATCGCAACGAACGCCGAGCCGAGGTGACGACAAAAGAATCGGGTGATCGGATCATCGGGTCATCTGGCCATCAAAAGTCAAAGGCCTTTGACCTTCGATCACCAGATGACCCGATCACCCGATCACCCGATCCAGGGATCCACGCGCCAGATCCTTACGACTCCGTGATGATGACTTTCGTCGATATGGATCGCCCCGGCCTGGTCATCCTCCCGACGCACCGGCTCGTCTTCGGCCTGCCATCTTTTTCGCCCGCGCAGTTTCAGGCGGACACCCGGAAATTCTTCAACGTCGAAGAAGTCGACCCCGGAATCGATGCAGCGCGCGCCACCGCCATTCTGCAGCACGCAGGACACGCAGGAACGGCTCTGCTCGCCATCACTGCCGGGCACGCATTTTTGCTGGACTCACCGAAGGCCATCGGCAGTGACCTCTTCGGAAACCTCTCGCTGCGCCAGCAAGCGCTCGACGTAGTTCAATTGCACAAGTGCCTGCTGGAAGGTGTACTGAAGATATCGGAGGAAGCCATTCGCAATCAGGAGAACGTTTCCTATTGTCGCGAGGCCGGCGAAGCTCTTATGCAGGTGCGAAGTGGAAAAATCCAAATCGCGTTCCTGATGAATCCCGTCCGCATGGAGCAGGTCCACGATATCGCCTTAGCCGGCGAAGTGCTCCCCCAGAAGTCCACCGATTTCTACCCCAAGTTGCTAAGCGGTCTAACAATCTATGCGCTGGACGAACAAAAGCTCGATGAGCAGCCCGTGCTGAGGTTCGTATCAGGGTATCGCTTTAGCGATACCGTGGAGTGAGGTTCGTATCAGGGTATCGCTTTAGCGATACCGTAAGTTTGCCAACACGGATGCCCCTTTAGGGGCTGGGCGTCGAAAATCAACTTTCACCACGGGTATCCAGCGAAAACTCTGGCGCAAGCAGCGCCGAACGGGATAGGGTTTGCAGAAGTGCCCTTCACCACGACGAACCATAGCTTGACGAAAAGGACCTTGGCCATCCTATGGGCGATCTTGACGCTCCTCTCCGCTGCGCCGTCTGCAGACGAAAAACACATCTCCGTCTATTCTCCCGTCGCGATCTACACCCTCCCGGTTGTGGACCGCGCCGGTCGCGAGTACATTGGCCTGCTCGAACTTCTGGAGCCGCTTGGCCGCGTGAGCAGCCAGTCGGAAGGCCGCCGCTGGAGACTCCGCTATAACGCGGTGGATGCCGAGTTTGTTGCAGGAAGCACTCGCGCCAGGATTCGTGGACGCGATTTTGATTTCATCGCTCCCTTCCTCCTTGAAAACTCGCGCGGATTGGTTCCCTTAAGCTCGCTGAGCGGGTTTCTGCCGCGCTTTCTGGGAGCTCCGGTGAATTTTCGCGAAAGCGCTCGCCGCTTATTCGTCGGCGATGTCGGCATCCAAATCAGTTTCCAACTCGACCCGAGCAACCCGCCCCATCTGGCCGTCAATTTCAGCGCTCCTGTAAACCCGACTATCTCCACCGAACCCGGCAAGCTGCGCATGGTCTTTAAGCGCGACCCGGTCGTCTCCCCGGGAAGCCAGTCCATTTCTTTTGACAACCCAGTCATCACCCATGCCACTTACTCCGAGAACAACGGTGACGCCGAATTGGATCTGGCGGCCAACGAGCCGCTGTTGGCAACCTTCAGCAACGATAGAAGGACGATCATGATTTCGACGGTCATGGGTTCCGCCGTCCCGCAAACACCAGCTACGCCGAATGCCGTTGGAACTGGACTGCAGAATCCCACGCCGGCCCCGCCACTGTCCGCACCGGGTGCAAACATCCCCCCGGGCAATGCCAATAACAATGCGAATAATAATAATAATGTCCATCGCATCCTCGCCATTGTCGATCCTGCGCACGGCGGCGAAGAACGCGGTGCCGCTCTGACGGATAAACTCGCCGAGAAAGACGTCACCCTGGGATTTTCGCGGCTGCTACGGCATGAACTTGACATTCGGGGGTTCGCAGTTGTGTTGCTCCGCGACGGCGATGCCACTTCTACTCTGGATCAGCGCGCCGCCGCAGCAAACGTTCTGCGCGCCGGAATCTACATCAGCCTGCACGCGGTCGCGCAAGGCTCCGGCGCGCGCGTGTACACCGCTTTGCTGCCGGTCGAAGGAACAAGCAAAGGAATATTTCATGCCTGGAATGCGGCACAGGCGCCCTCGTTGCCCGTCAGCCGGATCGTCTCGGCGGCAATCGTCGCCGAGATGCAGAAAAGAGAATTTCTGGCGCAAGCATCTTCCGCTTCACTGCGGCCCCTGAACAATGTGTTCATGCCTGCCGTAGCGGTGGAACTGGCGCCCGGAGCAAATGGCGTCGCCGACTTGACCTCAGCCAATTATCAACAACGCGCCGCGTCAGCGATTGCAAATGCCGTTGCCTCCGTCCGCGACCGCTTAGGGGTACAACAATGACAGAAAAATCGGGTCATCGGATCATCGGGTCATCGGGCCATCTAAAGTCAAAGGCCTTTGACCTTCGATCACCCGATGGCCCGATCACCCGATCACCCGATCCAGGGGTGGCCTTTGACCCTCGATCACCCGATGGCCCGATCACCCGATCACCCGATCCAGGGGTCCACCCATGATCCCCCGCCATCTCCTAATCGGAGTAACCGCCCTCCTGCTACTGGTCGTCTCGATGGGAATCTACCTTCGCCAAATGCGGCGTCAAGCGGTTGGACTCGAATCCCCCGCAGCCAGCGCGTTGCCCGTCGCTCCCCCAGCCTCCGGTCCGACAGAGACGGTGACTCTCTATGTGGCGGATGACGCCGCCGGCATGCTCCGCGCGCGGCCGGCGCAGATTCCTCTTCCCGGAGGACGACAGCAGCGAGCGGAGGAGTTGTTGCGCGCCCTGCTGCGCATCTACCAGCAACCGGGCGCTGCCCATCCCCTCGCTCCGGCGGCGGACATCCGCAGCATCTTCCTGGTCGATCCGGGCGCTGCCGTCATCGATCTGAATGCCGCCTTCGCCGACCAGCACCGCTCCGGCATTCTCAACGAGCAACTCACAATAAACTCGTTGGTGAAGACGCTGGCCGTCAACGTTCCCGGAATCCAGCGTGTGAACATCCTCGTCGAAGGCAAAACGCGCGACACCCTCGCCGGACACGCGGACCTGACCCAGTCATTCGATGTGCTCACAGTCTTGCAGGCGGGCAATCAGTAAAGCGAGATCCGCGCCGCGCTCGTCAGCTGCCTTAGTGGAGTGCCGGGCGTCCCCGCCCGGCCTAAACGACACTCGCTACTTCGTGGCTGGACGGACTGCCGTCGCTCTCGCCGACTTATCCAAACTATTGATTCTGAAACAGATAACGGCGCCGGAAACGCCGCGAAAGAAAAATCAACAAAAAAGCTTGCATTAATTCTAGTGTTGTAGTTAACTATATCACTAGATAGCTAGCCGCTTTTTGGAGCTGTGGCAAGCGAATTCTCACCGGCTTGAGAGCTTTTGCAGAAACCGACTACGCCAAAAAGATTTCCGCAACTGCACCGAGAAAGAAGAAAAGAAAAGGAGAACACCGAATATGAAATCACGCATCGCACTTTCCGTTGTATTCGTTCTAATCGCCGCCACCGCGTTCGCAGCCGACGCCCCCGTCGCCCAGTCTGACGCGCAAAAGTCCTTCACAACCATGAAAAGCCTGGCGGGAGAGTGGGAAGGCCCCGTCACCGTCCCGGAGATGCCGGAGATGTCAGGCGGCAAGCCGACGCACCTCTCGCTGCGCGTGACCTCGCGGGGACACGTCCTCGTGCACGAGCTCCAGGAAGCGGGAACGCCGTTGGATGCGACAAAATACGATCATCCGGTCACGATGCTTTACGTGGACGGAGACCAGCTCACGCTGATCCACTATTGCGACGCCGGGAACCGGCCGCGCATGACCGGCAAGATGTCGCCCGACGGCAAGACGGTCGAGTTCGAATTCAAGGACATCAGCGGGAGCCCCGAGTACCACATGCACCATTCGGTGTTCACGCTCATCGACGCCAACCATCACACCGAGGATTGGACGTTCATGATGAA
>Ga0193751_1000233_pt1 | contig 49184 bp, 42 predicted proteins | sample L1c2metaG_FD_143050 | JGI IMG/M metagenome (GOLD analysis project Ga0193751, IMG submission 143050) | Soil microbial communities from a riparian zone of the East river system, Colorado, United States - L1c2 | ecosystem: Environmental > Terrestrial > Soil > Riparian zone | place: USA: East River...
TTCTCAGCCGGATTCGGCCAAAAAACTGCCAGTTTGCGGCTCCGCCTCAGTCAGCCAATATAACCCTGAGGTTCTTGCCCAGTCTGGAAGCGAAACCCATCATGTTGCAGCCCGGGGGATGATGGGTATCGCTTCGCTCAACCCATCCTACCTTTCGATTTCGCGGGTCCAGCGCTTGTCCCAGTCGCTGCGCTTCTGGTTGATCGTGTCCCAATCCACCACGATCAGCTCGTCCGCGCGCTTGCCGATCGGCGCCATGCGGGCGGCGGACGGCGCCACCTGCGCCCGGCGATTGACCGGCCCGTAGCCGTATTCCTTGGCGAAGATTTCCTGGAACTGCGGCTCCAGCAGCATCTTGACGAACTCCTGCGCCAGCGGCGAGGCGTTCGGCTTGGCGACCGGGCACGCCGACGCGAGCAGTGCCGGCGCGCCTTCCTTCGGATAGACGAAGTCGACCGGGAACCCGGTTTCCGCGAACGAGGCCACCCGGCCGCTGCCCCACACCGCGATGACGCCCTGCCCGCTCTGGAACAGCTCGGTCATCTTGCCGGGCGACGGCTCGAACGCCAGCACGTTGGGCGCGATGTCGTTCTGCACGACCTTGAAGCCCGGATCGATGTTGGCTTCGCCGCCGCCGTTGAGCCGCGCCATCATCACCAGGGTGTGCAGGCCGTAGGTGTTGTTGAGGGGCGGGATGACCAGGAGCTTTTTGTATTTCGCATCCTTGAGGTCGTTCCACGAGGTGGGCGCGGGCCAGCCCTTCTCGGCAAAATATTTGGTGTTGTACATCAGGCCGGTGGCGACGAGCCCGATGCCCACCGCCTTGTCGTCCTTGTAGCGGGCCGACTTGACGATGTCCGCATCGGGCATGCCGACGATCGGCGCGCAGAAGCCGAGCGCGATCGCCTGATACATGGGGCCGTCGTCGACGATCGCCACGTCGATCTGCTGGTTGCCGCGCTGCGCCTGCAGCTTCGCCAACGTATCGGTGGAGTTGCCGGCGATGTAGTCGACCTTGGCGCCGAACTTCTTCTCGAACGGCGGCATGATCTCCTTGCGGATGGTCTGCTCGAACGAGCCGCCGTAGCCGGCGACGTAGAGGGTCTTGTCCTGCGCCTGCGCGCCCGCCACACCCGCGAGCACAATCGCGCCGGCCAGCGCCAGAGTGCGGATGGATTGAAGCATGGGTGCCTCCGAAGGCGATTGGGTTCGCTGCGCTCGACCCATCCTACGCAGTAACGTAGGGTGGGCAAAGCGGCCGCAGGCCGCGTGCCCACGTCCCTGCTCCGCGTGGGCACGGCGCTGACGCGCCTTTGCCCACCCTACGAAATGTGACGTATGCCTGCGATTTCCCGCCGCGATTTTCTCAACGGTGTGGCCTTGACGCTCGCGTCGGGGCTGACGCCGGCCGCCCAGGTCGCGGCTGATCCCACCCGCTATCCGCCCGCGCTCACGGGGCTGCGCGGCCAGCACGTCGGCTCGTTCGAAGTCGCGCACGCGGTCGGCCGCGAGGGCCGGCGCTATGCGGTCGACGACCTGCCGGTCGAGGAAAGCTACGACCTGGTCGTGGTCGGCGGCGGCATCAGCGGACTGGCGGCCGCCTGGTTCTACCGCCGCGTCGCCGGACCCGACGCCCGTATCCTCGTCCTAGACAACCACGACGACTTCGGCGGCCACGCCAAGCGCAACGAGTTCACCCTCGACGGCCGCCGCATCATCGGTTACGGCGGCAGCCAGTCGATGCAATCGCCCAAGACGCTCTACAGCGACGTGGCGAAGGGGCTGCTGCGCGACCTGAACGTTCAAGTCGGGGAATTCGACACCGCGTTCGAGCGCGGGCTCTACTCCTCGCTCGGGCTCTCGCGCGGCGTGTTCTTCGCGCGCGAGGCGTTCGGCCGCGACGTGCTGGTGCCGGGCGACGCGCTGACCCTGCCGGCGAACGAGTCGACGCGCCGCCTGGCCAACGCCAGGCCGATCGCGGACTTCGTCGCCGCCCTGCCCCTCGCCGACGCCAGCAAGGCGCAGCTGCTCGCGCTCTACGATCCGGCCCGCGATCCGCTCGCCGGGAAATCCACCGCCGCCAAACGCCGGCTGCTCAAGCGCACGAGCTACCGCGATTACCTGACGAAGATCTGCGGCTGCAGCGAGGAAGCGGCGAACTGCTTCCAGGGCCGCACCCTCGGCTTCTTCGGGCTGGGCTGCGACGCGGTCGCGGCCGCCGACCTCGAGGAGTTCGGTTATCCGGGGTTTGCCGGCCTGCGCCTGCGGGCGGAGGCGCACGCGGAATGGAGCGAGCCCTACATCTATCACTTCCCCGACGGCAACGCCTCGCTCGCCCGGCTGCTGGTGCGCGCGCTCATTCCCGGCGCCGCGCCCGGCAGCAGCATGGACGACATCGTGCTGGCGCCGTTCGACTACGCGAGCCTCGACCGCGCCGGACAGGCCATGCGCGTGCGGCTCAATTCGACCTGCATCGACGTGCGCGATGCCGGCGACACGGTCCAGGTCGCCTACGTGCGCGCCGGAACGGTGCACCGGGTCGAGGCCAGGCACGCGGTGCTCGCCTGCTTCCACATGATGATCCCCCACATCATGCCGAGCCTGCCGCAGGACCAGCGCGAGGCGCTGGCGCAGAACGTCAAGACGCCGCTGGTCTACACCAACGTGCTGGTGCGCAACTGGCGGCCGTGGGTCGATCTCAAGGTGTTCGACATTTCCGCGCCCATGTCGTTCCACAGCCACGTCGGACTCGATTTTCCCGTCAGCCTGGGCGGCTACCGCCATCCGCGCGATCCGGCCGAGCCCATTCTGTTGCACCTCGAGCATGTGCCGGGGGCGCCCAATTCCGGGCTCGACGCGCGCGCCCAGTACCGCATCGGCCGCGGCAAGCTGTTCGCGATGACGTTCGCCGACTTCGAGGAGAAAATCCGCGACGAGCTCGACCGCATGCTCGGCCCCGGCGGCTTTTCCAGCGCGCGCGACATCGCGGCGATCACCGTCAACCGCTGGCCGCACGGCTACGGCTACGTGGCGAATTCGCTGTTCGATCCCGACGACTACGAAGAGGTCCTCACCCGCGCGCGCCGGACCTTCGGGCGCGTCGCCATCGCCAATTCCGACGCGGCCGGCGATGCCTACGCCCACCTGGCGATCGACCAGGCCGAGCGCGCGGTGCGCGAGCTGTTGCAGCGATAGGCCGCGCCGGGCGGTCCACCCCCGCTTGCCATTGAGTCCGCCGGCTCTATGCTTGGCGCCGATTTCCAACAACCAAGAACCGATGGGAGGACGGCATGAAACTGGCGAGCGGATTGACCATTGCGCTCGGCGTCGCGGCCGCCGCGGTCGCGCTTTCGGCGCAGGCAGGCTACGCGCAAGGCGGCCTCCCCAATGCGGCCCCCAATCCCTACCGGCTGGACGAGGGCTGGGCCAAGCTGCCGGAGGGACGCAAATGGGGCTCGGCGATCGGCGTCGACATGGACCGCGACGGCAAGAGCGTGTGGGTGTTCGACCGCTGCGCCGGCACCGACTGCTCCGGCTCGGACCTCGCCCCGATCCAGAAATTCAACGAGTCCGGCACGCTGGTGACGAGCTTCGGCGCCGGCATGTTCAACTTCCCGCACGGGCTTTACGTCGACGCGGACAACAACGTCTGGGTCACCGACGGCAAGGGCAAGAACGGCCGCGGCCACACGGTCATGAAATTCTCGCCCGACGGCAAGCTGCTCATGACCCTGGGCAAGCCCGGCGTCGCGGGCAACGGCCCGGACACTTTCAATGCGCCATCCGACGTCTTGGTCGCGCCCGACGGCGGTATTTTCGTTGCCGACGGGCATGGCGGCGACACCAACGCGCGCATCGTGAAGCTCGCGAAGGACGGCACGTTCATCAAGGCGTGGGGCGCGAAGGGCGATGATCCCGGCCAGTTCGACACGCCGCACGCGATCGCGATGGATTCCGCCGGCCGCCTGTTTGTCGCCGACCGGGCGAACAGCCGCATCCAGGGGTTCGACCAGGACGGAAACCTGCTGTTCGAGTGGCGGGCGTTCGGGCGGCCGAGCGGACTCTACATCGACAAGAACGACGTGCTTTACGTCGCCGACTCGCAATCGGACGCCAAGCGCAATCCGGGATTCACCCAAGGGATCCGGATCGGCAGCGCCAAGGACGGCACGGTCACCGCCTTCATTCCGGTCACCGCCGAGATCCCCTCGCCCGAAGGCGTGGCGGCGGATAATGCGGGCAACGTCTACGCCGGCTATACCACCAGCATGAACTTCCGCCGGTTCGTGAAGAAATAGCCCCCACCACATCGTCATGGCCGCCCCCGGCACTTCGTCCCGGGGGTGTCCCGGCGATCCACGTCTTGTTTGTTGAAGCAAAGGCGTGGATGCCCGGCACAAGGCCGGGCATGACGGAACTCAGATATCGACCTTGCCTGGTTTCAGCAACGCAATGGCACAAGGAGAGACCAACATGGCCACGTTCACCTACGACCACATCCATCTGCGCAGCCCCAACCCGGAGGCGACCGCCAAATATTACGAGCGCATGTTCGGCGCCGAGGTGCTGCGCACCATGCAGCAGGGCAAGCCGCGCATCGATCTCAAGCTCGGCGGCGTCAACATCTTCATCGCGCCGGTCGAGCCGGGCATGGGCGTCAACCCGCCGCCGACCACGCCCTATCAGGGACTCGATCATTTCGGGCTGTCGGTGAGCAACATCGACGCGGTCGCGGCCGACCTGAAGGCCAAGGGCGCCGAGTTCACCAAGGAGCCGACCACGGTGCGGCCCGGCGTGCGCATCTGCTTCCTGCGCGGCCCCGAAGGCGTGTCGATCGAGCTGCTCGACCGCAACGCGTCGTGAGCATTCGCGCCGTAGGGCGGATCACCCTGCCTTCGCGAGCTCGGCGGCGACATCCGCGCCCGGGACGAGGGAGAACGTTTGCGTGCCCCAATCTTCGCCTTTAAGGACGAGTGTCGCGCCGGTGCGCTTGAAGCTGAACCGCTCCGGGTCATCCCCGGCGCCGGAGATGACAAATGTGAACGAGTGTTTGGCGGGATCGACACTGCAGTTGCCCACATCGGTCGTGCCTGCATAGACGCGGGTCGCCTTGCAATGGCCCTTGTCGATCTTCCCAAACGTGAAACGGGATATGGACTTCTCGTCTTGGCTGGCGTCCGCGTTCTGCCATACCCCGAGAAGCAGTTCCCCAGAGTTAGGTGAAGCCATCGGGTCCTCCTGTTGGGGATTTCGGCGGGCTCAGACGTAGCCGACATACCGTATAGAACAGGGACAATATGCGACTTTTCCGCGTATTCGACAACCGCGCGCCGGCGACGCAGTCCTGAGCCGAGCCCTGGCGCGGTCTTCCTTTGCGCCGCCTCTTGAGCCCTGCCGGTCTGCCCTCGTAGGGTGGCGCATGGCTGGAGGAATGACTGCGCGCTGGCGCGTGGGGGTGGATTCGGGCGGGACCTTCACGGACATCTGCCTGTTCGATGAAACCGACGGCCGCGTCGACATCTGGAAGGTCGCCTCGACCCCGGACGACCCGTCGCGCGGCATTGCCGGCGGCGTCGAGGAGGCGCTGCGGCGCGTCGCCAACGGCGATGCGCGGCCGGCCGCGGCGATCGCCTATTTCGGCCACGGCACCACGGTCGCGACCAACGCGCTGATCGAGCAGCGCGGCGTTTCGACCGGCCTCGTCACCACCGCGGGCTTCCGCGACCTGCTCGAAATCCGCCGGCAGAAGCGGCCGGATCTCTACGATTTCTTCGCCGACAAGCCGCCGACCCTGGTGCCGCGCGACCTGCGCATCGAGGTCGCCGAGCGCGTGCGCCACACCGGCGACATCGAGACGCCGCTCGACGAAGCGGCCGTGCGCGCCGCCGCGCAGAAGCTGCGGGCGGCCGGCGTCGGCGCGGTCGCCATCGCGTTCCTCTACAGCTTCGTGCGGCCCGAGCACGAAGCGTCGGCAAAACGCATCCTCGCGGCCGAGCTGCCCGAGGCCTTCATCTGCGCCAGCCACGAGATCGCACCGGAGTTCCGCGAGTTCGAGCGGCTCTCGACCGCGGTGGTGAACGCCTATCTGGGTCCGGTGATGAAGCGCTACATCGACCGGCTGGGCGCGCGGCTTGCCGACCTCGGCATGACCGCGGCCCCGCACATGACCCAGTCGAACGGCGGCGTCATCGGGTTCGCGACCGCCGCCGCCATGCCGGTGCGCACGGTGCTCTCGGGCCCGTCGACCGGAGTGGTCGGGGCGCAATCGGTCGGCAAGGCGGCGGGCTTCAGCGATCTCATCACTTTCGACATGGGCGGCACCTCGACCGACGTGGCGCTGCTCAAGGACGGCGCGGCGCGGCTCGCCTCCGAGGCGACGGCGCACGGCTATCCGCTCAAGGCCCCGATGCTCGACATCCACACGGTCGGCGCCGGCGGCGGCTCGATCGCCTCCGTGGACGCGGGCGGGCTGTTGAAGGTGGGGCCGCGCAGCGCCGGCGCCGATCCGGGCCCCGTGTGCTACGGCCGCGGCAACGCGGAGCCGACGGTGACCGACGCCAACATCGTGCTGCAGACGCTCAACCCGACGCACCTCCTGGGCGGCCGCATGGCGGTGCGCCAGGACCTCGCCCGCGCGGCGATCGACCGGCTCGCGCGCCAACTCGGCCTCCCGGCCATGCAGACCGCCCAGGGCATCGTGTCGGTCGTCACCGCCAACATGGCGCGCGCCATCCGCGTCATTTCGGTGCAACGCGGCCACGACCCGCGCGACTACACGCTGGTCGCGTTCGGCGGCGCCGGCCCGCTGCATGCCGCCCGGCTCGCCCGCGAGCTCGACATCGCCCGCATCCTGGTGCCGCGCAGCCCCGGTATCCTGTGCGCCATGGGGCTGCTGCTCACCGATCTGCGCGCCGACTTCGCCGCCACCCGGCTGCTGCCGCTCGCGCCGCATGTGGTGAGCGACGTCGAGGCGGCGTTCGCCGCCCTCGACACCCGCGCCGCCGCATGGTTCGCGCAGGAGCACATCGGCGCCGACGCACGCCGCACGTCGCGCACGGTCGACATGCGCTACGCCGGCCAGAACTACGAGCTTGCCGTGCCGCTGCCCGCCGGGCCGATCACCGCCCCCACCCTCGACCTGCTGGCGCAAGGCTTTGCCGAGGCGCACCGGCGCATGTACGGATTCATCGCCGAGAGCGAGCCGGTGCAACTGGTGACGTTCCGGGTCGAGGCCACCGGCCTCGTCGCCAAGGCGACCCTGGCGCGCGAAGCGTTGGGCGGCGCGGACGCCACCGGCGCCATCCGCGAACGCCGCGACGGGTGGATCGCCGAGGAGGAACGCAGCGTGCCCTGTCCGGTCTACGAGCGCGACCGGCTCACGCCCGGCCATCGCTTCGCCGGTCCGGCGATCGTCGAGCAGATGGACGCGACCACATTGGTGCTGCCGGGCATGACCGCGCGGGTCGACGCCTATTTGAATCTGATCCTGGAGGCGGCATGAACGTCGCCGAGGCCGCGCTCGCGCTCGATCCGATCACCGTCGAGGTGATCGGCGCGGCGTTGTCGTCGGTGGTCGAGGAGGCCGGCGAGGCGCTGATCCGCGCCTCCTATTCGACCAACATCAAGGAGCGGCGCGACTGCTCGACCGCGCTGTTCGACCTCAAGGGCCGCACCCTGTGCCAGGCCGAGCACATCCCGATCCATCTCGGCAGCTTCATCGGCATCGTGGCGCACGTGCTCAAGCATCATCCGATCGCCGCGATGCGGCCGGGCGACGTGTTCGTCGGCAACGACGCCTATGCGGGCGGCGGCACCCACCTGCCCGACATCGTGCTGGCCGAACCGATCTTCGTCGACGGCGCGATCGTTGCATGGACGGTCAACCTCGCCCATCACGCGGACTTCGGCGACCGGGGCCACGCGCACATCTATCAGGAGGGCCTGCGCATCCCGCCGATCCGCCTCTACCGTGCCGGCGCGCTGCAGCAGGACGTGCTCGACCTGATCCTGCTCAATTGCCAGGTGCCGCGCGAGCGCCTGTCCGACCTGCGCGCCCAGATGGCGGCGAACCGGCTCGCGGTGCAGCGGTTCCAGGCCCTGTGTGCCAAGTACGGCGTCGCCACCGTGCTCGCCGCCGGCGACGCCCTGCTCGATTACGCCGAGCGCAAGATGCGCGCCGGCATCGCCGCCATTCCAGACGGCGTCTATCGCTTTGCCGACGTGTTCGACACCAACGAGCTCGACGGCGACTTGCCGATCTCGGTCGAGATCACGGTCGCGGGCGACGCCATGCGGCTCGACTTCACCAGCCCGCCGCAAGCGCGCGCCGGCATCAACATGACCACCACGGCGCTGCTCGCCACGGTCTATTACACGGTCAAGTCGGTGGTCGACCCGACCATCCTTCCCAACGCCGGCCTCGCGCGCCCGCTCACGGTGACGGCGGCGGAAGGCACCCTGCTCAATTGCATCCACCCGGCGGCGGTCAACTCGCGCATCCAGACCTGCCAGCGCGTCGCCGACGTCATCCTGGGTGCGCTGGCGCAGGCGGTGCCGCAGCGCGTGACCGCCTGCACCAACAGCACCTGCACGGTCGTGACCTTCGTCGGCCAGCAGCCACGCGACGGTTCGCTCTGGGTTTATCTCGAGACCATCGGCGGCGGCGCCGGCGCGCGCCCGAGCAAGGACGGTCTCGACGGCGTGCACGTGCACACCACCAACACGTCGAACCTGCCGGCCGAGGCGCTCGAGCTGGAATATCCCCTCACCTTGATGCGCTACGAGCTGGTCGACGGCTCCGGCGGCCCGGGCAAGTTCCGCGGCGGCATGGGACTGCGCCGGGTCTATCGCGCCGAGGCCGAGTGCCGGGTGCAGCTCGAGCTGTCGCGCCTGCGCTCGCAGTCCTGGGGCCTGTTCGGCGGCCTGGCCGGCGCCGGCTGCCGCGTCGTGTGCGGGCCCGGCGTCGTGTTCGACAAGGATGGCGCAGCTCTGCAGGCCGGCCAGTGGTTCGAGATCATCACGCCCGGCGCCGGCGGCTACGGCCCGCCGCACGAGCGCGACCGCGCCGCGGTAGCACGCGACGTGGCGCAAGGCGTGATCGAGGCGGAGAGGGCGCGGGCGGTGTATGGGTTCGATGGCTGATCCACATTGTTGCAACAAATAACGTCGTCATCCTGAGGTGCGCGCCGAAGGCGCGCCTCGAAGGATGGCAACAGATTCGGTGTTTGCTTCCATCCTTCGAGGGCCGCCTGCGGCGGCCACCTCAGGATGACGGTGTACATTAGGCCAGACCGCATTGCGCTCCGCTCCATGCGGGCTACGCTGTCCCGATGTACTCCTTCCCCCGCCTCGCCGGCGAAGCGTTGCGCCGCCACAGCGGCTGGGAGCCGGCGTGGCGCTCGCCGGCGCCGAAGCCGCGCTACGACGTCGTCATCATCGGCGGCGGTGGGCATGGATTGGCGACGGCGTACTACCTCGCCAAGGAGCACGGCATCGCCAACGTGGCGGTCCTCGAAAAAGGCTGGATCGGCGGCGGCAACACCGGGCGCAACACCACGATCGTGCGCTCGAACTATCTGCTCGAGCCCAACGCGCAGTTCTACGAATGGTCGCTCAAGCTGTGGGAAGGGCTGTCGCGCGACCTCAATTTCAACGTCATGTTCTCCCAGCGCGGCGTCATCAACCTCGCCCATTCGGACGCCCAGCGCGACGCGTATCGGCGGCGCGGCAACGCCATGCGGCTCAACGGCATCGACGCGGTGTGGCTGACGCGCGACGAGGTCGCGCGCCAAGTGCCGCTGCTCGATTGCTCCGACAGTGCCCGTTACCCGATCGTCGGCGGCCTGCTGCAGCCGCGCGGCGGCACCGCGCGCCACGATGCGGTCGCCTGGGGCTACGCGCGCGCAGCCGATGCGCGCGGCGTCGACATCATCCAGCAGTGCGAAGTCACCGGCATCCGCATCGAGGGCGGGCGCGCGCGGGGCGTCGACACCACCCGCGGGTTCATCGCCGCCGGCAAGATCGGCCTCGCGGTCGCCGGCCACACCGGCCACGTCGCCGCCCTGGCCGGCCTGCGCCTGCCGATCGAGACCCACCTGCTGCAGGCGTTCGTGAGCGAGCCGCTCAAGCCCATGCTCGACACCGTGGTCACCTTCGGGGCCGGGCACTTCTATGTCAGCCAGTCCGACAAGGGCGAGCTGGTGATGGGCGGCGATCTCGACTTCTACAATTCCTACGCCCAGCGGGGAAACCTGCCGGCCGTGCAGCACGCGGTCGAATGCGCGCTGGCCATGTTCCCCAGCCTGTCGCGGCTGCGCATGATGCGCACCTGGGCCGGCGTGATGGACATGACCATGGACGGCAGCCCGATCATCGGCAAAACGCCGATCGACGGTTTCTACATCGACGGCGGCTGGTGTTACGGCGGCTTCAAGGCGACGCCCGGATCGGGCTGGACGTTCGCCTGGACCATCGCCAAGGACGCGCCGCATCCGCTCAACGCCGCCTTTGCGCTCGACCGCTTCGGCCGCGGCGCCGTGATCGACGAGAAGGGCGCCGGCCCCGACCCGAAGGCGCATTGAGAACAAGAAATGCTGCTCATCCCCTGCCCGCATTGCGGCCCGCGCAGCCACATCGAGTTCACCTACGCGGGTGACGCGACCGTGCGCCGGCCGGCCGACGACGCGCCGCTCGCCGCGTGGGCCGACTACGTGTATCTGCGCAACAACCCACGCGGGCCGCATCGGGAATATTGGCAGCACACTCAAGGGTGCCGCGCCTTCATCGCGGTCGATCGCGACACCGCCAGCCACGCGATCGCGCCCACCGCACCGGCCGGAGGCGCCGCACCGTGAGCGCCGAGCCGTTTCGTCTGGCGTCCGGCGGCGCGATCGACCGTTCGCGCATGCTCGCGTTCACGTTCGACGGTAAACCCTACGTCGGCCGCCCGGGCGACACGCTGGCGTCCGCCCTGCTGGCGAACGGCGTGCGCATCGTCGGGCGCAGCTTCAAGTACCATCGCCCGCGCGGCATTTTCACCGCGGGGCCGGAGGAGCCGAACGCGCTGGTGCGCGTCGGCGCCGGCGACCGCGCCGAGCCCAACACCCGCGCCACCATGGTCGAACTGTACGACGGGCTCGCCGCCCGCAGCCAGAATTGCTGGCCGTCGCTCGGGTTCGACCTGTGGGCGCTCAACAATACTTTCGGCCGGCTGTTTCCCGCCGGCTTCTACTACAAGACCTTCATGGCGCCGGCCGCGGCCTGGCCCGCGTATGAGCGGTTCATCCGTCGCGCCGCCGGCATGGGCACCCACGTGCCGCATGCGGATCCCGATCATTACGATCGCCGCTTCGCCCATTGCGACGTGCTGGTCGCCGGCGGCGGCGCCGCCGGCCTCGCGGCCGCGACCGTGGCGGCGCGCGCGGGCGCCGACGTTATTGTGGCCGACGAGCGCGACGCCTTGGGCGGGCATCTGCGCGGCGAGCGGGCCGGCGGCGAGATTTTGCAGCCGCACCTGCGCGAGCTTGCGCGGCTGCCCAACGTGCGGCTGCTGCCGCGCACCACTGCGTTCGGCCTCTACGATCACGGCACCGTCGCGCTGGCCGAGCGCGTCGCCGATCATCTCGGCCCGGCGGCGCCGGCATCGCTGCCGCGCCAGCGGCTGTGGATGGTGCGCGCCCGGGAGACCATCATCGCGACGGGCGCGATCGAGCGGCCGCTCGTGCTCGCCGGCAACGACCGGCCCGGCGTCATGCTGGCGGCGGCGGCACGCACGTACATCAACCGCTTCGCGGTCGCGCCGGGACACCGCCTGGTCGTCTTCACCAACAATTCCGACGCCTATGTCACCGCGCTCGATGCCGCGGCCGCCGGCATCGCGGTTGCCGCCGTCATCGACGCGCGGCCGGCACCCGAGGGGCCGCGCGTGGCAGCAGCGCGTGGGCGCGGCATCGCGGTGCATCCCGGACACGCGGTCGTCGCCACCAAGGGCACCCGCGCGCTGCGGGCGGTCGCGGTGGCGCCGATCGATGACGCGGGCCGGCCGGCCGGCCGGCTCGCCTGGATCGACTGCGACCTGCTCGCCGTGTCGGGCGGATTGACGCCGAGCGTGCACTTGCATTCGCACCTGGGCGGCAAGCTGGCGTGGGACGACACCATCGCGGCGTTCGTGCCGGACGCGGCGCATCGGCCCACCCGGACCTGCGGCGCCGCCCGTGGCGTCTTCCCGCTCGCCGATTGTTTTGCCGACGGCGCGCGCGCCGGCGCCGCGGCTGCCGCAGCGATCGGACTGCGTACGCCTGTCCTCGATCCGCTCACAACCGCGCCGGACGAACCCTGGTCGATCCGCCCGCTGTGGGAGGTGAAGCCGAGCGCCAAAATGCGCAGCAAGCGCTTCGTCGACCTGCAGGACGACGTGACCGCCGACGATCTCGACCTTGCGGTGCGCGAGAACTATCGGGCGATCGAGCACGTCAAGCGCTACACCACGCTCGGCATGGGGACCGACCAGGGCAAGACCTCGAACCTCAACGGCCTGGCCATCGTGGCGGAGCGCCGCGGCGAAGCGATCCCGGCGGTCGGCACCACCACGTTTCGCCCTCCCTATACGCCGGTCACGTTCGGCATCCTGGCGGGACCGGAGACCGGCCGGCATTTCGAGCCGATCCGCCGCACGCCGGCGCACGACTGGCACGCGGCGCACGGCGCCGTGTTCGTCGAGGCCGGCCAATGGCTGCGCCCGCGCGCCTATGTGCGCGCCGGCGAGAGCTTCGAGGCGGCGTGGCGGCGCGAAGTGCTGTCCGTGCGCGGCGGCGCCGGCATCTGCGACGTCTCGACGTTGGGCAAGATCGACCTCCAGGGACCGGACGCGACAACGTTGCTCGAGCGCGTCTACTGCAACGGCTTCGCGCGCCTCGCCATCGGCCGCTGCCGCTACGGCGTGATGCTGCGCGAGGACGGCATGGTGCTCGACGACGGCACGGTTACGCGCATCGGCGAGCGTCACTACGTCATGACCACGACCACCGCCAATGCCGGCCGCGTCCTCGCGCATCTGGAGTTCCTGCTGCAGACGGTGTGGCCGGAACTCAACGTGCGCGTGACCTCGGTCAGCGACCAGTACGGCCAGATCGCGCTCGCCGGACCGCACAGCCGCGACGTGCTGCGCCGCGTGGCCGACAGCGACGTGGGCAACGCCGGCCTGCCGTTCCTGGGCTCGGCCGCAGCCACGATCGCGGGCGCGCGCGTGCGGTTGTTCCGCATCAGCTATTCGGGCGAGCTGGCCTATGAGATCGCGGGGCCGGCCGACCACACGGTCGCGGTGTGGGAGGCGCTGCTCGCGGCCGGGGGCGCGTTCGGGCTCGCGCCCTACGGCACCGAGGCGATGGCGGCGATGCGGATCGAAAAGGGCCACGTCGCCGGCGCGGAGATCAACGGCCAGACCACGCCGGCCGATCTCGGGCTCGCGCGGCTTGTCTCAATGCGGAAACATTTCATCGGGCGGCGCATGCTCGAACGCCCGGCGCTCGCCGACGCGGCGCGGCCGAGCCTCGTCGGCCTGGTGCCGGTCGACGGCGTCACGCCGATCCCGGCCGGGGCGCAACTTGTCGACGATCCGCACGTGTCGCCGCCGGTGCCGATGCTCGGCCATGTCACCTCGCCGACCTTCAGCCCGACCCTGGGCCGGCCGATCGCGCTGGCGCTGCTCACGGGCGGCATGGCCCGCAAGGGCGAGACCGTGGTGGCGGCGGCGCCGCTCGACGGCAGCTTCGTTCCGGCGCGCGTGGTCGACCCGGTGTTCTACGATCCGGCGGGAGAACGGCTGCATGGCTGACGCCCCCGCCCGCGTGTCGCCGCTGCCGCCCGGGTTCGTCAACCACGCGCCGGGACCGCGGCTCACCGTGCGCGCGCGCGGCCCGCTCGAGATCGTCCAGGTCGCGACGTTTGGCGCCGCAGCGGAAACAGCAGAGAGGCTATCCAAACATTTCGGCCTCGCGATCGCGCCGACGCCCAACCGCGCCGTCGCGGGCGGCGACCTGACGGTGCTGTGGCATGGCCCCGGTCAATGGCTGATCGTGCGCCCGCCCGCCATGCCGCCGCTCGTCGATGCGCTTGCCGGCGTGTGCGGCGACGGCGCCGCGCTGGTCGATCTCGGCCACGCGCGCGCGGTGCTGCGGCTCGCGGGCGACAGCGTCGGCGACGTGCTCGGCAAGGGCACCAGCATCGACCTGCGCCCAACGCAATTCGCGCCCGGCGCCTGCGCGCTCACGGCGTTGGGCAAGATCAACGCGCTGCTGCATGCTCTGGCGCCGGCTGTGGTGGACGTCTACGTGCCGCGCAGCTACGCGCACGCGTTCATCGAATGGCTGCAGCACGCAGCGCTCGATGTCGCCATCGAATTTGTTGGTCCTGCTGCGTGAGCACAACCACCCGACCTCATCCTGAAGCCGTGCACCTTCTTCCACCCTCATGGTGAGGAGCCGGCCGCAGGCCGGCGTCTCGAACCATGGATGCACAGCAGGTGCTTGCTGCCATCCTTCGAGACGCCGCCTTCGGCGGCTCCTCAGGATGAGGTCTGAAATATCACGACGCTCCGCGCACCGCCGCCGCGATCGCCGGAACGGCGCGCGGGTCGGTCGTCATCTCGATGTGGCCGAGGCCGGGAACGACGGTCACCGGCACGTCGGGCCGCACCGCATGGATGGTCGGAGCAAACAAATCGGCGGCGAACAGCTCGTCCTTTTCCCCCACCAGAACGGCGATCGGCGCCGGCGCCGCGCGCAGGTCGCCGGCGTAGTCCCACGTGCCGAACGCGCGCATCAGGCGGAACGAATAGACGCCGGTCAGGTCGGCGGGATTGCCCGGCGCAATTCCGAAGGCGAGCGTGGGGAGATAGTCGAAGGCATGGATGCCGAGCCGGCCGAGAATCACGAGCGCGATGATGCGCGGCAGGAACGGCTTGGCCCAGGCGTCGCCGCCGGCCCGCACCGTCGGCGCGCGGGGGCCAAGCATCGGCGACAGCAGGACCGTGCGCTCGAGCGCGCGGCCGAGCGGCATGGCGGCGCTGTGCAGCGCAAAGCCGCCGCCGGAGGAGAATCCCATCAACACCAGGCGCGCCGCCGGATGCCGCTTGCGCACGAGGGCGATGAAATCGGCGAGATCGTCGTCGAGCTGGCCAGCGTAATTGATGTTGCCGCGCCGGCCGGTGCCGCCGTGGCCGCGGGTGTCCGGGGCGTACATGGTCAGGCCCTCCGCCTGCAGCGCCTTGCCGAGCGCATGCAGGCTGGCACCCGTGGCCGAGGAGCCGTGGATGGCGACGACGACGCGCTCGGGCGCGGCCGGCGCCGGCGCCGCCCATACCCGGAACGCGATCGGCGTCCCGTCGCGCGCCGGCGTGGTTTCGGCCGGCGGCAGGTCGCGGAAGTCGACCTTGCGGAACGGCTCGCCGACCGAGGCCAGATACGGCGGAGGATCGGCGGTGCCGAACGCGATCATGCCGGCGAGGACCGCCACCACCACGATGAGGATGCCCGCGAGAACGAGAATCACGCGCCTGCCTCGATGCGGCCGCGGCATGGCACCCTGCTTCCTGTCGCCCTATGCAATTGAGAATGCTGCTTCTTTTGAATACACCCGGGGCAGCTTGTGTGCAATGCACAAAAACGCTTGACTCGGTGCAGCAATGCGATTGAATCGATTCCAATCGATCAGGAAGGCGCCATGAACGGCCGGACCGTCACTTCCCACCTGCCCAGCTTCATACTGCCCTGCCCCTATTGCGGGCGCCGGATGTCCATCAAAACGGTCGAGCCGACGGCGTTTGCCGCCGAGCTGGACGATATCACCCACGCCTGCGGACAATGCGGCACCGAACTGGTCCGCACCGTGCGGGCGGAGCCGGGACATATCCAGGCGGCGTGATGGATTCCGGACTCGCGGGCTTCGCCCGCGATCCGGAATGACGACCGAGTGAATGGCGTCGATCAATTCGCCGGCTTGCGCAGATCCCTCACCCGCACCGCCTTGCCCTCGGAGCGCGGCACCTCGCCGGGCGACTTCACCGTCACCGCGCAGGTCACGCCGATCAGCGACTTGACGTGATGGACGACGTCCTGCGCCTTGCGGGCGCGCGCCGCGTCAGCCATGTCCGCGCCCGGCGCCAGCTCCACCTCCACCGTCATGGCGTCGAGCGCGCCGTCCCGCGTCAGCACGATCTGATAGTGCGGGGCGAGCCCGGGGAACCCGACCAGCACCGCCTCCACCTGCGACGGGTAGACGTTGACGCCGCGGATGATCAGCATGTCGTCGTCGCGGCCGGTGACCCGCATGATGCGCATGTGGGTGCGGCCGCAGGCGCACGGCGCGTGGTCGAGGCGGGTGATGTCGCGCGTGCGGTAGCGGATCATCGGCAACGCCTGCTTGGTGAGCGTGGTGACGACCAGCTCGCCGGTCGCGCCCGCCGGCAGCACCTGCAAGGTCTGCGGATCGACGATCTCGAACAGGAAGTGGTCCTCCCAGCCGTGCAGGCCGGCCTGCGCCACATGGCACTCGCTCCCCACCCCGGGACCGAGCACCTCGGAGAGGCCGTAGACGTCGACTGCCTTGACGCCGAGGCGTTCCTGCAGGTCACGCCGCATCGCCTCGCTCCACGGCTCGGCGCCGAACACGCCGATGCGCAAGGCCGGCCCGCGCAGGTCGACCCCCATCGCGACCGCCACTTCCGCGATGTTGAGGGCGTAGGACGGCGTCGCACAGATGACGTTGGCGGAAAAATCCTTGAGCAGGATCACCTGGCGCTCGGTGCCGCCGCCCGACATGGGCACCACGGTGCAGCCGAGGCGCTCCGCCCCGTAATGCACGCCGAGGCCGCCGGTGAACAGGCCGTAGCCGTAGGCATTATGAACGATGTCCCCGGGCCGCGCGCCCGCGCAGGCAAGCGAGCGCGCCATCAGGTCCGACCAGGCGTCGAGATCGCGGCGGGTGTAGCCGACCACGGTCGGCTTGCCGGTGGTGCCGGACGAGGCATGCACCCGCAGCAGATCTTCGCGCGGCACCGCGAACATGCCGAACGGATAGGCGTCGCGCAGGTCCGCCTTCTGGGTGAACGGAAAGCGCGCGATGTCGGCAAGGCTCCGGCAGTCGCCCGGCTTCACGCCGGCGGCGTCGAACTTGCAGCGGTGCTGCGCCACATTGGCATAGGCATATTCGAGGGTCTGGCGCAGGCGCACGGTCTGCAGCTCGGCCAGCACGATGCGCGGCATGGTTTCGGCGTCGCGGTCGAACATGAAAACGTCCTGGTCCATGCCCCGGGCTCCGCGGTTTTCGGCTGAATGAAATGAGCGCCGAGCGCTTCACCCTTGGCGGGCGGCGTCACGCCGCGCCGCCTTGGCCTTCAGGCGCGCGTGGGTCTTGCTCACGTCGACGACGAAGCGCGCGTGGGTGCCGGCGCTGATCGGCTCGAGCTCGTCCTTGGCGACGACCTCGAAGGAAACCTTGCGTCCTTCGACCGCCATCACGGTGGCGGTGATCTCGACGTTCATACCGAGCAAGGTGGGCGCGAGGTGACGCAGCGAAATTTCCATGCCCACGGAATCCTCGCCGGCGTCGGCGTGATCGAGCAGCAGGCCGCGGCAGGTCTGCTCGATGTCGCGCACCAGCAGCGGCGTGGCGTAGACCCGCCCCTCTTCGCCCATGAACGCGATGGTGCGGTCGATATCGACGGTGAGGCGCGTGACCTTGGACAGCCCCGGCTGCAGGCTCGGCTTCATGGATGCTCTCCCCCGACGCATGGCCCGGGCGCGGCTCCCCGCGCCTCGGCCGAATGCCTTAGCATTCCGCGCGACCGGCCTCCACCGGGGGAAGCGTCGGTCAGAACGTGACGATCTGCCGGACGGCGGCGACGTCGGCGAGCCGGTCGAACCCGGCGTTGATGTCGGCCAGCGGGAGGGTGCCGCTCTTGAGCCGGTCGATCGGCAGGCGGCCCTGCTTGTAGAGCTCGATGAACATGGGCACGTCGCGTTCCGGGACGCACGAGCCCATGTAGCTGCCGTGGATCGACTTTTCGTCGCCGACCAGATTCGAGTGATTGAGGGCGTAGGTCGCGGTGGCCGGCGGCAGGCCGGCGCTGACCACCGACCCGCCGCGGTCGAGGATGTCGAGGCCGAGCGCCAGCGCCTTGATCGAGCCGGCCATCTCGAACGCGAAGTCGACGCCGCCGCCGGTCAAGTCGCGAATGTCCTTGGCGCAGGCCGGATCGCCGGCGTTGAAGGTGTCGGTGGCGCCGAGTTGGCGCGCCAGCCCGAGCTTCTCGTCGGAAAGGTCGACCGCGATGATGCGCTGGGCACCGGCCACGCGGGCCCCGAGCATGCAGCTCAGGCCGACGCCGCCGAGCCCGACGACGGCGACGACGTCGCCCGGGCGCACGCCCGCCGTATTGATCGCGGCGCCCACCCCGGTCTGCACCGCGCAGCCGAACATCGCCGCATCGACCAGCGGCACGGTTGGATCGATCTTCACCAGCGACGAGCGCGCGACCACCGCGTACTCGGCAAAGCAGGAAATCCCCGAATAATGGGCGATGAACCGGCCATCGCGGCTGAGCCGGCGGCCGCCGGTGAGCAATTCGCCGCGCGCGCGCATCTGCGGCCAGCGCCGGCAGACGTTGGGCCGGCCGCGCCGGCAATTGCGGCATTCGCCGCAACTCGGCACGAACACGAAGACCACGTGGTCGCCGCTCTTGAGATCATGAATGCCGCCGCCGACTTCGGCGACGACGCCGGCGCCCTCATGGCCGGGAATGGTCGGCAACGTGCGCGGCCGGCTGTTGTCGATCGTGGAGAGATCCGAATGGCACAGGCCGGCGCCCGCCACCTTGACCAGCACTTCGCCTTCGCCGGGGCCGTCGAGATCGACCGTCTCGATGCGCAGCGGACGGCTGTCGGCGTAGGGGCGCGGCAGGCCCTGCTGGTAGAGCACCGCGGCGGTCATTTTCATGGACGTCCTCACGCGCTCGCGTGGCTGATGCCGCCGAGCCGCGGATCATACTATCATCGACCGGCGCCGCCGGTCGGCGCAGCGCAGGGAGCGGCACATGGAGCTGGGGAAGCTTGGCGTCTGGGCGTTGCTGGACGGCGTGACGGCGGCGACCGCGCTCGACACCGCCAGGCATATCGAAGCCCGCAGCTACGCGGCGCTGTGGATGCACGAGACCTTCGGGCGCAACGTGCTGGTGAATGCGGCATGGCTGCTGGCCGGCACCGGCAAGCTGGTCATCGCATCCGGAAACGCCAACATCTACGCCCGCGACGCGATGGCGATGGCCAGTGCCCAGCGCGGCTTGAACGAGCAATCGGACGGCCGGTTCCTGCTCGGCATCGGGGTCTCCCATACCCAGATCGTCAACATGTTGCGCGGCCACGTGTACGGCAAGCCGGTTGCCACCATGCGGGCTTACCTGCAAGCGATGCGCGCCGCCCCGTATCTGGCGCCGCCGCCGGCCGAGCCGCCGGTCACGATCCTCGCGGCACTCGGGCCGCGCATGCTGGCGCTTGCGGCCGAGCACGCCGACGGCGCGCATCCCTATAACGTCCCGCCCGAGCATACCGCCGAGGCACGGCGCATCCTCGGACCGGGCAAGCTGCTGTGTCCTGAACAATTGGTCGTGCTGGAGACGGATGCGTCGGAGGCGCGCCGCATCGGCCGCGTTTTTCTTGGGCGCTACATGCAGCTGGAAAACTACGTGAACAACTGGCGTCGGCTGGGTTTCGGCGACGATGACTTCGCCGGCGGCGGGTCCGACCGGCTCATCGATGCCACGGTGGCGTGGGGCGACGAGAGCGCGATTCGCGCGCGCATCCAGCAACATTGGGACGCCGGCGCCGACCACGTGTGCATCCAGCCCATCCGCCTGGAAGGCGCGGAGCGGGTCATGGACGAACGGATCATCGACCTGCTTGCGCCGGCGGGCGGGAAATAAGGAGCATCCGCGCGCGCCAGCGCCGGGCCCGACCGCCGGCGGAACGGTCCAGAACGGGATGACTTTTCTCCGAATCGTCATCCCGCTCTGGGTTATTGTTGGGGCAGGATCTTTTACCGAAAGCCGGTTCGCATCCCGGATCGCGTCCGGGACAGGCATTTTCGGGATCATGCCCAGGGAGCAGCGGATGAAGCTGGGAAAGCTCGGTATCTGGATATCGCTCGACGGCGTGACCGCGGCGGCGGGCCTCGAGATCGCCAAGCGCGTCGAAGCCGGTGGCTACGCGGCGCTGTGGACGCCCGAGAGCCGCGGGCGCAACGTGCTGGTGCATTCGGCGTGGCTCCTGGCCGGCACCGGCAAGCTGATCGTGGCGCCCGGCATCGCCAACATCTACGCCCGCGACGCCATGGCGATGGCAAACGCCCAGCGCGGCTTGAACGAGCAATCGGGCGGCCGCTTCCTGCTCGGCCTCGGGGTGTCGCACGTGCCGATGGTCAGCAAGCTGCGCGGCCACGTGTACGGCAAGCCGGTGACGACCATGCGGGCCTATCTGCAGGCCATGGGCGCCGCACCGTACCTGGCGCCGCCGCCGCCCGAGCCGCCGCTGACGATCCTCGCGGCGCTGGGCCCGCGCATGCTGGCGCTTTCGGCCGAGCACGCCGACGGCGCGCATCCCTACAACGTCCCGCCGGAACATACCGCCGAGGCCCGGCGCATCCTCGGGCCGGGCAAGCTGCTGTGTCCCGAGCAGATGGTCGTGCTGGAGAAGGATCCGGCCGAGGCGCGCCGCATCGGCCGCGTCGCGCTCGAACGCTACATGCAGCTGGAAAACTACGTGAACAACTGGCGGCGGCTGGGCTTCGGCGACAACGACCTCGCCGGCGGCGGCTCCGACCGGTTCATCGACGCCAACGTGGCGTGGGGTGACGAGACCGCGGTCCGCGCCCGCATCCAGCAGCATTGGGACGCCGGCGCCGACCACGTGTGCGTCCAGCCGATCCGCCTGCAAGGGACGCAGCAGGTGCTGGACGACCGGGTCGTCGATCTGCTCGCGCCGGGTGGCGGGACGTAGGATTCGACGTCGTCATGGCCGGGCATGACGAACGGCGGCGTGACCAAGCCACGTCCCGTTTGGAAACTTTCGACGCGGAGGGTCAGCCTGGCGACCCGAACCGCCGTGCAGGGCCATGGCGCGCCGACGGTCTCCAAAGAAGGCAGCCGCTGAAGCGGTCAGGGTGAACGCTCGTTCATGGTTCTGAGCCTGCATTCGGCCGCCCAAAGGCCGCGGCGGAACCAATCGTGAAATTGCCCGTTAGGCTTTGGCTGGGAGGGTGCAGCTTGCGACCTGCGCCTCCGCGACAGCGTGGATCAAGAAGCTTGATCACTCATCCAAGGAGACGCAGATGAACAAAGTCATCGGCCTCGTAGGCGCAATTTCCGGCTTGGCAACCCTCGACGCGGCGCAAGCCGCCACCGTCGAGAGCCCGAATACGACGGCACTGACCGGCGCGCGGTCGTTTGCCGAGCTGCTCGAACCGATCCCGAACGCGCTGGCCGTGTTGCGGGCGGTGGACGCGGCGGACGCGGCGCGGGCCGTGGAGGAGCCCACGGATGCCACCGTGCAGCTCGTGCAGTATCATCACCACCATCACCGCGCCCATCATCACCATCACCACCATCGGTGGTTCCGTCACCACCACCATCACCACCACCACCGTTACCGGCACCATCACCACCATCATCATCATCGTTCCGGCTATTAAGCGACGCTGCGGAGACGCGCCGCAACGGCAGCGTTGGTCGGCCAGGTTGGCCGGCCAACGTTGTTTTGCGGGCAAACGAAGGGTGGCGGAGCGGGCTGCCGAACCGATCAGCGCGGTGAGCTGCGCTCAAGTGCTGCGCTAAAGTCAGGCCGTGCCCTTCAGGTCGGGCCTTTTCTCGCCTTTTCCTTGGCGGCGCGATGGATGTGCCGGTAGGTCCCGTCGAACACGGTGCTGGTCGCCGACGTCCAATGGGTGTCCGCCGACAGGGTTTCGCGGCTGGCGTGGATGCGCCGGCCCTGCAGCTCGCGCTCGGCGGCTTCCTCCTCGCTCATGTCGGCGATCTGAAACGCGGAATCGGCCGGTATCACGATCACCTGGGCGAACGGCTCGCCCGGCCGGAAGATGTGCGTGCGCCCTTCGGCCGGCGACTTGAAGACGACGAAGTTGACCATCGGCCACCAGTTGCGCAGCAGCGCCGGCACCGCGATCGGAACCGTGTCGGTGGTGTCGGTATAGAAGCGCGGATGCGGCTCCGTCCTGATGGCGAGGCCGTCCTCCACTTTCAGGTCGATGAGGATCTGATAGGTATAGAACTGCTCGCCGAACGTCCGGAACGGCGGCCATTCGATGCCGGTGCCGGGATTGGGCCCGAGGTCGCCGTCGAAGACCACGTGCCCGTCGCGGGTGGTCACCCGCAATTCCTTGTCGTAGGGATAGAACAGCTCAATGCCGTACTGGGCGCTCTCGGAAAACGGAACGCAGTGCCACGCGTATTCGTGCGAGCCGTCCGTGCGCGGGACCGGTTTTCCCGCCCAGCCGGGAATCTCCATCTTGGTCCGCCGGGGCCGCAGGCGCTTTTCGTAGAGCCGACATTTCACCGTATGCATTGCGCGTTTCCTCACGCTCTTTGGTTGGCATCCGCAGATATAGTGCCATCCTGCGGCGAATGCGAGATCGCCTGAGAGACCAGAGCACGGACCAAATGGGCGATGCCGACACGCAAGCGCGCCGCGACCTCGCCTTGCGGCTGGACGCCCTGGGCGACCTGCGCAAATCGCAAGGCGATCTCGACGGCGCGCTCGTGGCCTATGGCGAGAGCCTAGCGGCGCACCGCGCGCTTTGCGCCGCCGATCCGGGCAATGCGCAATGGCAACGCGATGCCGCGCTGACCGCCGAGAAGATCGGCAGCGCGCTTGTCATGAAGAGCGCGATGGCGGCCCGCGGTGACGGCGCGCCGCAGCGCGACGGGTCCTGGAGCCTCGGGACCGCCGGGGACGTGCTGGCCGCGCGCGGCGATCCGGCGAGCGCGCTTGCCGTCTACCGCGAGGGCATTCGGCAGCGGCGCGCGCACGCGGCCCAGCACCCGGACAACCCGGCGCTGTTGCAGGACGTGGCGTGGCGGCTCGGGACAATCGGCGACGTGCTCCTGGCCCAAGGCGATGCCGCGGAGGCGCTGGCGGCCTACCGCGAAGCCCTCGATCTGCGGCGTGCACTCGCCGCCCGGGATGCCGGCAGCACGGGCGCGTTGCGCGATCTGTCCTGGACGCTGGGCAGGGTCGGCGAGGTGCTTGCGGGCCGGCAGGACAGCGCGGGGGCGCTCGCCGCCTACCGCGAGGATGCGGACATCACGCGCAGGCTGCGCGCGCTCGATCCCGCCAACGACGAGCTGCATCACCACTTGGCGATCGTGCTCAACAAGACCGGCGACCTGCTCGCCGCGCAGGGCGACCTTGCCGGCGCGCTTGCCGTCTACACGGAATGCCTCGCCCTGCGGCGCGCGCTTTCGTCAACCGGCGCGGCGAACGACGCATCGCGCAACGACCTCTGCATCAGCCTGAGCAAAGTCGGGCAGATGCTGGTCGCGCAGACCGACCTGGCGGGCGCACTCGCCCATCACCGCGAGGCGCTCGACCTGCGCCGCGCGCTCGCCGCCGCGCACCCCGGCAACGCCGCATGGCGCCGGGATCTGGCCTGGAGCCTGGACGCGGTCGGCGGCGTGCTCGCGGCGCAGGGAAATGCCGCGGGCGCGCTTGGCGCCTATCGCGAGTGTCTCGACATCGAGCGCGCGCTTGCTGCCGCCGAGCCGGGCAACAGCGAAGCGCAGCAGCAAATTTCCCTCATGGCGGCGAAGATCGAAAACCTGCACGCCATGCAGGTCACCCGCGAACGTGGCGCAATCACGTCTCGATAAGGCCGGTGCAGAATATTATTCCTTGCGCACCCGCTTGGGCGCCTCGATCCCGACACCCACCAGATGTCTGAACAGGGTCACGATCTGCTGGCGATCCGCCGTCGGCAAGGGCGGCTTGGTCAGCGAGGCGATGTTCGTGCGCAGATGATCGGGATCGCTGGTACCGAACAACACGACGTCCACGCCCGGCTCGTCGCGCACGAAACGATAGGCCGCGTCGATGATCGAGCTGGCGCCACCCGCGTGGACCAGGAACCCCAGCGGGTCGGGCGAAGCACCCAGCCATTGCGGCAGCAGCCCATCCGCCACCAGCTCGCGCACCTTCTCCTCCAGCCGCTCGGGCTGGGCGAAGATACGACGCACCGCGAACATGATCAGCGTGCCAACCGTCTTCTCCACGGTCCTGGGGAAGACGCTGACGCCGGCATTCTGGTGCATCATGTTGAAGCCGACCATGGCCGTATCCCAGATATCGTCCTCGGCCAGGGCGCGCTGATACATTGTGTGGTCGAGATCGAAGGCCGCGGCCTCGGTGATGCCGATGAAGCGGAGCTTGCCCCTCTCCTTCTCGCGCAGCAGGGCCGGATAGATCACGTCGCGCGCATGCTCGTAGGTCTGCGGCACGACGGCGTGGAGCTGGAGCACGTCGAGATAATCGGTCTGCAGCTGGCGCAGCGAATTGTCGATGCTCGCCACCACGTTTTCGGGCGTGAAAAGCTCCCAATCCGCGTATTCGGCGGGACTGGCCTTCGTGGTGATGACCAAGCTATCGCGCGGCGCCGATTTGATCGCCCGGCCGATCACCGACTCGGTGCCGTAGGAAGCAGCCGTGTCGATAATGTTGACGCCAAGATCGAGGGCCAGGTGGATCAGCGAGACGATCTCGGTTTCCGATTTGCCCTTGGCCAGCCCGAGCCGGCTGAACCCGCCACCGCCGAGTCCGGCGGCGCTGACCTTGAGGCCGGTCCGGCCGAATGTCCGGTAAATCATCTGCTCTCCTCGCCCGCGCCGGATATCTCCGAACCTGTGCGCGTCCGACCGGTCATCGGAAATGCCGAAAATGGTGGTGCCAGCAGTCCACTGGCAACCAGTCTCCGCCGTGAATTCCCTGATAACCGGGAAAATACAGGGAACTCCATCGAATTCAGCCGCAATCCGCAGGTATATGCCGCTACTAGATCGGCAGATTCAATGGCTTAGAGGCGAAATCCCTATTCAGCGGAACAGGGAAAATCGGCGGGTTTAACAGGGAAATTTCAGGGCTCGAACAGGGCAACTCGGGGCTCGGCCGCAAGCGAAGCCTGTCAACCCTCTCCCATTCAAACCATAACATGGAAACGTCCGCGTGGTCGCGGTCTGGCCATCTCGGCCGATCGTGGGTCGACCAAGCCCATCGCATCGCCGACGCCATCAGCCGGTGGACTCGCAGACGATCAGGTTGCCGAAAGTGTCCACATCGGCGACTTGGCCCGGCAGGACCAGTGTTGTCGCATCGAGCTGGGTGAGGATGGCCGGCCCGTCGAGGCGCGCGCCGGCGCCGAGCCGCGCGCGATCGTAGATCAGGGCCTCGACCGGACCGGTCGCAAGGCGCATCGTTTGCCGGGCGACGATGGCGCCGTGCGGCGGGACGCTGGCACCCAGGGTCGGCAGCGTCGGCGGCGCGAACACGCCCTCGGCATCTACTCGCAGCGTAACGAACTCGACCGGTGTGTCTTCCTGCGAGAACGTATAGAGGCGTTCATGCATCCGGTGGAACGCCGCGATGGTGTCGACGATAGCGGAGGCGGTCACCGCCCGACCCGCCCAGGGCACGAACAATTCGAATCCCTGATGCTGATAGCGCATGCTCGCGGTCCAGGCGATCCGTCGCGCCGTTTGTGGAACTTGCTCGCGGTCGAGCCAGGCGACCGCTTCCACGTCGAGCTCGGCGAACACGCGCGCCATCAGGTCGGCGTCGACGGCGCAAGCGCGCTGCAGGCAGGTGCGTGCGAACTCGGCCCTGAGGTTGGAGACCAGGAGCCCGAGCGCCGAGAGCACGCCGGGGCCGGGCGGCACCACGATTTTTTGCACGCCGAGGAGCCGGGCGAGCGAGCCGCCATGCAGCGGGCCGGCGCCGCCGAACGGCAGTAGCGCGAAATCGCGCGGATCGTGGCCGCGCTCGACCGAGGCCAGGCGGATGGCGCCGACCATGTGGTTGTCGACGATCGCCAGAATGCCGCGCGCCGCCGCCTCGAGGCTCAGGCCGAGCGGCCGGGCGACCGAAACGTCGACGGCGCGACGCGCGGCCTCGACATCGAGCGCAAAGCCGCCGCCGAGCAGATAAGGCGGCAGATGACCGAGCACGAGATGCGCGTCGGTGACGGTCGGCTGGGTGCCGCCGCGGGCATAGCAGACCGGGCCTGGATCGGCGCCGGCGCTGTCCGGGCCGACCGTGAGTGCGCCGGTCGCCGACACCCGCGCCAGCGAGCCGCCGCCGGCGCCGATCGTCACTATGTCGACCATCGGCAGGCCGAGCGGCCAGATGCCGACCCGCCCGTTGGTGGTCAGCCCAGGCGCGCCGTTCCGGATCAGGCAGACGTCGGCGGAAGTGCCCCCGATGTCGATGCTGATCAGGTCGCGCACGCCAGCGGCCGCGCCGACGAAGGTCGCGCCGACCACGCCGGCCGCCGGACCCGACAGGGCGGTCTCGACCGGAAACTTCCGCGCGGTCGCCGAGCTCGTCACCCCGCCGCTTGATTTCATCAGCAGCAGCGGCGTCGCGATCTCCTGCTCGGCGATGCGCCGATCGAGGCGTTCCACATAGGCGGAGACCACCGGCATGACGCTGACGTTCAAGATCGTCGTCATGCTGCGCTCGTATTCGCGAAACACCGGCAGCACCTCGCTGGAGATCGACACCAGCCCCGCCGGATGTTCCTCGCGGACGATCGCGGCGGCGCGGCGCTCGTGACCGGGATTGGCGTAGGAGTGAAGAAACACGATCGCGATGGCGTCGATGCCGATACGTCTGATCTGCCGCGCGGCCATCCGCACCGCCTCCTCGTCGAGCGGTTCGAGCTCTGCGCCCAACGGGTCGACCCGCCCGCCGATCTCGAAAATGTGCTCGGGCCGCACCGGACGCTTTGGCTTAATCCAGCGAAAAAGGCTGGAACGCCGCGGCACGTCCTGGCGGCCAATCTCAAGCACGTATTTGAAGCCGGTTGTGGTCATGAGCGCAGCACGCGCGCCCTTGCCCTCAAGGATGAGGTTGGTGGCGATCGTTGTGCCGTGCAGCACCCGCGCGATGTCGTTGCCCCGGAGGCCGGACAACTTGAGGACCTCGGCAATGCCGGCGCCGAACGCCTGCGATGGGTCCGATGGCGTCGACGGCGTCTTGGCGTTCCACATCCGCTCCGACTTGGCGTCGATCAGGGTGATGTCGGTGAAGGTGCCGCCGGTGTCGACGCCGAGAACCGCCCCGGTCGGCGTGGTGTCGGTCGGCGCCATCAGTCGAGCACGTCGTAGTAGCGGTTGCGGTGGAAGAGCTTCGCCGGCGGGCGGTCGGCGCGGCGCCGCGCGGTCAGCTCGAGATCGACCGCGTCGCCGTCCGCCGTCAGCGCGACGCCGTAATTGTGCCGCGCGCTCTCCCGGCTCACGAAACCGCCGAGCACGTCCGCAAGAACGCGCTCCGGCTCGCGGTCGAACGGGTGGCCGAAGCCGCCACCGCCGCCGGTCTCGATCCGAACCATGTCGCCATACGCGACCATGTTGCCGTCGCTCAGGGGCACGATCACGCGCTCGTTCGGGCCGCCCGGATTGACGACGCAACGTCCGGTCCCGGCCGAGTGGCCGCCGGCAACGCCCCATGGCGGGTTCTCAACGCTATCGATGCGCATGGAGATCATCGCCTGCGGCGCCAGGATTTCGATTTCGCGGATCAGGCCGCAGCCGCCGCGCCATCGCCCCGGCCCTCCGCTGTCGGGATTGATCGCGTATCGCCGCACCCGCACCGGAAACACCGCGTCGAGAAATTCCGAGGGAAAATTCTCCTGCGCCACCAGATAGACCGCATCGTTGCCGTCGGCGGTCGGCCGCGCACCGTAGCCAACGCCGAGGCCGTCGGACATGAGAAAGAGCTCGCCCTTCGCGTCGCGGCCGCGCAGATACCAGATCACGTAGGCGCTGTGCGCGGCCATCGCCCTGCCGGCGGTCGCCACGTTGAGCAGGCCGAGGCAAGCCGCCATGTTGCGCATCATGGTCACGCCGCGCATGCCGAGCGGCGCGGGAAACAGCGGCTGCAGCACCGAGCCCGGACGAATGACGACCTCGTCGATTACGCGCTCGACGCCGGCATTGAGCATGATCGTGGATCCTTCCTCGAGCAGATAGGATCCGAGCACATAGGCCGGCACCGCCGGGCTCATCAGGAAATTGACCGGGCCCTCGACCTGATCGTCACTCTCGCTGGTGTCGAGCGTCAGATGATTCGAGCCGACGGTCAGCCGGTAACGCAGCCGGATCGGACCATGACCGTGTCCGTCGCTGTCGACCCGGTCGGTGAAACGATACTCGCCTTCCGGAAGGAGCTCCCGCAGCTTGGCGCGGATGTCCGCCTCGGTTTCCTCGAGCAGGGCGGCGAAGGCTGCCAGCATGGTGGCGCGGCCGAAGCGCGCAAACAGCTCGTTGAGCCGGCGCTCGCCGAGGCGGATCGCCGCGATCGAGGCGCGGGTGTCTCCCTTCACCATCTCGGGAAAGCGCGAGTTGCGATAGAACAGGCGGAGCAGCTCGTCGCTCATCACGCCATCGCGCGCGACGCGGACCGGCGGAACGATGATGCCTTCCTGAAACACTTCGGTGCAGTCGGGCGACAGCGAGCCCGGCCGCATGCCGCCGATGTCGCTGAAATGCGCCCACGACTGCGCGAAGGCCGACAGCCTGTCCTCGGCGAAGACCGGCGCGACGAAGACCTGGTCGGGCGAATGCGAGACCGCGCCGCGCGATGCATAGCAGTCGTTGAACCAGTAGAGGTCGCCGGGCCGCATGCTCGCCAGCGGATAGTGCTCGGCGATCGGTCCGATCACGTCGCCGAAGACCGGCAGGTTGGAGCCTGCGACGAGCCTTCCTTCTGCATCGAACAAGGCCGCATAAAAATCCTTCTTCTCGCGGATGAACGGCGACATGGCGGTACGCTCGATCAGCGCCTCCATCTCGCTCTGCACCGCCCGCAGCGCGCCCCGCACGATCTGCAGCGTCACGGGATCGCAGGCGGCGTCGGTTGGCGTGGTGTCCTGCATGGTCGGCATGTCGATCTCGGGATGACGGGCCGGGTTGTGGGCCACGACGCCGGAGGAGGAATGCCAACATAGCTCGGGCCATGTTGACTTGGCATTCAATTCGCGCCCGAATGACGTCGAGCAGCGTCGGGGATCGCAGAAATGTCCGAGCAAAGCGTTGTCAACATGGTGTCGGCGAAGGAAGTGCACGCGCACGTAGAACATATCACGACAAAAATCCCGTCGCGGCTCGCCGGCTCGCCCAATGCCCGACGCATGGCCGAATACAGTGCCGCGGCGCTGACCAAGGCTGGCGTGCCGGCGCAGGTTGTCGCGATGCCCGGGCTGGTGAGCTTTCCCGACAAGGCCGAGATGCGGGTGCTGACGCCCGCGGAGATTTCGTTCGAAGCCAACACGCTCGGCCACAGCGTCCCGACGCTGCCCGACGGCATATCGGGCGAACTGATCGACGTGGCGTCAGGGGCGTTCCACGAATACGAGGGCAGGAACGCGACCGGCAAGATCACGTTGTCCGAACTTTCCTACCATCCGGCGCGGCACGAGAAGCAGCGCATCTCGGCGCTGATGGGCGCGACCGGCTGCGTGATGATGAACTGGGGGCATCCGGAGAACACCGCGGTGCCGTTCGGCTCCGTCAAGCCGGTCTGGGGCAATCCGACGCCCGAGACTTTCAAGACCGAGATGGCGACGCTGCCGTGCATCGGCATTGCGCGCACCGCGGGCCTGAAGCTGCGCGAGATGCTGGCCTCCGGGCCAGTGCGGGTGTGGTTCCGCGCCAATGTGGCGAACGGCTGGCGGCCCGTGCAGATCACGATCGGCGAGATCAAGGGCAGCACCGAGGATTTCGTCATGGTCGGTGGGCATCAGGACTCCTGGCTCGGCCCGCAGGCGACCGACAACGCGGCCGGCAATGCCTGCATCATAGAGCTAGCCCGGGTCTTCAACCAGCATCGCGGAGAGCTGCGGCGTGGTCTTGTCTGCGGCTTCTGGACCGGCCACGAGACCGGTACGATGGTCGGCTCGTCGTGGTTCGTCGATCGCAACTGGGACCGGCTGCGCGAGCACGCGGTCGCCTACCTGCAGATCGACCAGCCGTCCTGCGCCGGGACCACGCGGTGGAGCGCGGCCTCCAACGCGGAGCTGAAGCGGTTTCATCAGGCGACCGAGAAGCGCATTCTCGGCAATCGGCACGCGTCCTGGCGCCGCGCCGTCAAGAACGGCGATGCTTCATTCTTCGGCCTGGGCGTGCCGATGCTCGGCGCCCAGGGCGCGTTCACCGAGGAGGAGCTGAAGAAGTCGGCTCTCGCCACTCTCGGCTGGTGGCATCACTCGCTGGAGAACACCATCGACAAGCTCGACTTCGACTATATGCAGACCCACCTGCAGGTTTATGCGGCTTATCTTTGGGAGCTGTGCACCGCGATCGTCCTTCCGTTCGAATATGTCAGCGTGGCGGATCAGTTCATCGAGCGGCTCGGCGACCTGAAGGCCGGCGCCCAGTCGGTCGGGCTCGACGGGGCGGCGGAGCGTGCTCAAGCGTTCCGCGCGGCGGCCGAGCGGCTCGATAGGGCGGCGGCGAAGTGGCGGGGCCGCTACGCGAACGGCGAGGCCAAGGACGAGGCCGCCGCCGACATCCTCAATGCCTGCATGAAACGGCTGTCGCGCAAGCTCGTGCCGCTGGCGAGCACGTCGAAGGGCGCCTATGGCCACGATCCCTATGGCTTTACCCCGCAGGGAACTATGATCCCGTCCCTCTACGATGCGTCCCGCCTTGCGAAAATGCCCGACGGCGAAGACCGCTGGATGCTGGAAACGCAGCTCGTGCGCGCCCGCAACCAGCTGGCCGACGCGCTGGACGACTGCCGGCTTCTGATCGACGATACGCTCGCCAAGCTGACGTGAGCCGCCGATGCGCATCCTCTACCAGCTGACCAGCCCGATGGACCGGACGATCGGCCCGCACGAGATCGAGCGTCGGCGACAGGTGCTGCAGGACAGTGCCGCGGGCGCGACCGAGGTGGCGGTCGAGCCGACCGCGACCGGGCCGGCGGCCATCGAGAGCGCGCACGATGCCGCCATTGTCGTGCCGGAACTCGTCCATCTGGCGCCGCTCGCCGAGCAGCGCGGCTATGCCGCCATCATCATCGGCTGTTACAGCGATCCGGGCATCGACGCGTTGCGCGAGCTGGTGAAAATCCCGGTCATCGGCCCGGGCGCCGCCTCCCTGCATCTCGCCGCACAGCTCGGCACGCGCTTGTCGATCCTCACCCCGGCCGGGCGCGGCTTCGGGCGGGTTGCGGCGCGGCTACGCGCGCTCGGCCTCGCCGAACTACTCGCCTCGGTGCGCGGCATCGGGCTTTCGGTCATGGATCTGGCGCAGCAGGCGCCCGGCGCGCTCGACAAGGCGGCCGCAGCCGCCCGTCTGGCGGTCGATCAGGATGGCGCCGACGTTCTGGTGCTCGGCTGCATGAGCATGGCGTTCCTTCCCGGCATATGCGAGAATTTGGGCCAGCGTGTAGGCGTGCCAGTGGTGAACCCTGTCATTGCGGGCCTGAAGACGGCCGAGATGGTCGCCGGCATGAAGCTCGCTCACAGCCAGATGCGGCAATCAGTAGTCGGTGATCAGGCTATCCGCGTTTGATCACCGGTGAGCAATTTTTTGGCCCGCGATCGGATGGAGAGACCCATGGGGGCGTGGAAAGCATGCGTCGCTGCCGTGGTGGTGACCGTCCTGTTTGGCGCGACGCCGCAGGTCCGGGCCGCGACGCCGGGCGTGCTGGTGACCGGCGACAACCTGCCGGCTAATCTCGACCCGCATCAAATTTTCGACGTTCCGATGCAGCTCTACAGCTTGAACGTCTATGACAACCTCTACCGCTACGAGGGCAATCCCCCGGAGCTGAAGCCATGGCTCGCACTCTCGCACACCGTGTCGGAGGACGGCCTGACCTGGGAGTTCAAGCTGCGCCAGGGGGCAAGATTTCACGACGGCAGCGAGATCACCGCCGAGGACGTGGTCTACAGCTTCCGCCGGGTGCTCGCTTTGGGCAAGGCGCCGTCGGGCGCGTTCAAGCCGGTGCTCAAGCCCGACAACGTGACGGCGCCGGACAAGGACACCGTGCGCTTCGTTCTCGACAAACCCTATGCGCCGTTCCTGGCCGCCACGCCGATCGTGATGATCGTGAACCCGCGCGTGCTCAAGGCGCACGAGGCGAACGGCGACTGGAGCGCCACCTGGCTCGGTTCCAACGCGGCGGGCTCGGGGGCTTATGAGCTCGATCCCACGACCTATCGGCCGCTCGAGCGCGTCGACCTCGAACGCTATGCCGGGCACTTCCTCGGCTGGGCGGACAATCCGACGCCGGTAAACCACATCCAGATCCTACCGACGCGCGAGACCTCGACGCGCGTGCTTGCGCTGCTCCAGGGCTCCGTCGATATGACGGACAGCTACCTGCCGACCGACCAGGTCGAGCGCATCCAGAGATCCAAGGGCGTGCACGTCCAGAAGGACACCTCGATGCGCGTGTTCATTCTGCGGATGAACAACAAGAAGCCGCCATTTGACAACGTCAATGCGCGAAAATGCTTTGCGCACGCCTTCAACTACGAGGGCTTCATCCAGGAGATATTGAAGGGCTATGCGGTGCGCAATCCAGCGCCGATGCCGAACAATCTCTGGGGTTACCCGAAGGACGTTGTCGCCTACGATTACGATCTGAAGAAGGCCAAGGAGTTCTGCGACAGGGCCAAGGCCGAGGGCGCGCCGATCGGGCGGCCGATCGAGATCCACACCCAGTCGCAGCTTGAGCAGACCAACCAGGCCGCGCAGCTGCTCCAGAGCGACCTCGCCCAAATCGGCGTCAATCTCAAGATCATCAGCGACACCTGGGCGAACATCACCACCAACACGTCGAAGCCGGAGTCGACGCCCGACATGTGGGTGCACTGGGTTTCCACCTATTTCGTCGATCCGGAGAACTGGGTTGGGCAGATGTACGACAGCCAGTTCAACGGCACCTGGAAGGCTTCGGCCTGGTATGAGAATCCGAAGGTCGACGCGCTGCTGCGCAAGGCGCGCGTCACCGTCAGCCAAGCCGAGCGCAAGCCGCTCTATGAGGAGGCGACCAGGCTCGTCGTCGCCGACAGCCCGGACATCTGGGTGTACAACACCGTGGAGATCCGTGGCATCACCGACCGCGTCAAGGATTTCCGCTTCTCGCCGGTCGGCTCCGGCGGCGAGATGCGCTGGATCAAGCTAGCGAATTGACTGATTTGCCGCTCTCTCGGGCAGGGAAGTGAACCAAATTGACGGTCTTGGATTTCGGCACTGACGTGCGGCGCGTCATCCCTGCCGCAGCGAGCGCGGGCAGGGTGATCTGCCGCACGTTGGTCTGCGAGACCGAGGCGTGCTCTAGAGGGCTGGAATAGGAATGCTCCGCTTCGTTCTGCGCCGCGTCCTGCTCGCAATTCCGTCGCTGTTCGGCCTCCTTGTCCTGACCTTCTTCCTGATCCGCGTAGTGCCGGCCGATCCAGCGGCGGCGCTGGCTGGCGAGAACGCGACTCCGGGCCAGATCGCCGAGATCCGCCGACAGTATGGGCTCGACCGGCCGCTCTACGTGCAGTTCGCCGTGTATTGCGCGCAGGTGGCGCGGTTCGACTTCGGCGAAAGCGCCTATTCGCACCGCCCGGTGGCGCTCGACATCTCCCAGCGGCTGCCGGCGACGCTGGAACTCACCGTCACAGCGCTCTTGCTCGCGATGGCCCTTGGCATTCCGCTCGGCACTGTCGCGGCCGTTCATCACAACCGGTGGCCCGACATCCTGGTGCGAGTTCTGTCGGTCGGCGGCGTCGCGATTGCGGCGTTCTGGTTCGCGATTGAGCTCCAGCTGATCTTCGCCATGGGGCTCGATTGGCTGCCGCTGCGTGGGCGGTTGAGCACGGACCTCGCGGCGCCGTCGACGGTCACCGGGTTCTATCTGATCGACAGCCTGCTCGCCGGCAGACTCGACGCGTTCGGCGACGCCGCCTGGCACCTAGTGATGCCCGCGGTCACGCTGTCGCTCGGTGGGCTCGCGACCATCGCGCGCTTCACCCGCGCGGGCGTGCTGGAGACGTTGCAGAAGGACTTTGTCAGCTACGAGCGTGCGCAGGGATTTCCCGCTCGAGCGTTGATCTGGAAGTTCGTGCTGAAGAACTCCGTGGTGGCGTCGATCACCCAGATCGGGCTCCTGTTCGGCGGCCTGATCGCCGGCGCGGTCGTGGTGGAGACGATCTTCGACTGGCCGGGCATCGGGTTCTATACCGTGCAGGCGATCCTCACCGCCGACTACAAAGTCATGCTCGCGGTCACGCTGCTCATCGGCGTCATCTATGCGGCGGTTAACATTCTGGTCGACCTCGTGCACGGCCTGATCGACCCGCGCCTGCGGGAGCACCTGTGATGCTGGTCGCCAGAAAATTCGCCGCCGACAAGCCGGCGCTGCTCGGGCTCGCCGTCGTGCTCGCTGTGGCGCTGATGGCGATCTTCGCGCCGCTGCTCGCGCCCTACCCGCAGGACGTGTCAGTCTCGCATCTGCTGCTGCGGCTCAAGCCGCCTAGCTGGGCGCACCCCTTCGGCACCGACTATCTCGGCCGCGACATACTTTCCCGCGTCATCCTCGGCGCGCGCGGCGCGCTACTGATCGCCGTGATGGTGGTCGGGCTCTCCATGCTAATCGGTGTGCCGCTGGGACTGATCGGCGGCTATTACCGGGGCGCCGCCGCCGAGGCGATCATGCGCGTCACCGACATCTTCCTCGCCGTGCCGCAGCTCATCCTGGCGCTGGCGCTGGCGCAGTTGATGTCGCCGAGCCTGACCAGCGCCATGCTGGCGCTGACCCTGACCTATTGGCCATTCTTCACCCGCATCGTCTATGCGGAGACTCGCCGGCTGAAATCCTCGCTGTTCATCGACGCGCTGCGCTGCATCGGGGCGAGCGGTCCGCGCATTCTGTTTCTGCATATCCTGCCGAACTGCGTGTCCTCGATCATCGTGCGGGCGACGATCGGCATGGGGTTCACCATCCTGGTTGCCGCGGTTCTTGGTTTCCTCGGCATGGGCGCGACCCCGCCCGATCCCGATTGGGGCCTCGCCATCTCGGAGAGCCGCCAGTATCTGCCGGACGCCTGGTGGTTCTCGACTTTTCCGGGCCTGGCGATCTTCCTCACCGTCCTCGGCTTCAATCTTCTCGGCGACGGGTTGCGCGACATCGTCGATCCGCGTCTGCGGCGGTCGCGATGAACGCCGCGGCGCTCCTTGAAATCGACAACCTGCGTCTGTCGATCCGTACCGACGAGGGCGTCGCGCAGGTGCTCGATCACGTGCAGCTGCGGCTCGAACGCGGCCGCATCCTTGGCGTCGCCGGCGAGTCGGGCTGCGGCAAGTCCACGCTGGTGAAGGCGATCCTCGGCATCCTTCCTGCCGCGACCGCCATCGAGAGCGGAAGGATCGTTTTCGACGGCGAGGATCTTCTGCGTCTGTCCGAGCGTGAGCTGGCCGGCCGGATCCGCGGCAGCCGTATCGGCTTCATTCCGCAGGACCCGTATTTGGCGCTCAACCCTGTGTTCAGGATCGGAACCCAGCTGCTCGCCGTCATGCGCTGGCACGCGCCGTTGCCGGCCGACGGCCCGCGTTCCGGCGCGGCGTTGATGCGCCATCATCGAGCACGCCTCGTCGACATCCTGCGGCGCGTCCAGTTGCCTGAACCGGAGGACGTGCTCGAGCGCTATCCGCACCAGTTCTCCGGCGGCCAGCGCCAACGGCTGATGATCGCCGGCGCCATCGCCTGCTCGCCGCGCCTGGTGATCGCCGACGAGCCGACCACGGCACTGGACGTGACGACGCAGTTGCAGATCCTGAAGCTCCTGAAATCGCTTGCTCACGAGCTTGGCATCTCGATGCTGTTCGTCAGCCATGATTTCGGCGTGGTCGCCCAGCTATGCGACGAGATCACCGTCATGTACGCGGGCCAAACCGTCGAGAGCGGCCCGGTCGATACGGTGCTCGCCGCGCCGAAGCATCCCTACACGCGGGCGCTGCTGGCCTGCCATCCCGAGCGCTCCGCGGCGCTGACCGGCATCCCGGGCCTCGTTCCCTCGCCGCTGCGGCCGCCGCCCGGCTGTCGCTTCGCGCCGCGTTGCGGACACGCGATCGCCGCATGCGCGCGCCGGGCGCCGGCCTTCATCGCCAGCGGCCCGCGCCATCTGGTCAACTGCCGGCTCGTCGAGGCTGCATCCGAGGTCGCGCCATGAGCGCGGGCGTGCCAGTCCTGGAGGCGCAAGGCCTCGACGTTGAACTCGGCGGCCGCCAACGTTTTCTGCGTGCTCCCGTCCTACCGCTGCGCGCCGTGGCCGAGGTGTCGCTCGTGCTCGGGTCCGGCGAGACGCTCGGGCTCGTCGGCGAGTCCGGCTGCGGGAAGACGACGCTCGGCCGCACGCTCATCGGCATCCAACCGGAGAGCGGCGGAGAGATCAGGCTCGACGGCGAAGTCGTGAGCGGCGTACCGCCGGATCGGGCGCGCGCGTTGCGTCGCGCCATCCAATACGTGCACCAGGATGCCGGCGCCGCGCTCGATCCGTGGTGGAGCATCGGCCGCACCCTCGAGGAAGGCTTGGTCATTCAGGGCGAGCGCGACGCTGGAGCGCGTAGCGGCAAGATCGACGCCCTGCTGGCCGCGGTCGGGCTCGATGCGTCGTTCAAGCCGCGCTACGTGCACGAGCTCTCGGGCGGCCAGCTGCGCCGGGTGGCGCTCGCCCGCATCCTGGTGCTCGAGCCGCGCGTCATCATATTGGACGAGCCGACCTCGGGCCTCGATCTCTCGGTCCAGGCGACCGTGCTCAACCTGCTCAGCGGACTCAAGAGCAAGCTCGATCTCACCTATCTGTTCATCTCGCACGACCTATCGGTGGTCGCCCACATGAGCGACCGTGTCGCCATCATGTATCTCGGCCGGATCGTCGAGATCGGCCCCACCGCGGCGATCTTCAACAACCCGCGGCATCCCTATACGCGCGCCCTGCTGGCGGCTGCGCCGAGGCTCGAGCCCGGCAGCCAGCTCAGTGCCGCGATCATCGAGGGCGATCCCCCGAGCCCGCGCAACCTGCCGTCCGGCTGCGCCTTCCGCACGCGCTGTCCCCACGCGGCGTCGCAATGCGCCGAAACCGTACCGGAGCTGGCGCCGGTCAGTGCCGCTCACGCGGTCGCCTGCCTGCGCTGGGAGGAGATCGCGCCGTAGAGAGCTCCATCGGTCGAACCGTTGCTACGCACAAGCCGTCCAAGGTCCAACGATGCCGGGACATATTTGCATAATGGGATTAGAGTGGACCCGTGTCTTGAAAAGGGGGTTGATCATGGGAACGCAACAGCAAGGTGCACATCGCCGCAGCTTCTGTCTCGCCTTTTGCGCCGCGGCGGTCGGACTGTTTGTCCCGAAAGCCACCCTGGTCGCTCAGGAACCGGCCAAGCCCGAGCGCATCGTGGTCAACGATTCCGGCGGCGCCATGGGCACCTCGATGCGCAAAGCGTACTTCGACGCGTTCGAAAAGATGTACGGCATCCGCGTGGTCGAGACCAGCCCGGTCGATTTCGGAAAGCTGCGCGCGATGGTCGAGTCGGGAAACGTGGAGTGGACTGTGACCGAGATCGGCGGCCAGGATGCAATTCGAGCGGAACGACTCGGCCTAGTTGAACGCATCGACGACAAGATCGTCGATCGCTCCAAGTTCCCCGCCGAAACGCGGTCGCCCTACGTGTTCGCGGCCTCGGTCTATTCAACCGTGCTAGCCTACCGCAAGGACGCTTTCAAGACTGACCACCCTACAACCTGGGTCGATTTTTGGGACGTGAAGCGCTTCCCGGGACCGCGCTCGTTGCGCAACCACCCGGTCGACAATCTGGAGTTCGCGCTGCTGGTTGACGGCGTGGCACCGGACAAGATCTATCCCATCGACATGGATCGTGCGTTCAAGAAACTCGATGAGATCAAACCCTTTGTTACTGTGTGGTGGACGACGGGGGCCCAGCCGGCGCAGCTTCTGCTCGACAAGGAAGTCGTGCTCGCTAGCGGCTGGAACGGCCGGTTCTTCGATCTGCTCATCAAGGAGGCGCCCATCGACATCGAATGGAACGGCGGGGCGCTGAAGCAGGGCAGCTTCGTCATTCCCAAGGGAGCCAAGGATGCCTACTGGGGACAGAAATTCCTTGCCGTGATGACCGACCCGAAGCTCGAGGCAGTCTACGCCAGTGCGCTGGGCTACCCCGGCTTGAATCCTGACTCGATCCAATTCGTCGATACGAAGATCACCCCACTTCTGCCGACCGAACCCAGGAACATGAAGAAGCAGTTCTGGATCAGCGACAAATGGTGGGCTGATAACGGCGCCCAAGCCATTGAGCGCTGGAACCAGTGGATGCTCAAGAAGTGAGTCGATCGGGAAACGCGCCGCCATCTGGCTGAAGCGGAGAGCGGTGACCTTCCCGATCCGAGCCTCTCCCAACCCGGCGACGCTGGACGATGGACAGTGCAAGAATGGCGACCGATCCGGCGTCCGCCGGACTGGTTCTGCGCGACATTCGCAAGGCGTTCGCGACCACCGTCGCTCTCGACGGCATAGACCTCGATGTCCGCACTGGGGAGTTTCTGACGATTCTGGGGCCGAGCGGCTCGGGCAAGACGACGCTACTCAAGATCATCGCCGGCTTCGAGCTGCCAGAAAGCGGCAACGTTTTGCTGGCCGGGCAGGACTTCACCTTCGTCGCTCCCGCCAAGCGCAATGTCGGGATGGTATTTCAGAACTATGCTCTGTTCCCGCACATGGACGTGCACCAGAACATTGCATTTCCCCTACAGGTGCGCCGCCTACCGCGTGCTGAAATCGACCGGCGCGTGCACACGGCGCTCGAGCTCGTTGATCTCAGGGGGTACGACACCCGGTTTCCGCGCCAGCTGTCGGGCGGGCAACAGCAGCGCGTGGCGCTGGCACGCGCAATCGTCTTCGGCCCGCGGGTGCTGCTGCTGGACGAGCCCTTCGGCGCGCTCGATCGCAAGCTGCGGGAGGCGATGCAGCTCGAAGTCAGACGCCTGCAGCGCCGGCTCGGCCTGACGACCGTCTTCATTACGCATGACCAGGAGGAAGCGCTCATCCTGTCCGATCGGATCGCCGTGATGAACCACGGACGGCTCCAACAGATCGCGTTGCCGCGTGAACTCTATGAACGCCCGGCCAACGCTTTCGTGGCCGATTTCGTCGGCGAGTCTAATCTCTTGTTCGGCCGCGTTGCCGCCTCGTCCGCAGCGCTCCTCGAAATCGCGCTCGACGATGGTCAGCGACTGACGGCTAGGGGGGAGATGCCCGTAGGGACCCGCGTCGGGGCGCTCATACGGCCCGAGCGGCTTGATCTGGGGGACGCGCGCCTCGCATCGCCCAACCGACTTACGGGTGAGGTGGTCGAGGCCGTCTACGTGGGGACGTCCCACAAGTACCGGCTGCGGCTTGAGAATGGAACGGAGATTCTGGTCCGGATTCCGGACACCGCGCGACGAGAGAGTGCGGACGTCGGCGCGTCGCTAATGCTTACCGTCGCGCCCGACGATGTGCATGTGTTCCGCCATGATTGAGGCAATGGACGTCGTGAGGAGCGCTGCCATGGCTAACGGAAGACTTTCGATTGCGGCGGAGCGGCGCCGGCAACGTCTCCTGGCGGCACTCGGCATTCCGGCGCTCGTGCTTCTTGCCATGCTATTTGCCTATCCGGTCCTGCGCCTGATGGCGCTCAGCGTGGAGGGTGGATCGCTCGAGTGGTACGCAAAGGCGCTCAGCGAAAGCCTGTACGTCGAAGTGTATTGGATCACGATCCGTATTGCCATCATCGTTACCTTGACCGCGCTGCTGCTCAGCTATCCGATCGCCTATCTCCTCGCGACCACGACACCACTGGGCGCGGCGCTCGGCTTTGCATTGGTGATCCTGCCGCTGTGGACCAGCATCCTCGTGCGAACCTACGCATGGATGGTGCTGCTCGGCCGTAACGGCGTCATCAACAAGAGTTTGCTGGCGTTCGGCATGATCGAAGAGCCGCTTGCGCTCTTGTATAACGAGCTTGGAGTCATCGTCGGCATGGTCCATGTCTTGATGCCTTACATGGTGTTGCCGATTTACGCCGCCATGAGGCGCGTCGATCCGGACCTGATCCAGGCGGCCGAGGGGCTCGGCGCGCGCGGCCCGCGCATCTTCCTGCGCATTTTCCTGCCGCTGTCCGCGCAGGGAATCTTTGCCGGCAGCATTCTCGTCTTCGTCCTTTCCCTCGGCTTCTTCATCACGCCGGCGCTTCTGGGTGGAGGGCGTGTGATCATGATCGCCGTTCTCATCGAGCAGCAGGTGCGCGATGTTTTAAACTGGTCGTTCGCCAGCGCACTCTCGACCGTGCTGCTCATTGCGACGATCGCGATCTATGGCCTCGCACAGCGCGCTACCGCAGAGCGTGCAAGGGTCGCCCAATGAACACGAACGTTGCGCCAAGTCGCCATCGCCGGCCTCGCTGGAGCCGCATCGTGCTGGGCCTCGTGTGCGCGCCCATCTTCCTTTTCCTCATGCTTCCGCTCGTAATCGTCTTCCCCCTATCGCTGAGCTCGGCCCCCTATCTTCAGTTCCCACCCCCGGGATTCTCGTTGCGCTGGTACGAGAACTATTTCGGCGACCCCGTCTGGATTGACGCGACCATCCGAAGCCTCATGATCGCCGCCACGACCACGCTTGGGTCGCTGCTCGTCGGAATGCCGCTCGCATTCAGCCTCGTCCGTGGGCGCTATCGGGGCCGCGCGCTCCTCGACCGCCTGGCGATTGCGCCGATGATCGTGCCCGCGATCATCATCTCGGTGGCGGTCTATGGGATATTTGCCAAGCTGCGGATGATTGGCGCCTGGTACGGTATTGCGCTGGCGCACACGATATTGGCCCTGCCTTTCGTGGTCATCGTCCTCGGGGCGGGGCTGCGGGGCCTAGACGAAAGCCTCGAGCAGGCGGCGCTCGGCCTCGGCGCATCCCGCTGGCAGGCGGTCCGCCGGGTCACGCTTCCCGAGATTCGCCCGAGCATCGTCACCGCGGCCGTGCTTGCATTCATCACGTCGTTCGACGAGCTCGTGGTTGCGATGTTTCTGGCTGGGTCGCAGATGACCCTTCCGAAGAAGATGTTCGACAACATCCGCATGGAGATCGACCCGACCATCGCCGCAGTGTCGGTGCTGCAGATCCTGGTCATCACGGCCGGCCTGCTGATCGCACAGCGCTTCGGACGAGGCGCGACCGCGCTGGACGTTGACTGACGCTATTTGGGGGCGAAGACGCTCCGCACGGAGGAGAGCCCGATGGACGGCACGATCTTTCATCCGGACTTCAAGCCATTGCCCTATTGGTGGGAGGCCTGGACGCCTAATGCCGACGGCTCCGCCGACCTGCCGGCAACGACCGACGTGGCCGTCGTAGGGGCAGGCTATGCCGGCCTTTCCGCGGCGCTGGAGCTTGCGCGCGGCGGCACCGCGGTCGTCGTCATCGAAGCCAACGAGTTCGGACATGGCGCCAGCAGCCGTAACGGCGGCGCCGTCAGCGGCGGCATCAATCTCGGCAAGGGAATATCAGGCCGCAAGAACAAGGCCGATCAAGGCGGTTGGGCGCGCGAGGCGGCCGCCATGGTGCGCGATGCCGCCGACTCGCTCCTCCTGCTCGAGGAAATCATCGCGCGCGAGGGAATCGAATGCTCCTACGAGCGCAAGGGTCGCTTTGTCGGCGCGTATACGCCCAAACACTACGACGATCTGCATTCGAGGCTCGAAATGCTCAACCGTGACGCTGAGGCCGGGGCCTACATGCTGCCGAAGGCGCGCCAGCACGAAGAGATCGACAGCGGTTTCTATTACGGCGGGATGGTGGTCCTGCGCTCCGGCAAGCTGCACCCGGCGCTGTACTGCAAGGGCCTCCTTGATGCATGCCGGCGCCATCGCGTAACCTTGTGCGCGAGGACGCGCGTCACCGAGATTACCCGGCATTCACAAGGTTTTTCGCTGACGACGGAGGCCGGACCGATCAGCGCACGCGAGGTGGTGATCGCGACCAACGGCTATACCGGCGATGCGACGCCCGCGCTCAAGCGGCGAGTCTTGCCGGTCGCGAGCCACATCATCGCAACTGAAGAACTGAGCCCGGAATTGGCCGCGAGCCTCATCCCCAACGGAAAGACGATCAGCGACACGCCGCGTGTGCTCACCTATTACCGCATGTCTCCGGACGGCAAGCGCGTGCTGTTCGGGGGCCGCGCCCGCTTCACCCAGGTCAAGCCGGTGGTCAGCGCTCCGGCGCTGCATCGCCTCATGACCCAGCGCTTCCCTAAGCTCAACAGCGTGAGGGTCACTCACGCATGGACCGGAAACGTCGCGTTCACGTTCGACTTCCTGCCGCATATGGGTCGCCACGACGGCATGCATTACACCCTTGGCTGTAACGGTAGCGGGGTTGCGATGATGACCTATCTGGGCACGCAGACCGCACGCAAGATCTTGGGTGCCACGAACCGAGTATCCGCACTCGACGAGCGCGACTTCCCCACTCGGCCATTCTACGACGGCAACCCGTGGTTCCTCCCCCTCATCGGCAGCTACTATCGCCTGCGCGACCAGCTGGATCGATGGATGGCGTGACCTCGTTCGTGCTGCGTTTGCAGTCAGAGCATCGCCAGTTCGGCCGCGCAATGGCGCGCTCGCACGGCCCATGCTGGCACCACGGCTGCACCGCTCCCAGCCCAAACCGTGAGAGGGGCTACGCCGTGCTGCGCTCGCTTGTAGGAGCGGGACGCTGATTTCACTCCATTTTTTCCAACGCCCCGTCCGGGGGTTTTTGGAACACCTGCCAATCAGCGGAGCCAGCCGCGGGCCGGCGAGTCCGGGTAGCCGCGGCCCCCAGGGAAGACGGGCCGGCAGCCAGCGCGCCAGGGCCCACCGCAATCGTCCGGAAGCCCCGACGTCCACTGCGTCAGGAAATGCTAGGCTCGTGCCGTCATCACCGGTCAGGGACCTTCGAGACACATGAACGACAAGCGCGCCAAAGTGCCCGGCCCACCACATCCGCATCGGCGCAACGAGCCACTGCCCTCGCAATCGCCGAAGTCGCCGGCCGAGGACCCGGATGCGCCGGCCCGAATCGCGGCGATCATGAAGAGTCCAGGTTATCGCCTAGCCGAGCAGGACATCGAATTTATCGGCAGCGACGCCATGCGTGGCGTGCGGTTACAGCTCGAGTACCTGAAGCCCCAACTGCTGTTCGAGGAACACGCGATTGCCCACACGATCGTGGTGTTCGGCTCGACCCGCATCTGCGAACCGGGGGCGGCGCACCGCAACCTCGAGGCGCTACGCGAGGCCCTCGCGGGCACACCGGGCAATGCTGAACTCGCGCGCCGCGTCGCCGTCGCCGAGCGCATCCTCGCCAAGAGCCAGTTTTACGACGTGGCGCGCGCATTCGGCCGCCTAGTCGGCGAGGTCGGCCGCAGTCCTGGAAGCCCTTGCATCGCCGTCATGACCGGCGGCGGGCCCGGCATGATGGAGGCGGCCAACCGCGGCTCGTTCGACGTCGGCGCCAAGACGGTTGGCCTCAATATCGACCTGCCGCACGAGCAATATCCCAATCCTTATGTGTCGCCCGATCTGTGCCTGCGGTTCCACTACTTCGCGCTGCGCAAGCTGCACTTCATGATGCGTGCCAAGGCGCTGGTGGCGTTTCCCGGCGGGTTCGGCACCCTGGACGAGCTGTTCGAGATTCTCACGCTGGTGCAAACGCGCAAAATGAAACCCGTGCCGATCGTACTGGTAGGAGAGGCGTACTGGCGGCGCGCGGTGAACTTCGATTTTCTGCTTGACGAGGGCGTCATCGCCCAGGAGGACCGTGCGCTGTTCTGGTTCGCCGAGACGGCCGAGGAGATCTGGCGAGGCATCCTGCATTGGCACGAGGCTGCCGGCGACCCGCTGTGTGCGGCGGGGTGAGCCTGTTTCAATCACAAAACGAGGAGATCGCCTTGAAACTGTCCTTCCACGGCGCCGACCGCGACGTCACCGGCTCGTGCCACCTCGTCGAATGCCGCGGAAAGCGTGTCCTCATCGATTGCGGGCTGTTCCAGGGCGGCCACGAGCTCAACGAGGAGAACGCCGCGCCGTTCGGATTCGATGCGACGACGATCGACGTGGTGTTGCTGACCCACGCGCATCTCGATCATTGCGGGCGCCTGCCGCTCCTCGACAAGCGCGGGTTCCGCGGCGAGATCATTGCGACCGGCGCCACCCGCGAGCTCGCCCGGCTCGTCGTACTCGACGCCGCGCATCTGCAGGAGGAAGACGCCGAGCATCAGGCGCGACGCTCCGGGCGACCGGGCGCCGACCAGGCGGGCGCGCAGCCGCTGTATACGGTGGCGGATGCCAGGAAATGTTTGGACAAGTTCAAGCGGACAGCCGGCTACGACCAACCGCTTGAGCTTTTCCCCGGCCTGCGCGCGACCTTCATCGATGCCGGCCATATTCTCGGCTCGGCGAGCATCGTGCTCGATCTTGCGGAAGCCGGCCGCCAGCTCAAGCTGATCTTCTCCGGCGATCTCGGCAATGCGGGCCGGCCGCTGCTGCGCGGGCCCGCGACGCCGCCGAAGGCCGACGTGGTGGTAGTCGAGACGACCTACGGGGATCGATTGCACAAGCCGCTGGGGCCTTCGATCGAGGAGTTCTACCGGGCGATCACCGACACGTTCCGCGGCGGCGGCAACGTGGTGATCCCGACCTTTGCGCTCGAGCGGGCGCAGGAGCTGCTCAGCGTGCTGCATCAGGGAATCGAGACCGGTCGGCTGGCGAAGACCATGCAGGTGTTCCTCGATTCGCCGATGGCGATTTCGGCCACCGAAGTGTTCAAACGTTTCCCCGAATCTCTCGACGAGCAGACCGCGAAGCTCATCGCGGCGGGCGGCGATCCGCTGGCGCTGCCGGGCCTGCACCTCACCCGCGAGACCTCAGAGTCGATGGCGATCAACACCATCCGCGGCGGCGCCGTCATCATGGCGGGCGCCGGCATGTGCACGGGCGGGCGCATCCGCCATCACCTCAAGCATAACCTGGCACACGAAAATGCCAGCATCGTGTTCGTCGGCTATCAGGGCGCAGGCACGCTCGGGCGCCAGATCGTCGACGGCGCCAAAAAGGTGCGCGTGCTTGGCGAAGACATTGCGGTGCGCGCACGGGTCTACACGATCAACGGTTTTTCCGCTCATGCGGACCAGGCCGAACTCTTAACCTGGCACCGGCACGCCGGCGCGCCGCGCACGTTCCTCACCCACGGCGAGGAGGCCACGATGGGCAAGTTTGCCACCATGCTGTCGGGCACGAAGGTCGAGATGCCCAGGCTCGGCCAGAGTTTTGAGCTATAGGGTGGGAGCAAGAGTTGGCGGCCGTTGCTGGCCGCATGTTTGAGTTTACCGAGGTTCGGAGGCCAGCGTCATGTGGTCGAGCCCCCCTTTGGAGCCGGGGCTCTGTCGGTAAGTGGTACCAGTCGGCTCGTCCAATTGATCGTTGCCACAGGGAGAATCCAACATGCCCTCCACCATCAACCTCTACCAGATCGGCGTCTGGTTCTGCGTAGGCTTCTTCACGGGCGCAGGTTGGGCAATCGCGGCGGTGATCGTCGGGCGAATCTTCGCTCACGTTTGAGCGGCCGCGCGCTGGCGCGCTCGCCGGTGCAGGCTGTGCGTCGGTGGTTTCCTGGCGGCGGCGCTCGAACCGGGCGAGTAGCGCCTACGCCTCCTGCGGCAAGAGCACGCGGCCGATGTCGTCGGGGGTGAGCAGGGCCCGGCGGGCGTGCCCCTCGCTGAAGACGCCGCCGCGCCCGACCTCGGCGAGGGAGGCCTGCATGCGCGCGGCGACGAGCGAGGACGCCGCGAGGCTCCAGGCTGGCCATCGAGTGGGCGAGTAGCCCGGTTAGACTCGCCATTCGACGGATCTGGCGCTATGCCCGACTGCATGCTCTTGCGAAGCGTATCAACCGTCCGTCCTGCCGGCTTCATAGAACCCTGTATCCCGACACTCGGTCGCACCTGAGGCAAGATCCTGATCCCGCAACATGGTCGGCCTGTCGAGCTTCATCCGCTTCCATGCCTTGCGATCGCCCGATCGCCCCGCGATCGCTTTTGACGGCGATCGCATTTCCTATTGGCAGCTGCTGCGTCGCATCGAGACCATGGCCGGCTGGCTCGCCGCGCGCGGCATCGGTCCGGGGGACGTCGTCGCCTTGCTGATGAAGAACAGCCCGGCCTTCATCGAGCTGACATTCGCCACCAGCCATCTCGGGGCCGTGACCCTGCCCATCAACTACCGGCTTGCGGCGGACGAGGTCGGCTACATCCTCGACAATTCCGCAGCCAGATTGCTGATATGCGACGCCGAGTTGGCCGGCGCGGTGCCGCCGTTTCTGCACGTCGCCTTCCTCGACGCGGCGGCACAACGCGACAGCACCCGCCTCGCCTCGGGCGGGATCGCGGGAAAGATGCACCCCCGCCAGCCCGACGACCTGTTCCGCCTGATGTACACGTCGGGCACCACCGATCGGCCCAAGGGCGTCATGCATACGTATTCGAATTTCTATTGGAAATGCGCCGATCACGTCGTGGCGCTCGGGCTGGGCGCCGGCGACAAGCTGCTGGTCGCCGGTCCGCTCTATCATGTGGGCGCGTTCGATCTGCCGGGGGTGGCGGTGCTGTGGGTCGGCGGAATGATATCGATCGAGCGCGACTTCGAGCCCGCACGCGCGCTCGCGTCGATCGCGCGCGAAAAGCTGACCGGGGCGTGGCTGGCGCCGGTCATGCTGCGCGCGATCCTCACCCACCCTGACCGCCTCGACCAGGACGTGGATAGCATGCGCTGGGTGATCGGCGGTGGCGAGCGCACGCCCGAGCCGCACGTGCGCGCCTTCACGGACTTCTTTACCCGGGGACGCTACATCGACGCCTACGGCATGACGGAGACCTGCAGCGGCGATACCTTGATGGAAGGCGGTCGCGAGATCGAGAAGATCGGTTCAGTCGGCCGCGCGCTGGCGCATGTGGAGGTCGAGATCTGCGACGCGGACGGGCGAGCGGTCGCGCCAGGCGTCGCGGGCGAGATCTGCCTGCGCGGCCCCAAGGTCACGCGCGGCTACTGGAGAGAGCCGGAGAAAACGAAGCAATCCTTCTTCGGCGATTGGCTGCGCAGCGGGGACGTTGGCCATCTCGACGCCGAGGGGTTCCTATATCTCACGGACCGCAAGAAGGACATGATCATCTCGGGCGGCGAGAACATCGCCTCCTCGGAGGTCGAGCGCGTCGTCTACGAACTGGCTGAAGTGCTGGAAGCCGCCGTGGTGGGCGTTGCCGATCCGACATGGGGAGAGCGTCCCGTGGCGGTGGTCGTCCTTAAGCCGGGAGCAGCGCTCACGTTTGATGCGCTGCAACGACACTGCCGGCGCAAGCTCGCCGGATTCAAGGTGCCGAAGGACCTCATCGTGCGAGCCGAATTGCCCCGCAATCCCTCCGGCAAGATATTGAAACGCGTTCTTCGCGAGGAGATTTCTGCCGCGATGAAAGGCTCGGGCTAGATGACCCCGCGCAGGATCAAGGTCTACAGCGACTACAAGAGCCCTTACGCCTATATAGCGAAGGACCTTGCTTACGATCTGGAGCGGGAGACCGGGGTCGCGCTAGAGTGGCTGCCCTACACCCTCGATATTCCCGCGTACCTCGGCAGCGCCACCCTCGATGCCAGCGGCAAGGTGGTGGAGCAAAGCCGCAACACTCATCAATGGCGGCGGGTCAAGTACAGCTATCTCGACTGCCGGCGCGATGCCAACCGGCGCGGGCTTACCATCCGCGGGCCGCGCAAGATATTCGACTCCTCGCTCGCCAACATCGGCATGCTGTACGCCCAGCAGCACGGCGTGTTCCGCGCGTATAACGACTGCGTGTTCGAGCGCTTCTGGAAGCGCGACCTCGACATCGAGAGCGCAGCTGCGCTCATGGCGGTGCTGGCGCAATGCGGCGCCGATCCTGAGGATTTTCCCATCTTCCTCGCGGGCGAAGGCCGGCGGCAGCTCCAAACGATTCAGCGCGAGGCGGAAGCGGCCGGCGTGTTCGGCGTGCCGAGCTATCTGCTCGACGACGGCGACCTCTACTGGGGCCGCGAACACCTCCCGCGCATCCGCGAGTTGGCGACTGGAGCCAGTAGCTGAGAACCGGCAGAGATCGGCCGGGAGGACCGACCCGTTTTCCACAACGGACGCAGGCTCCCGGCTCGTGGCCATCGGCGGCGCGCCGATGCTGTCCGCCGCCTCTTCTTATTACCTCTCGAGGACCGCCCAGGGGCGGCCGGGAGGACCGACCGATTTTCTACAACGCCCGCAGGCCGCCAGCCCCTTCGGCAGCATCATTTCGGTCGCCATTCGCATCGGCCGCAACGCCTCTGCGGCGGCTAAAACGCCGCGCCGCGCGAGATCAGCTGCTCTATTACAATGACGACGACCCCCCGCGTGCGTTGCGCCGTCGGGCGATCCTCCTTGGGTCAGGTCTGTCTCTAAATTTGGTATCGCGGCTACCGAGCGGCCGTGCAGGTGTCCCGACGATCTTGTCCGAAACGGAAGTAGATGCGGAGATGAAAGCCCCGGCCGTCGCGTCGCGGGGACGGAACACGCCGGGGTTTCTTTCTATCTTCGGAACCGGCGACACGACAAAAGCAGTCACGCCACGAGCCGTCCCGACTACAGTCTGCTACTGCTACTGCTACTGCTTAGGGCTTATCCAAGAACAAGTGAGTCATAATTGCCACAGATCAAGAAGATTTTGGTGGCGTGGATTCACAAGAAGGGATCACTCGACGTAGCGTCGCCGGATGATTCGATCT
>Ga0193751_1000234_pt1 | contig 49073 bp, 51 predicted proteins | sample L1c2metaG_FD_143050 | JGI IMG/M metagenome (GOLD analysis project Ga0193751, IMG submission 143050) | Soil microbial communities from a riparian zone of the East river system, Colorado, United States - L1c2 | ecosystem: Environmental > Terrestrial > Soil > Riparian zone | place: USA: East River...
CACGCACTTGCTGCCATTAAACTGGCAACGGGTTCCCTCGTGTGAGGACAACTCAGTGTTTAAATGACACTTATTCATAGGTGCGGGTGAGCTTAACCACTTGCCCGCACCCTTTACATGTCATCTAATCGCTCGAGCCAATCGCTGGCCGTCGCGATGAGCAGATATAATTTTATGAAACAGTTCTCGATGTTTGCCACGCTCGCTGCCGCCAGCGGTGGCTCAGCTCCGTCTCGTTAGACCTGAATCATCTATGCTTCGCGCTAGCGCCATTATCCTGACTTTTTGGGCCGGGGTTCGTCTCGCTCTTGCCGTTGGAATTTTGGCAATGATGCTGGTGTTCGGCAAAAACGCCCCCATTTTGTTAGTCCTATACGGCGACATCCAAGGAAGAGATGTGGAGGGTCGTACCCTTGCGACGATTAATGCGCTCGCAGTTCTCTGCAACGCCTCCATAGCCGCGATGTGCCTTTTATCGCTAACGGTCATCTGGTGCGCTCTCGTGCGGCGAGCAGCATGGGCAGTCTGGTCTCTCGCGGTTGGTGTATTTTTCCTGCAGGGAGCCAGCTTCGTCAGCGACTCGTTGCTTCAGCATCCAGACGTACTCGGGAATGCAGCCGCTTTCTCAATCCCTTTCATCGGCGTCATTTTCGGGGCGATTGCCGTCTCTCGAACCGCCACCGCAAAGACCTCACCACGTGGCTGAGCTCGTGGCTCACGAGCGATCTGGAAGTTTCCCGGACTCAGGCTGATTTGGTTTCTGAAGCTGGCCCAGTGCCATTTTTCTCCAGCGCAACGGCCAGGACTTCATCGACGCTTTCGACCGGGACGAATTTGAGTTTTTGTTTCGCTTCCTCCGGAACATCGACAAGATCTTTTTCGTTGAGCTTGGGGATTATGACTGTGGTAATCCCGGCACGCATCGCTGCCAGACTTTTTTCTTTCAGACCGCCGATCGGCAGAACGAGTCCGCGCAACGTGATCTCGCCGGTCATAGCTACATCGGGGCGAACCGGTCTGTTGCTGAAGAGCGAGGCGAGCGCGGTGAACATGGCGATTCCGGCCGATGGTCCGTCTTTCGGCACTGCACCGGCGGGCACGTGGACGTGGATGTCGGTCTTGCGAAAATCTTCTGAGTTCACGCCCAGTTGACCGTTGCGACTGCGAAGGAGACTGAGCGCGGCCTGGACCGATTCCTTCATCACTTCGCCGATCTGTCCGGTGAGCAAGACATTGCCTTTACCGGGGTAACGTGTCGCTTCGATGTGCAGCACTTCGCCGCCGGCAGGCGTGTAAGCCAGCCCGGTGACAACGCCCGGTTTGCTGGTCTTCAGTTTCGTTTCGCGCACGTATTTCGCCGGGCCAAGCATTTCTGCCACCAACTCCGGTGTGACGGTTACGTGTTCGGTTTTTCCCCGGGCGACCTGCGACGCAATTCCACGGCAGACAGACGCGATCTGACGCTCCAGTTCGCGCACGCCGGCTTCGTGCGTGTAATCGTTGATTATTCGGCGGAGCGCGTCCTCATGCCATTCGATTTGCTCAGGCTTGAGTCCGTTTTCCTCTAATTGCCGCTTCACCAGGTAGCGTTTGGCGATTTCGAGTTTCTCGCGCTCGGTGTAACCGGGTATTGAGATCAGTTCAATCCGATCGCGCAACGGTTCGGGCACGCCCTCGATGTAGTTAGCTGTGCCGATGAAAATCACGTCGGACAGATCAAACGGCACGTCGAGGTAACGATCGACGAACGCGTTGTTTTGCCGCGGATCAAGCACTTCGAGCAACGCGCTGGCCGGGTCGCCGCGAAAATCCGCGCCGATCTTGTCGATCTCATCGAGCATGAAAACCGGATTGCGCGTACCGCAGCGTCGCAATTCCTGAATGATGCGGCCAGGCATCGACCCGATGTAGGTGCGACGATGACCGCGGATCTCCGCTTCGTCGCGCATTCCACCGAGACTGATCCGCACAAATTTGCGGCCGAGCGCATCGGCGATCGATTGGCCGAGACTGGTTTTGCCGACGCCGGGCGGTCCGAGAAAACAGAGGATCGCGCCGTGCCCTTGCGGATTGAGTTTGCGCACGGCCAGATATTCGATCAGCCGCTTTTTAACTTTTTCCAAGTCGTAGTGATCGCGATCAAGGATTTGTTGCGCCTGATCGAGATCGAGGTTGTCATTGCTCAATTTATTCCACGGCAAATCGGCGATGATCTCGATGTAACTGACGATGACCGAGAATTCCGGGCTGGCCGACGGGATAAAATCGAGCCGCTTCAATTCGCGCTCGGCCTGCTTCATCACTGCCTCCGGCGGCTTGGCGTCTTCGAGCCGCTTGCGCAATTGCTCCGCCTGTTCTTCGCTGCCACCCTCACCCTCGCCCAGCTCGCGCTGGATCGCTTTGATCTGCGAACGCAGATACGCGCGCCGCTGCGCATCGGAAAATTGCGAGGCCACATCTTTTTGCAGTCGCTGTTGAATCTCTGCGATCTCCAATTGCGCCGAGATTTGCTTTTGCACCGCACGAACACGCTTTTCGACATCGAGTTCCTCGAGAATCGCCTGTTTTTGCGCAACATCGACGTTCAGGTTCGGCGCCAGAAAATCAGTGAGCTGCTCGGCGTTATCGATATTGAAGACCATCAAACGCGCTTGCTCAGGTGCGTCCGGCGCCAACTCAAACAATCTCGCTGCCGAATCGCGCAGGTTCCGGAAGGTTGCTTCCCATTCCTTTGTTTCTGGCGGCTGGACGGACTCCGGCAAATCGACTTCAGCGCGCAAAAACGGCGAAGTCGCAACAATTTTGCGGAGAGAAAAACGGCGCAGTCCTTGCGCGATAACCATTACACGGTCATCCGCCTGTCGTATGAGCTTGAGCACGAGCGCGGCTGTTCCGATTGAATAGAGGTCTTGTGGTGTCGGGTCCTCCTTCGTTTCATCGCGCTGCGCGAGCAACCCGATCACCTTCGTGCGCGGCAACGTGTCATCGAGCAGTTTCAGCGACGCCGCGCGCTGGATATTGAGTGGAATAACCGTGCCCGGAAAAACGACGAACCCGCGCACCGGCAAGATGGATAATTCCTCAGGGATACGCGCCGTTTGGCTTTGGTCCGTAGGCGCTGCGATCGTGCTCTGAGGTCCCGGTTTGAGTTCGGCGCCTGGCTGTAACGCGCTGATTTGTTTGTCGCTCATGACTCTTTTAGCGGCAGCGAAATCCAGAGCAGGCCGTTGCGTTGTTCTGCATGGGCTTGGTCGATTTCTACTTCGACTGGCAACGGCACTTCCCGTATGAAGGGCCCATAATCGATCTCCATTGCCATTAGTTGCACGGCGTTTCCCTCTTCGTGAGTCGGCTCTGGCAGCTCGCGCGTGCCGCGGATCACCACACGCCGCGGTTCAACGGTGAGATCGATTAGCGAGCGCTCAACGCCTGCCAGATCGACGCAAATGCGAATGCATGTTTCGCAGCGATACGCGTTGATTGCTGGCTCCCATGCGTGCGGCGCAAACCTGGAAAATTGCGAGCGCGACAGTTCATACGTGACGTCCTGCAAGGCACCGTGCAGCCAGCGCAATTTGATGTTCCTGATTGGATCCATGACGGAAAATTAAATATCGTCTCGCGGGTTTCGATGTTCAAACGCCGAAACCGATTTGTAGCCGTCGCCCTATGGGCGACGTGAGTCTGAAGCTATATCCAACATTGTGCTTCCCACGGGGATGCGGCTACAAGCTTGCTGATGCCTGAATATCCAAAACTTCCACCACGCCTTCGTTGGATCTTCTCTCCGAACCCGGTCTTCTTTGTCACATTCTGTACCTATCAACGAAAAAAATTGCTAGCGGCAGATTCGGTGAATTCCGCGTTCGTTGCCTTCGCTAGGCACGCCTATACCCGTAATATCGCCGTGGGCCGATATGTGATCATGCCGGATTCACTTGCATCTATTCGTCTGTGGACCCGATGACTTCGAGCTGGGACGCTGGATCGGCGTGTTGAAACAAAACCTCGCAAAGCAAATCGAGCATCCAGGAACGAAATCGCCAATCTGGCAGCGGGGGTTTTTCGATCACCTTCTGCGCAGCGATGAAAGCTACTCGCAAAAATGGAATTACGTCCGGGAGAATCCAGTTCGCGCGGGATTGGTCAGAAACGCAGACGACTGGCCGTATTCCGGGGAGATCGTCATAATCGACCGCGCGTAACTGTAGCCGTCGCCCTGCGGGCGACGTGGGTTTGAAAACTCCATCCGCACTGCGCTTCCCACAGGGAAGCGGCTACAGGTGTCGATCTTATCGCGTGGAATCTGTTTTCCTTATTTCGTTTTTCCCGGCCCCCACAAGGCGCGGCCGGGTTTCGCGCCGGTGTGCTCGCCGTCCTTGAGAACCTGTACGCCGTTCACAAATACGTGTTTTACGCCGACTGCGTATTGGTGCGGTTTTTCGAACGTAGCGCGGTCCGCGATGGTCGCCGGATTAAAGACAACCACGTCAGCAAACATGCCCTCCTTGAGAAATCCGCGATGATCCAGGCCGAGATTCGTGGCGGGCAAGCCACTTAGTCGCCGGATCGCCTCAGTTAGCGAGACCACTTTTTCGTCGCGCACGTATTTGCCAAGCACCCGCGCAAAATTTCCGTAGGCGCGCGGATGCGGATTCGATTTCAAGAAAACACCTTCCGGCGCCTGTGACGCTTCGTCCGAGCCGAACGAAATCCACGGCTTGGCAAGCTCTTTCTTGATGTTCTCTTCCGAGATCATGAAATAAATCGTCCCGATGCGCGATCCGTCCTCGGCGATCAAATCCATCGCTGTGTCGATCGGATCTTTGCCGCGCATCTTCGCGACTTCGGCGAGCGTTTTGCCAGTGAGCGGTTTCAATTTTTCCGATTTGAACTCGCTGAGAAGAATATGTTCCGGGCCGCCCGCGGCGAGATACATATTTTCCCAGTCGTCACTTGGCGTTTGCACTTGCGTTTTGATTTTCACACGCGTCGCCGGATCGCGCAGTCGCTTGAACAACGCCGGATATCCGCCGTCCTCCGTCCAAGGGGGAAGACAGGCGTCGAGCCCGGTCCCGCCGGCCGTATAAGTGTACATGTCTGCGGTAATTTTCAGTCCTTCCTTCTGCGCCGCTTCAATCCGCGAAAGCAGATCATCGATCTTGCCCCAATTCGGCTGGCCCGCCGCTTTGATATGATAAACTTCCGCCGGAATACCTGCTTCCCGGCTGATTCGGATGAGTTCGTCCAGCGCTTCAAGCAATCGATTCCCTTCGCTGCGCATATGCGAGATGTATTTGCCCTGATATTTCGCGGCGACTTTGCACAGCTCAATCAGCTCATCGGTCTTCGCATAAAATGCAGGCGGATAAATCAGGGAGGTGCCAATCCCCAGCGCGCCCGCTTCCATCTCTTTGCGAACGAGTTCGCGCATTTGATCGAGTTGTTCCGGCGTCGGCTGTTTATCTTCGAAACCGATCACGTTCTCGCGGATCGTGGTCGCGCCGATGAACGATGCGACATTGCAGGAGATGCCGCGGCTCTCCAGATAACGCAGATATTCCGCGAGCGTGTTCCATTTGATGTCGTATTTGATGTCGCTCTGCTCGCGCAGCATGTGTTCACGCACGCGATCGTTCACCGGGCCCATCGATTCGCCTTCGCCCATGATCTCTGTAGTGACGCCCTGTCGAATCTCGCTTTGCGACCGGCCATCTTGAATTAGCGACTCGTTCGACCAGGAAAGCATGTTGATGAAGCCAGGCGCAACGGCGAGCGCCTTCGCATCGATGATTGTTTTTGCCTTTGCGTTCTTGAAGTCGCCGACGCCTGCGATCCGGTCGCCGCGAATCGCAAGATCGACATGTCGCGGCTCAGCGCCCGTTCCGTCGTAAACTGTGCCGCCTTTGATGATCACGTCGAAATTCGGCGGCTCCTGCCCGAACACTGGCAAAAGACCTATCAGAAAAACAGAAAAAACAGCTCTCGTCATCGCGCGGTGCAAAATGAGCGTCCCGCGGCGCGAGTCAAGAAGCGAAAAATGAAATTCAGATTCACTGAAACAGATTCACTGAAAGCGTGTTATATTATCTGATGAAAAGAACAACGAAATGCGAAAGCAAACGCTGCAGGCCAGGGGTGTTGCTGTCGTTGCTGTGCGCGGTCGTCGTCGCCGTCTTTATCACGGGCTGCGCGGAAGCGCCTCCCGTGACCGCGTATGACAGCGGTTATTATTACCCGACCGGGTCTTACTGGCGCGACTACGACGGCAACTACCAAGCGTACCCGTTTTCGGATGCGCCCAACGGACCGCGTTACCGCATCGTCGATGGCATGCACGTTTACGAGCCGTACTACTACGGCGCATACGCGACGGTTGGCGTTCCAGCCGAATGACAATTGCTAAGCCGCGCAACACGGTTGCGTTTTTACAGCGCAGCAGGAGTCGATGATCTGCGCTGCTGCGGCACGGCGGTGGCGCGCTTTGCAAGTCGTTGCTGGCGGTTCCAGCAACACGTGCGTCGCATTTTCGTGCCGGGTCACTGAACGCACGTGATATGTCGATGGAAACAGATTTTCATCGCCGTATTCGACTCGAATCTCAGCGTCTAAATTGAGCGGGACGATTCCGCGCACTTGGTTGAAAATCTTTAGAAACTTCGCCGCGGTCATCCAGTCGCTCGCAGGATCGGGCGGCACCCAAAGTTGTACAATCGTTTCATGCCAGCGGTTAGTTTGGCCGCCGCAATCAACTGTTTCGAATGAGGCCGCTTTTAATTCTGTGAGATGATAGCCGCAGTGCACCGCGTGACCTTTGAAATCGAGAAAGACTAACTGGTTGTTCGGCGCAGCACGCAGTATGGAGATGAATTCGCTGGTTTTCATTTGTTGGATGTCTCCTTCATTCATCTTCCGTTGATCCTGCAACAGACTTTATCGCGTATGCGGCGCTCACCATTCATCTGATGGTCTCTGGCCATCCACTCGCGCAATCCTGCGAGCACGTGACGAACGAGCGGATCGCCATGTTTAGCCCAGCGATAATGCATCCATTTGCCGTCGCGACGTGCTTCGACTAAACCGGCCCGCTTCAGGTGAGCAAGGTGACGAGATACTTTAGGCTGCACCACGCGGAGGGTATCGGTCAGTTCGCAGACACAGGTCTCGCCAGAGGCGAGCAGGTTCAGCAAACGCAACCGTGTCGGATCAGACAACATTTTGAAAAGGAACGCCGGCGTAGCATTTTCAGATAAGGCCATGGCGTACATATACGGACACACATATATGTGTCAATGAAACTTCTAACGAATTTTTTGCACAAAGTGCTTTCACTCACGAAGGCTTTCGGAGTTGGAGTGCGATGCGTCCCGCAGCGCTTTCGGAAACAACATCTCGCGGGGAGAGAGGACCGCCAGAATTCTTACGCCATTTCCCAGATGATGTTACACCAGGAGCACAGCCGATCAGGCAGCGCGATGCGAATTGTACAATAAAGGTTCAGTTGATAAAAGAGTGTCGTGTGCCTGACGGACCAACAGGCGAGATAGAGTCGCATGCGCGGCTCCACGACAGAAAAAGGGAAATTCAGGATTCAAGAAAGGGGAATATCTGATGAAAACGATAACCAAATCCAAGCGTCACAGTCGAGCATTGCTGCTGTCGATCCTTTGCGCAGGCGTCGTTGCAACTTTTCTGGGCGGATGTGCAGAGGGGCCTTACATGACTGCGTATGACAGTGGTTATTACTATCCAACCACGTATTATACGCCGTCGTACTCGTACGACTATTATTACGGTTACCCGTCTTCTTATTATTACGGGACGACCTATACCAGCACTCGCTATTACAGTACCTACGGGTATTGATTTGCGACGCGCGCTTGATTGACGCATCGGTGCCGTCCGGCAGCTGCCGGATGTGCCGATGCGCTCAACGCGTTTGGCAAAGCGTGCCTTGACCGACCGCCGTGTTGTTGCTGCCGGTACTTTGAGAAAGCGCACTTGCACCGATAGCCGTGTTGCTATTGGTAGCGGTGTTGGAGTGGAGAGCGTGCCAACCCATGGCCACGTTTTGGCTGCTGGTCGTGTCGACTACGAGTGCCTCAGTGCCGACTGCCCTGTTGCCGGTGCCGGTATTGTTGGTGAGCGCAGCGTAGCCAATGGCGGCATTCTCGATGCCATGGTCGTTATGATAAAGTGCGCCATCGCCGACGGCGGTGTTATAGCTGCCAATGGGGTCGTTCCTTAGCGCCAAACCACGAATGTAATCCAGTGACGACGCGCTTACGCCAAGCCGTTTGCTTTGCTGCATCGCTGTGCTGGCCGTAAAGAGGGCTCTGGCGATTAGCAATGCGGATGCCGAAAAGCCTCCCTTCAAATCGAGGCTCGCCGTTTTGAAGCGTTGGGGCTTCGGTACAGCAAAAGAGGCAGCCCCCCGAATCGGGGCTGCCTCTTTGTGAAACTACACTCTTGGGAGTGCTTAGAACTTCTTGATCATCCTCACGTACCAGAATCGCCCGATGTTATCATAGAGACCACCCGGGTAGCCGATGGAATTGGAGTCCTGGATTCCAAACGACTTTGGCGGCGATTGATCGAAGAGGTTGAGCGCACCAACGCTAAACGTGGTGTTGTTGAGGGCAGTCTTCCAGCACGGCATGGCGTAAGGAACCGGCGGCGTTTCCTTCTCCTTGCCCACCACTTCCTTGCCGCCCTTGGAATACCCAGGCACCGGGGCCGCTTCCACCGGAGGCGTGAAGATCAGGGTGTAGCCGAGCTGCGCGTCTATAAAGTCAGTAGAATGCACCCAGTGGCGCTTATACAAAGAACTCCCCAAGTTTAGGGCCTGGGTCTCTTCCCAGTATCCATCCAGGAAATGCCAAGTCCAGTTCATGTCCCAGTTGTGCCAGGTCCAGTCGAGGGTGGTGTCCCCTCTCCATTTCAGCCAGGCTTGCGGATTGGTTGCGTCCCCGAAAAAGCTGCCAATATACCACTCGGAACTGGAGAGGCCTGCTACTTGCCGCGGCCTTTGGCCGGGGTAGTTGACCACCATCTCGTTCGTATAAGTCCACCGGCTTAAGAGCGAGAATGAGCCGTAGCCCGTCTCGATCTGATATTGAGCACCGAGGTCAACACCGTTCGCCCGGATACGTCCGCCGTTCGTATAAGGGGTTGTGACCCCGGCGATACTGCCTTGTTGGTCAAACAGCACCGCCGGTCCAGTTGACAGGTTCGGCTGGTGAGGCGCTATGACAGCCAGGCTCAACGGAAAACCGGCGGCGTTGTACTGGTCAAGGATTGTGGTAGGAGAGAAGAACATCGCAACCCCAGAGCGCTCGACATCCCATAAATCCATCGTCAACGTCAAAGTGCCCCATTTGGAGGGAATCCACTTGGGCGTATAAACGACGCCTCCAGTCCAGGTACGATCATGTTCCGGGTGGAGGTTTTTGTTGGGAAGCTGCTCGACGGTTTCTTCCGGATTGGTTGCGACCTGGACTGGGTTCCCAGGGCCCCCGCAAGGACCAAACACCGCCACAGGAGCACATGTAGTACCCCCGATCGGCGCCAGAAGGAATCTTTTAGGTCCGAACAACTGCACTAAGGACGGCTCAAGGAAGCCTTCGCCCCAGGTGCTGCGAAAAGTCAGGCTCTCGTCAAACGGCTGCCAGCGAAGCCCAACCTTGGGCACCGCCGCATTGGTATCGTTGTTCAGCCACTCGTCGTACCGGACACCGGCCGTCAATTCCAGCGAGTGAAAGCCGGGTATGTTCCACTTCGGGCTGAAAATCGGAATGAGCGTTTCCGCATAAATACCCCACGATTTGCGCCCAGCCGCAATGTTCGGTATACCGCTCTCGATGCGGGTCTGGTCATCCACTGCGATGTTGTAGGTTTCACGGGAAAACACACCGCCAAAAGCCAGGCCCACGCCGCCTGCCGGCAAATCAAACAAGTCGGTGGTGTAAATGTTCATGTCCAGCGTTGCAAGCTTGGACGTGCCGATGCCGTGGTTGTTCTGCGTCGCAAACGCAAGCAGCGGAACATTGCTCGGGATCACCACGCTCCGTCCATCCGCAAACGGATTGTACGGAACCGTCTGCCCGATAAATTCACTCGAGGTGGGATCAAACAGCGGGTCGGCCCCGTTCAAAATCCGGTTGATCCGCCCACCATCAGTAACTATGGACGTCGAATACTGCGTGACTTGGCTGTACATGAACGCTCCATCGTAGCCCCAGGTTCCGTTAAAGAGCTTGTCGCCTTTCACACCGACGGTGAAACGCTCGGCGACGTTTTCGTTGTCAAATATGCGGTTGCCAAAATCGAGTAAGCGCGCCCGAGTGCCGCCTGTGATGATCTGCTCAAACGGGTTGAACGGGTTGAACGCGTTCGCAGGCATCCCAACTTGCGCAGGGGTGAAGCCGCCAAACGGCGGGTTGTTGGGATCCGGGAACGGATGATTGGGCGGGATGAAGCGCGTCGGGGAACCAGGCGTGATGAAATTGTTCGTAGCGTCTGGCGCAAGTTCATCGTGCGTTTTGGCATCGACAAAATAGAAGTCGCCAAAAAGCCGCAACTGATCGTCGCAGATTTTGTGCTCGAAAGCCGCATAACCGCCCCAGCGCTCCTGTTGCGGCCACGAGCTCGAATACAGGTTGAAGTTAAAGCCGGGAAGCAGGGCAGTTGGAGAGGTGGGAAGTCCTCTGACACGGTGGGCGTGGAAGATAAAATCGCTGGCCGGCGTAAATCCGTTGGAATGATCCGGCGACGTGCCAAAGAACGTTGGCAGGTTCACCACGTCAGGAGGCAGCACCGGCGCTGGCTCGGGGTTGCCATTGATATCGAATGGATGCAACACGGCGTCGTGTTGCAACTGAAGGTTCCACGGCTCCGTGTTCGAGCTCAGGAACGGCGGGTTAAACGAGATCTGGCGGTCATGGTTGAACATCGCATGATGCTTGTAATAGAAGATGTCGCCAGTGATACTGGTAGTGTCGTTGCCCACTCCAAAGAGAATGTCGCCTCTGTACTCGGCGTCGTCTGATCCGTTACCGATTGCGTTGCCAGTAGCCGAGTCGCCATACTGGATCGTCACCTGTGCGCCACGATAATCTTTATACAGGTTAAAGTTCACCACGCCCGCAACCGCGTCGGCGCCGTAAGTGGTCGAAGCGCCATCTTTCAGAATGTCGATGCTCTGAACCGCGGTGATCGGAATCGAAGTTAGATCAACGTAACCGTACCCGGAGTTGGCCGCTCCCGGGAACGGCGCAACGCGGCGACGGTCAATTAGCACCAATGTGGCGCCAGGATCCAAACCGTGCAGCGCGATCGCGGCAGTACCGGTTGGACCAGACTGGCCTGTTCCGTTATTATTAACCGGAATATTGGACCCATTCATCACTGGCTGCCTCTGGAGCAGTTGTTCCGTGGTGGTGCCTGCGCCTGATTTGTTAATCAGGTCGCGGTTGAGGGCGAATATCGGGTTCGGACCGACCTCTTCCGCGGTCGGAATCAACGACCCGGTCACGATCACACGCTCAACCTCCGCAGCGGGCGCAGCAGCACCCGGAGGCGGCGGGGGTGGCGCGGCCTGAGCCGCAGCCTGAGCAAATGCGTTTGATGCTACAATGAATGGAAATCCGACGCTCGCCACGAGTGCGACGCGCACGAATCCGAGTTTATTTAGCACGTTCTTAATCATTAGTTTCTCCATTGGTTTGGTTAGGTCTAGGTGGCCGCATCATGATTACAGCCGCTTTGTTCTTATTGCCGCCGAGACTAACCAACCCGAGAGGCGCGGCGTGAGGACATAAACCCGACTATTACGGACTTGCTGCGGACTGCGATCTCACTCGTGATTTCTCAGCAGGCGAATCCGGTTGCGCTCGCAACTCTGGGTTGTCGCTTCGACGAACAAAAAACGGCCAGCAAGTTACCTGCGCGTTTAACGCGATCGCACGCAATCACGCCGCAAAAAGAGACGAGTTATAAATGCTACTGCTTTGAGTCTTAAAGTTCTTCCTATAACTGCTGGGGCTCATGCCGTAGCGACGGTCAAAAGCCCGTCGGAACGAATCGGCGTTCTTGAAGCCGACATCCCGCGCTACATTCTCAACGCTGTTTCGAGGGAGGATCAAGCGACGCCGAGACTCGTCGAGCCTTAACCGTTCGACAAAGGCCGCTGGTGTAACGTGGAAGAAACGTTTAAAGAGGCGACCGAAATGACGGGGGCACAAGCACACTCTATTCGCGAGCACCTCCACGGAGAGATTGTCGCTTAAATGTGAACCGATCCAGGCGGGAAGATCGGCGAGTCGATCCATTGGTCCACACTCAAACTGAAATAGATCGACAGAATTCTCAGTATCTCCAACTGGTCTGAGCCGCACAACTAGCTCTCGAGCAACTGAGAGCGCGACCGGGGACCCATAGTCTTCCTCGATCAACGCCAACGCCATTTCAACGACAGCCGTTCCACCCCCACAGCTATAGAACCCTCCATCCTTGACGAAAGGTGAAACCGCATCGACGCGCAGTTTCGGGAATCGTCGCGCGACAGCCTGCACAAATCTCCAGTGAGTCGTCGCCTTGCGTCCATCAAGCAAACCACTGTCCGCAAGAGGATAAATGCCCGTGCACACGGAGATTATCCGCCTGATGCGATGTGCATTGGTGGTAAGCCACTGTGAGATCTTTCGGCATGTCTCGCCTGCACGCACCGCTGTCCCGCCGGGTACAATAATCGAATCTAAGTGGCGGTTCCCGAGAAGTGTATCTTCTGTCTTAAAAACTACACCGGACTCGGAAGTAAATGTTTTACCAGTCACTCCGATGATCCTTGCATCATAGCATGGGCGATCTTTTCCGTCGGCGGCAAGCGTGCGAGCCACTGCGAAGGCTTCGAAGGGGCCAGTGAGATCCAAAAGAGACACGCCCTCGAAACCAAAAATGCCAATTGACAACGGCCGTAGCGCTTTGGCCACCGGCCGGATCTTCATCGCCGTGAGCGACCCTCCAGCGGCCCTCTTTAAATCGGGATCAGAGCGCTTGAATGAGAGCTTTCCCACATACTGTAATGCAACAGCGGACGAGAAAAGGGATCAAAAAAGTCTCAAAATTCCTGAGGTATGACCTAATCTGCAGCTCACCGCTGCACGACTGGACTCAGCCCGCGCAGCAGCATGTAATGGTGATTTCGAGCTAGCTGTATGCGTTTGTTAGAGTTTGCGCTGCCAGCACTCCAAGACGCACCCCTGGGGCGTAGGATACTAGAGTAGAGTATAGAATAACAGACTGGCCTGCTTTACCTTCTTAACGAGTTTCGAGAAGAGAAGTCATGTTGTGCTGGCGCAGTACCTCACGGAACCTCGCGTCCGAGCGCAGTGGATCAAGCAGCGGATCATATCTGATCATTCGCACCAGACCACGCACCCCAGGAGATTCCCTGCGCAGGGCTTTATCGAGCCACTCGAACGCTTGCTCCTTCTCGCCGCGGGTAGCACATAGCTGCGCCATATTGTAAGGATCGGCCTTGCCTGCCCTCGATAAATCCCCGAGTTCCCGCATAATACCTTCAGCTTCCGAGCTGCGACCCGCCGTCACAAGGACCGTCGCGACTGAAGCTAGAACTTCGGCTTTGCTCTCTGGATTGAGTTCACGCTCCTTTTGATAATGCTCGATAGCTTGCTGATACATGCCGTTTAAGGCGTAGGAAAGTGCCAAGTTTTCCTGGATTGGAGCAGAATTAGGATCCAACTCCGCGGCCTTGTGGCAATATTCCAGAGCTTCGCGAAACTGCCGGTCACACACGAGGATGATTCCCAAAGCTGCGTTGTTCGTAGGCGAAAGCGGGTCGAGCTCTTGCGCCAATTTCATCTCCCGGACAGCGTCGTTCAGGTGCCCAAACGCGGATAGCGCCCACGCATAGCGCTGGTGAGCGACAGCCAAATTAGGGTTCAATGTGACGGCGCGTCGAAGCGATTCCATAGATCCTTGATGAGCTGATTCTGTGAGCGGCCCATCGTCTTTCTGACAAAACTGAACCATAGCTGCGGCGACGTGGCCCTCGGCCACAGAATCGTCGAGCTGTAGTGCACGCTCGGCTGCTGCCTCGGCGTTACGGATTCGATCCGGGGCGACGTTAAACCCATAATACAGCTCCAAGTAGTAGCAGTCCGCCATCATGGCATACGCGAGCGCATAACTCGGATCCTGGTCGACAGCGTGATGAAAATACTCAATTGCCTTTTCCAAGCCGTCCTTTGATCGCTGATTCCAGAAATAGAGCCCCATTAGATACGAGTCGTACGCCGCGGTGTCATTCGTGTAATGTTTGGACAATTGCTTCTCTTGTTCCTTAGAAAGATCTTGAACAAGAGATCGGGCGACCTTGTCAGAAATCGAGTCCTGAATACCGAAGATGTCGGTAAATATCTGGTCGAACGTCTCCGACCACAGCGTGCGGCCGCTGCCGGAACCGACAAGTTGGACGGTAACGCGCAATCTGTCGCCAGACTGTTGAACAGTTCCGGTTAAGATTGCGTCGACGTGCAGTGCGCGTCCAGCGGCGAGTGGATCATTTGCGGGGCCTTTGTATTTCAACACGGCGCTTGTTGGCATAACGAGTAGCTGCTTTAAGCTGCTCATTCTACCGATTACCGCGTCAGCCATGCCTAAACCCAACAATTCGCCATTGACATTTTGGCCGAGCGACTCAAACGGCAAGACGGCGATTGAATGGATGTTATCATCAGGAATAGGGGTCGAAGCCACAAGCGCCGTTTTGTGAGTTATCCGATAACTCTTAAACGACGCGATTTTCTCTCGTAACAAAACGAGCGCACCGGCAATTAGGATTATGCCTAAGATCGGGGCAGCAATGTACCAGCTGCGGCGCGCTCTAGCAGTTCTGCAAGGATCGGCCAGCTGGCTCCCTGAAGTCCAAGATGCTGTCTTCCGGTCAAGATATTGTTCTATGTCCCTTGCTAGGCCTGCTACCGACGGATAGCGCTTTGACGGTTCCGCTTCCATCGCTCGTTCCACAATTCGGTCAAGCTGCACTTGCACCTCATGTTTCCTCTTCGCATCAGTAACACTCTGGCTAGGTCGCCTCTCTAGTGAACAGATGGGCGTCGAGGCATCCTCCAGCGGAAAATTGGTCGTCGAAGAGGGGCGCGGCGGCTTATCTGCAAGTAATTCGTAAAGCATCGCCCCGAGCGAATAAATGTCTGTCGCGACTGTAGCTGATTCTCCAGCGGCCTGCTCCGGTGCCGCGTACGTTGGCGTAAGCCTGCGCTCGACCGCAACCGTGACGTCGTCGTCGCTGCTGCTGAGCAGCTTCGCGATCCCGAAGTCCAGTAACTTTGGTTCGCCATCATGCTTCACCAGCACGTTACCGGGTTTGATATCACGGTGAATAACGTGATTTCGGTGCGCGAGATCCACTGCGGAGCAAACCTTCAGAAACAGCTCAAGTCGTCCCCTTAAATCAAGATCCTCCTGCTGTACGAAACGCGTGATAGGTGCTCCTTCGATGAACTCCATTACGAAGTACGGCAAGCCATCGCCAGTAACGCCAGCGTCTAGAAGGCGCGTAATGTTTGGATGATCGAGATTGGCGAGAATCTGCCGTTCATTGCGAAAGCGGCGGAGGACTTCGTCGGTATCTGTGCCACGTTTAAGAATTTTGATCGCGACCTGCTTCTGAAACTGCCCGTCGGCTCGCTCCCCGAGATAGACCGCGCCCATACCTCCACGACCTAATTCTCTGATGATGGCATAGGCCCCGATGCGTTCGCCAATTCGTTCTTGTTGATTTTGATGGAGCCGGGCCGCGGCAAGCTCTGCTAATTGTTCGAAGACCGCAGTGTCGCAGGCAAGGAGATCCTCGGCGTCCCGAAGTAGCGTCGCGTCGTCAGCGCACGATTGTGTCAGCATCGCGGTGCGCTCCTCGATGGAGGTCTGCTCCAAAGCGTCTGCGAGCACATGTTTGAGGCGCTGCCAGCGTGCTGGATTCGACGCAATGCGCGACGCGGTTGAATCAGCTTTCGTGTTCACGATCACAACTTCCCTATCGATCGGATAATTGATTACGCAGCCACAATTTCGCAGTGGCCCACTCCCTCTTTACCGTCGCAGGAGAGATTCCCATCGCCGAAGCGATCTCTGCTACAGTCAAACCGCCGAAGAAGCGTAGTTCGACTATCTGTCCCTGCCGCGGATCCAGCCTGTCAAGATCCCGCAGCGCGGCGTCCAGAGCGCTAACGTCAATTTTTCGTTGGTCGTAAAATTCAAGCGCCCGTTCTGCCGGATCCGTCCCGCCGCGCTTCTTTCGCTGCCGGGCGACAGCATAATTCGTCAGAGTCTGGCGCATAATACGTGCGAAGACTCCGAGGAAGTGAGCACGGTTTTGCCAATGAACCTCACCGTGCTGATTCGCAAGGCGTAAATAGGCCTCATGCACTAACGCCGTTCGTTGCAGGGTATGTTCTGACCGTTCCCCACGAAGATAATTTGCGGCTAACTCGCGCAAGTTCTCATATGCTTCTGGCGTCATCTCGGCCAGAATTCCCGCGCTGGTCGCCGTGGACATCACATCAAGGCTTAAGGGTGCCATTTCTGAAATCGCCGTTATGCCAGTTAGCTGGTCCTTCTGCGCGTCGCGATTCATCCGCCTCCTCTGGATTGTGCCCGACGCAAGATTATACAACGGCGCACAGCAAGAAGTCCATTTAAATTGAGACGGACTCAAATCCGACAATTTCAGACATCCCGGGATTTTGCAGGAATGTAATGTCTAGCATGTCGTCCCTTATTGTCGGCTCGATGTCCTAGTCTTATCGCGGACAACAAGGGATTCTGTACCCTAAGCGATGAGTGCTTCGGACCATGCTTCTGCCTTCAGGCCTAAACGCGTTGGGCTCGTCGGGTTCGACGAAGTTACCGCGTTACATCTGGTAGGCCCTGCTGACACCTTCATCGCAGCCGCATTAGACGACGGCTATGGCGGACGCATCCCTTGTTATGAGGTCCATACGCTCGGCGTATTTTCAGGGCGGTTTCGCGCTGAAGACGGCCTCATGTTCGAAGCACGGGCGACTCTTCGCGGTGCACCGGTTTTCGATACGATTATTGTTGCCGGAGGACGCGGGATTCAATGTCCAGAGGTTAGTGATAAAGTAGCTGAGTGGATCTTGAAGCGTGTGAACGTTACGCGACGAATTGGAGCCGTCTGTACCGGCATTTATGGAATAGCTCCGACCGGTTTGCTCGATGGACGCGAAGTCACCACGCATTGGCGATTCGTGCGCGATCTGGGACGGCGATTTCCCCGTTTAAAAATCGACCATAGGAAACCGCTCGTTCGAGACGGTCCATACTACACGACCACCGGGCTTAGCGGAGGTGTCAATTTATCGTTAGCAATGATTCAGGAGGATTACGGTCCGTGTGTCGCACGGTCAGTAGAACATGAGTTGGCCTTTCGTCTTACGAAAGAAGACCAGGAAGAATTTCCACCGGAGTCGCCTTTCGACAATCACCCGATTGATCGCTTTTCCGATCTCGTTGCCTGGGTGATCAAGAACCTCGATGCCGACCTCTCGGTGGACGTCCTGGCGCACCGAGCATGCATGTGCCCCAGCCACTTTCGCAAAATCTTCAAGAGTGTCTTTGGAGAACCTCCAACCTATTTTGTGCAGAATCTCCGTCTAAATGAAGCTCGCCGCCGACTCTCGAAGCGGCACAAGACACTTCAGACGGTCGCCGCGTCTGTCGGCTTTTCCAGTTCAGACACGTTCCATCGCGCTTTCGAGCGGAGGTTTGGCGTGCGGCCAAAGAGGTACGTCGAAGAACGACAACCAGCGGGTGTGACTGCTTCGAACGGTTCGCAGGAATAAATGCGCGCGAATAACTAGAAGGGACAGTGGTCTCTGTTTTGGTGGTGATCAGCGTCGTCGCTGGTGTAGTAGAAGAAGCAGCGTTCCGAGATATCTGATCTCGCAAATTCAACGCCGACACGGCTGGACCATGGCGATCCTGATCTCTGGCGTGATGTTTTTCGTGTCACACTTACGGCACGCCTACGTGACTTTGGCATTTCTCCCCTTTTTCTAGCTGTGAGTTCGGTAAATGGGCTTCTAGTTTATCTGACACGCTCGATCTTACCTTCAGTCGTTTTACATTCCGCCGCCGACCTAACCACGATCCCCATACAATACGGGCTTATTGGACATGTATCTGTCGTGCCGGTCTGGAAAAGCGGCATCGATTCGGCGTTCGTTACTTATCTAGTGCTCATCGTAGCCTTCGGGCTGCTGGCGGTGCCTGCGTTCCGACGTCTAGCAACTGCTAGGTCTGCAACGGAAGGTCATGACCGGCGACGGGGACACGGTGTCGAGTAGGTTGGCATGAGTAATAGGCACGCGATGAAGCGCTACCCGACTTGCGCGATCACGGGTGCTTTCGGCTGTGGCTCGGTTTGAAACATCGATACGCCAACCGTGACTATCCAAGTTGCTTGTAAAAGGATAATGAGACCGAAGCCATGGACATCCAGGCGTATGCGGCCAGACAACAACACTGCGAGCTGGGCCACTCCGACAAAGAAGCCAGCCACTCCGATGGCTCGCTTAAAAGCTCCAATCCTAACAATGGCGATTGACCAAGAGATGATCGCTAACGAGGTACCAAAAACGAACACTTTCGTGCAAGCCTGATTAAGCTGGAAGTTGCATTCCAAGGCGGCCCTCAGGAGTCGACGAGTTGCCTCATCAGCACTCAGCATCTTTTGGATCAAAGCCGCATTGATAAGGCCGTCCGCTATGCCGGCGAACATTATGGCGATAGCCGAAAGGCAATATGCGATGAATGCGAACAGTGACCAAGGCAGTTCCCAGCCGATGAACCGTGTTAAACCGACGAAGCCGAATACGACTGTTGGCACGGTCAATAGAGCAAAAGCATGAACAGCCAGGAGAACTCGGACTTGATGAGTTATTGCTTCTGCGGAAGCAATAGCGTTGAAGTGCGTGGGGTGAAACACCATCGTCGCCACCGATGCAATTGCGCCGAGGATTAGCGCAATGCCGCTCAAACGATTGTCTTTCAAGATTATTTGGGCAAAGTCATTCAGGCAGCCTTGGAGAACCTGTTCAACCCTCGTCGTCGGCGTGGCAGCGATGACAGGTTTGCACCCGTGGCGAAACGTTCGCGGTAATCGCTCGGATTAATCCCCAACCGACGCTCAAAAGCGCGTCGAAAGGCATCTGCGCTTTTGAATCCCACCGATGTACCGACATGTTCGACGCTGTTGTCGCCGGCAGAAAGGCGGCGACGCGCCTCGTCCAGCCGCAACCGTTCAACGAAATCGGATGGAGTACTGCCAAATTCTATCTTGAACCGCCGACGAAAGTGTCTGGGGCAGAGACATGCTTTGGTGGCGAGAGCTTCCACTGATAAATTTTCATTTAGATGACTGAGAATCCAGGTAGTTAGTTCAGACAGACGTGAGATTGATTGGGTTTGGAACTGCAAGGGCTCCGAGTATTGTTCCTGACCGCCCGAGCGCTTAAGATAGACGACTAGCTCGCGGGCCACCGCCAAGGCCACACGCAGTCCATAATCTTCCTCGATCAGTGAGAGCGATAGGTCGATGCCGGCCGTCGCTCCTGCCGACGTATAAAAGGGCCCATCCTTAAGGAAGATTGCGTTGTCGTGAACTCGAATGTCCGGAAAGCGACGCGCAACATCGTGAGCGTACCGCCAATGGGTCGTGACCGTGCGTCCCGAGAGAAGGCCCGTGCTCGCCAAGCCATAAATCCCGGTGCAGATCGAGACGATGCGACGCGTGTGGCCGAAGCGCGCTTTTACGAACGCCGAAACCATCCTGTTGATGTGTGGCGTTCGAAGACCCTTTCCACCGGGAATAATGAGCGTGTCTAGAGCAGGCGCAGTCTTCAGAGTTTTCTGCGGCGTAAATGTGATCCCCGAATCTGCCACGAACGGTTGGTTCGACAATCCAATGGTGAGGACTTCGTAACAAGGCCTTGGCTCGTCTCTTCCTTCTCTGATCTGGGCCGTTGCGAACGCCTCGGCGGGGCCAGCGAGATCAATTGCCACTACTCCATCAAATCCTATAAAACCAATTCGCTTGGGAGTCATTCGAAGATCCTCCATCTGGTCAATGTTAGGCCGCGTCGGCGCGGCCGACATGACTTTAATACTACATTTTAGGACGTCTGGTAAGAGAGATTGCTGGGAGTGAGCCTGGGCAAAAGAACAATGACCGAATGAGTCGGATCACCGTCATTGTGAGCGTCCACGCAAAAGCAGTAACTCTCTTCCGTGTCGCATTACCACGTTGCGAAGCCAACCAAGTTACTTACGACGGACCCGTCGACATGGGACCAGATCATTTCGCTTATAACGCCCCTCTCTCCCAGGATTCTGTATTTAGCGATGCTGCTAATTTCCGGATTTGCAGGATCCACATTTCCCCAATCCATCTCACTTGACGCAAAGAGACCCTCTGAAGCAGCCAATTCGCAGTCCAGCCAAATGGCGAGTCTCCAATGTGTGATTCTTACGAGGCGCGCCTGATGGAATTGCTCAATGCCTTGAGACAAACGAAACCCAATAAGTCCTACGACCGCGATCGCGACCAACTATAACAGCGCCAGATTTGACTGGACTCTAGCTCTTGGGCACTTAGCCGTGGCACGGTCATTTGCCGGGTTGGGAAGGAGTTGGCAGTGTGCTGTAGAAATACTCGCCGTCGTCGTCCTGCTGCGGCGACTTCATAAACACCTTTGCAATATCGCCGGGAGCAGGTCCACTGAGAGCCTTGAACAGATACAACGTAATGCGCACGTTATCGGCGCGCACCGCCTTCAGGACTTTCAGCGGGAATGCATAGGTGAAAGCCTCGCCACTACGAACCTGCCGTTGGCTCTCGGGTCCGTTCGTCGATTCGAAAATGGTTGTTGAGGAGCCTGATGAATCCGTTTGTTCCCCGGTCACGTTGCCCGCAAACCTGCCTGACTGATGGACGACCACGCTCACGCGGATCTCCGTTGGATCACTTTCATTGGGGAAATACCACCACTCCTTGAGTTCAATCACATTCATAAGAGGTCTGCGACTCTCCATGAACCGTCGCTGCTCATTGGAGATGGCCAGACTGCGCAGCTTCCCGTAAGCAACGCCACCTGTCACGAGCAGGATCACGGAAAGCACCATTGACTCAAGGTGAACGCGCAACGCTCCTGACTTGGGAAATAACAGAACGGCGATCGAACTCAAGGTGACGTGGATAGCGACCAACGTGATGTATGTCCAAAAGATAAGGCCCCTAAAATCCAATGTGATCCAATTGCCGCGGCCGCAGCCTCCGTGAAACGCCAGATCCAGGAAGTAGATTGGGACAGCGAGCAGGCCAAGAGACAGACAAATGATAAGATGTTTGCGCCAGACGGACCTCATAAAACTTCCGTCTATCAGATTATCCAAGTGAATACACCTGTCGTTATGAATTCGACGAACACGCTGCCACTTGCGACAACTGCAGCGGTGGTTGAGCGTGCGGCATCGTTAGCCCGAAATGAAGCGCAAGCTCATCGCCGTTGTCGTCATCGCTGTTTTAGGGTGTGCTGTGGCCGTTGGCCAAACCATCAACGATCCCGCTCGAATCGAGATCTATGTCACGCCGTACTACAATTCCAAAGGCCCTGTTATCGACGTTGGTCGGTTTAGCAGTGGTTTGGCCGCGAAAGGCGAATCGGAGTTTGTCGCGACGATCTCGAAGATGCAACAGTCATGGGCCACTCTCAATTTCCCCGAGGTGTACGTCGCCGCGATTCGCCTGTATGATTTCGGGTTCAGAAGGGAATCAATTTACTGGTTTTATTCAGCGCAGTATCGCGGGCGCCTTCTTGCGACCCTGATCGATCAAGAGAAGATGGGCAGCATGGGTGATCCGGGATTCGAACTAGTCCAGGCGCAGAATGCGTTTCAGCAGTTGGTGGGGCCGTACATCAATGGATATGCCTTTGGCGATATCGATCAATTAATCCCGATTATTGAGAGAGTTCAGAGAGAAGGAAGAGTCGTGCCCGACCTGACGAAGATTTACCCCGGCGTGACCTTCAAGCCGAAGTCTCAATGGGACGTGGGAAATAAGGGGCTGAATGAGGGACTGACAAAACTGCTGATGACCCTCACGGAGCAAAAGGCAAGCATCAAACAGCAAAGGATCGAACGCGGAATGGAAGCCAAATTCTCGAAGCTGCCGAGCAAAGAGCTACCAAAAGGGTCCGGGCCATGATGTGCCGGGATTACTGACTCCGTTCGGTTTCCTGTAGCAGCTTCATCAACTCATCTTTCCACAAACTGGCGACGGTGTGGCTGCCGTGGCCGCGCGTCTTGTCGCTCAGGGGAATCACGATAGCGCGTCCGTGTGGGACGCGTTTGATCTCGCGCTCGAGGATCCCGAGCTCCGGCGGATTGATCAGGTCGTCGGCCGAATTGATCGCCAGCAGCGGCGCGCGAATTTTTTCGAGGTTTGGTCCCGGATCATAATCATGTGAAGCTTCGACCGCGTAGAGCACATCGTTGGCGTCGCTCGTTTTTACGTAGTCAGCAACGAATTTATCCAGCACTTCATCCGACTTTGCGAGCGTGGGCGCATCCTTCTGTCGCAACACCGGATTGCTGCTCATGAACCAGAGCATCTCAGCCGCGGTTCGCAGACTCGGCAGTTGTCCCGCGCCTGCGGGATACTCGCCACCGTTCCATGCCGGATCGCTGCGGATCGCGTCGATAATCACGCGACGCCAAGCGCGGTTGCGTCCCGAGATCTGAGTCGGCAAACTCGCCAGCGGCATCAGCGCGTCCATGAAATCGGGATGCAGCTCGCCCCAGAGCCATGTGTGCATTCCACCCATCGACGTTCCCATCACCAGTCGCGCATGGTTGACGCCGAGCCCTTCGGTGAGCAAGCGATACTGCGCTTCCACCATGTCGAGATAACCGTAGCGCGGGAATTTTGCATGCAGCCCGTCGCTGGGCTTGCTCGATTTGCCGTGACCGATGCCGTCCGGGAGGAGGATGAAAAACTTCGTCGCATCGAGCGACTGACCTTTCCCAAAGAGTTCATCCGCAAATTCTGGTCGCGGGACGAACTGCGCGCCGCTTCCGGTTGTCCCGTGCATGATGAGAACTGCGTTCATCGTTTTGCCCTGCGCATCTTTCTCGGGTTTGCCCAACGTCCGATAATGGAGACGCAGCTCCGGCAAGCTTTCGCCCGAGGTAAATTTGAAGTCGCGAATGATGTAATCGCCTTCCGTCGGCGCGGGATAATCGGCGGCCGACGCAAAACTCGCGGCAAAGATGGACAAGGAAAGTGCAACGATTCGCAATGTTGGATTCATATTAATGATTCCGTTGCCGTTCGGCTTGGATTTGTTTGAGCAGTTCTGCGTGGGTTCGTTCAAGATCGTTAGCAAATTTCAATCTGCCGTCCAGAGCTTCGGGATATATCTCGAATCGTTTGCGCAATTTCTTGGTGGTGGGGTCGTAAAAGAAGGAAATCTCTTGGTCGAGATTCGGGATGATCAATTCGTCACTTAATTTTTGATAGCGCGCCATGCGGCTCAGTCCCCAGCGGATAACCGATTCGTCGTTACGCAGCGCAGTGAGCGTCTCCAAGTCGAGCAACTGGATGCCGCCGGCTTGCAGCATCGTGGCAAAGTCGCCGGGACTGTAGTCGGTCGTAAAAACAAACGGACGCAGCGGCGGCATCTCACCGGCGTCGAGTGCGCGCCGGAACTCCACCGCTTCTCGTTCTTGTTCCGTGCGGTTAATTTTGTTACTCTCGATTCCGTCGCGCAGCGTTCGCTCGATCGACGCCAGGATTCGGTCGTGCCGTTCTGCATCCTGCTGATGCTGCTGATAATTGTTGAGCCAGAACGCCGCGTAAACGCCGACGAATACCAGGAGCAGCTCCGCCGCCCATCGGCCCAACCGCGAGAGACGTGAATGTTTTTCAGTGGCTTCGGTCATAGTTAAAGCTCGACCCCTTTGGAGGTTTGTTGAGATGCTTAGCATCATCAACATCGCGATTCCAGCGAGCGCGCGCAGATTTGCGCTGGATTAACGAAGTTCTACTTTCTCCATTCCAATGGGGTCTCGGGTGAAGCGGAAGAAAACGTCGAAAACGCCTTCAGCGGGCAGTCGCTATTCGCATACTCGTAACGACGCGTTAATGGCTACCGTGGTCTGCATTTTGCTTGCGGGCATCGTCTGGATCGTGTTTGGCCAAACTCTTCATCACGAGTTCGTGAATTACGACGATGGTTCTTACGTCTATGCCAATCCAAGAATAACCAGCGGTCTTACTCTTGATAATGTGAAGTGGGCCTTCACTCATTTTCGCGCTGGCAACTGGCAGCCACTCACCGCCATCTCGCACATGCTGGATTGTCAGCTCTACGGGCTCCAGCCCTGGGGGCATCATCTGACGAACGTCCTACTGCATGCGGCAGCGGCAATTTTGTTATTCATCGCATTATGTGAGTCAACTGGCGGACGTTATGCTGTAGTCGGCATCGCGGATGCCGGCCGGGATCAACGATCCCGGCTACAACCTAGGGACGCTTTCTGGGCGAGTGCGTTTGTCGCTGCGCTCTTTGCTATTCATCCACTGCGTGTTGAGCCGGTCGCGTGGGTCTCAGGGCGAGGTGATGTTTTAAGCGGCATGTTTTTCATGCTCACCCTTTTAGCTTACGCGCGGTACGCGCGCAGCGACCGCTTTTCCCTTGGCCGTTATGCGACGGTGCTGGTCCTCTTTGCCTTGGGGCTGATGTGTAAGCCGACATTGGTTACGGTGCCGTTCGTGTTGTTGCTTTTGGATTACTGGCCATTGGGCAGGGTTAGTGGTCGGCCTGCCCGCCGTAGCCCCGGCGCAGGCGGGTGGTCCGTAGTCCGGGTTCTGCTTCTTGAGAAGATTCCGTTTTTTGCACTTTCTGTCGCATCCTGCGTGGCTGCAATTCTGGCGCGTGCAGTGACTCCGAGGGAGGTTGATCACGCTTTCGCCGAGCGTGCCGGCAACGCTGCACTGTTCTACGTCGCGTACCTTGGTCAGATGATCTATCCAGCGCATCTGGCGGTCCTGTATCCATACCCAGAAACCGGTCCCAGCGTCCCTGAAATAATCCTCGCCCTGATCTTCCTGTGTATCGTTTTCATTGTCCTTTTTATCTGGCGAAGACGTTATCCTTTTTTACTAATCGGCTGGCTTTGGTTTCTGGGTATGCTAGTCCCAATGATTGGTCTCGTTCAGATAGGCTCAATAGCACGAGCCGACCGCTACACCTACTTGTCCGAGATTGGCTTGTACATTCTGGGGACTTGGGGGGCGATGGAGCTGTTCAAAAGCTCAGAGCACAAACGCGAAATATTGTCCGTTGCCGCCTTGGCCATAACAGGAGCATTCATAACACGCAGCTATTTCCAAACTGCATATTGGCGAGATAGCGAAACACTGTGGAGACATACCGTTGATGTTACCCACGACAATTACGTTGCTCAAAACAACCTTGGCGGTACGCTGCTCGAGAAGGGGCAGCTTAACGAAGCGATCGCGCATTACAGAGAGGCTGTTGAAATAAAGCCGGACGTGCCACAGGTGCAAAGCAATCTGGGGAATGCTCTCGTGCGAGAGGGAGAGGTAGAGGAAGCTATCGACCACTTACAAAAGGCGCTCCAGATCGACCCTGCTTATGCGGAAGCATATAACTACATGGGAAACGCTCTCATGAAAAGGGCGAAGCTGGCGAAGCAGTCCGTTATTACCAGAAGGCCGTTGTGCTCGACACGAGTTATGCTGACGCCCACAACAACCTAGCCGTGGCTTTTTTGCGAAGCGGTGAGTTCGAACAAGCCATTGCACATTATAAGCAGGCCGTTGCAATCGACCCCGGATCTGCTGAGATGCAGTACAATCTCGGTAACGCGCTTGCCCGCGAAGGCGACTGGGCCGGTGCCATTGCTTGCTACGAGGCTGCACTCCGCACAGAACGTGACTCTGTAAAGGCTGCCAAAGTTCGCAATAATCTCGGTGGCGCCTTCGAGAGAATCGGAAAAAGCGACCAAGCGTTTGAACAATTCGTTAAAGCCGTGCAATGAATGGAAGTTATCCCGAGGCGCATTGCAATCTCGCACGAATGCTCGCGCAGCAGGGCCGGCGGGATGAAGCGGTTGCTCATCTGAAGGAGGCATTGCGGCTCAGACCCGGATGCGAACAAGCAAGAAAGCAGTTGCGCGAACTGGGCGTGACAATGGTGGAGTGAGCCGCCACGTTTACCTCGGCTTTAGCCATTGGAATCAGTGATAGCTGTGGCGTATTTCGTTGCGCAACAAAATCAGCGTTCCTAAATTAGTCGGCTGAAAACAACCAATGGAACAATCCCGATCAGTTCAAAATTTGCTCGATTTCGCCGTGCGATCGATCCAAAGGGCGCAGGCAGACGATTCGCCGTTTTATCATTTGAGATTCGATCGCGTATTTCCCGATGACTTCTACGCGGCGATGTTGGAAGCAATGCCGGTCGGAGACGGCGGCTACCGGGCGCTGTCTGGTAAAGCTAAAGTAAGAAATGTCACAGCCGAGGGAAAGACCACCCGCGCCAAGATCGACCTCTTCCCGGAATACATCCGCCACTTGGAGCCGGAGAAACGCGCAGTCTGGGACCTCGCGGGCCGAGTCCTCCGTTCTCAAGAGCTGGGAAAAGTTTTCGTAGAGCGACTTGCACCCGGATTAAAACGCCGGTTCGGAGCCGATTTTGCGAAGGTGCGAATGTATCCAGTGCCAATCCTGACGCGCGATACGTCCGGATACTTCATTACCGCACACTCGGACACGCTCTGGAAGGGCATCACCGTCCAGTTCTACCTGCCGCCCGACAACTCAACCCCACATGTCGGCACGATTTTTCACGAGGCATTACCGAATGGCAAGAAGCCGAAAAATGCGCAGATGCTATTCTCGCCCAATACCGGATATGCCTTTGCAGTTGCCGATAATACCTGGCATTCGGTCGGTCTGGTTGGACCCGAGGTAAAAACGCGCGACAGCATTCTGCTCACTTACTTCGTCGATGCCGGGGCTTGGAGATTTTTGCGTAATCGCGGCCGGCGTCTGCAAAATGTTTTGCTCAACGAGATGCGCAATTGGAAGCGCAACTGACCCAGCGGCCGACGGCCGCGCATTGCTGTAGTGTCCGCTGTCCTCAGCGGATTCGAAACGTGTGTGCTCTTGGGTGCGCTGAGGACAGCGCACTCTACAGCCCTCGGCGTACGGGCCGCACTTATTTCGAGAAAATCAGCGAGGCAAGGGTTGTTCCATGTTCGCAAGCGCATACGCAGCGACTGCGACGACAGCGGAATTTTCCGCCAATTCTTTCGGCACGATTTTGTCCAGCGTATCAGCGGCAGTGTGGTGATAATTGAAATAGAAACGGCTATCCTGGATTGGACTGAACGCGGGAACACCGGCTTTCTCCAGCGGCTCGATATCAGCGCCACAGTGTTCGACAAAATTGAGAATGCCCGCGCCAGATTCCTGCAGGACCGCTGCGACGGGAACGAGCATCTTTTTCACTTCAGACGTTCCCTTGATGTTGATGCCGAGCGGGTGACCGGCGCCGCCATCCGTTTCCATCGCTGCAAAATGATCCTCTTTTCCATGATCCTTTGCGTACTGTTTTGAGCCGCGCGATCCATTCTCTTCGTTCATCCACGCGATCACGCGAATCGTGCGCTTCGGTTTGAGATGAAGTTTTTGGATCAGATTCGCAGCTTCCATGGAAACCGCGACGCCTGCCCCGTCATCGATCGCCCCTGTGCCCAAATCCCATGAGTCCAGGTGACCCGAAACGATGATCACTTGCTCGGGATGTTCGCTGCCTTTGATGTCGCCAATTACGTTGTAGCTCTCGACATCGGGTAGTTGCTGCGGTGTGAGAACCAATTTCATTCTGACCAGCCCTTGTCGCACGAGATCGACAATCAAATCTGCGTCCTCCGCAGTGACTGCGCCGGCTGGAATTTTCGAGGCATCATCTGCGTAATTTGTCTGTCCAGTATGCGGAAGCCGATAATCGGCGCCGCCCACTGAACGAATCAAACATGCGACAGCGCCCTGACGCGCGGCCGCGCTCGGGCCGTCGCTTCGATAAACAACTGCTTCACCGTACGCTTCGTTGCCACGACTTTCCGCGGCCATTTGCTTGTCGAATGGATAATTGAAGAGCACGATTTTGCCCGCGACTTTCTCACGAGGCATGGATTTGAGTTCGTCAAAATTTCTAACTGCGATTATCTCGGCCGTAATTCCATTTGCGGACGTCGCAACACTTGCCCCGAGGGCACACAAAACAATTTTCTGTGTCGTGTTGTTCGCTTGGCCGGAAACTGAACCAGTGCGCCCGTTTCTTCGCCGCGCACCCAATGCGGCACCATCACTTTTTCCAACTGCACTTCACAGCCGATCGCTTTCAATTCGTTCGCGACATATTCGACCGCCTTCGCCGCTTGTGCCGAACCGCTCAATCGCGGCCCGATATTATTCGCAAGATGCGCGACTTGCTTGTATGCGTAATCGCTGTTCAAAGCCGTTTGCCGAAGTTGCTTCAAATCCGCTAATGTCTGCGCGGAGAAAACAATCGGCGTAGCCGTTGGCGTGGGCGTAGCTGTCGATGTTGGCGCGGCTTGTTGGGCGAATGCACTCGTTAGGCACAACCAACCCACAGCGAAAATTCGCATCGGTTTGATCCGCGTCATCCGCGGTTATGTCGACCTGCCTTCGTCGAAATCGATAAGGGCTGGAATAGTGGCGATATCGTCGCGATCAGCAATCCCATGTTTCTTCTTCGCTTCCTCTAAAATCGGGGTCGCAGAATCGCACCATCCGAGTTTCGATGCGAATCCATTCCAGACAAACAGATCGCCGTCGTTGAGGCGCCGGCCTTTTTCGAAGCACCATTCGAGAATTTCTTCGTCTGTTCCGCCTTGCAGCACACGCTCCCGAAGATCGCGATAATGGACGCGCAGAGAATTGCAACAGGCCCCATCTGCTGCATGCACGGCGCCAAGGTTCTTGTGATAATCTTCGTGCAACTCCCCGCGGGCGTGCAGCCGAATCTTGTCCAGCATTCGCGGGAAGTACATCATGCCCTCCGTCATTTCTTTTGGGCTTTTGGGATAAGTCGTCATGCTCAAATGAATCGCATCATCCACAGCGGCGCAATATTTGTCTGCCAGGAGGGGTAACAACTTCGCGGCAGGCTGTTCGTTCGGAGTTCCGCGTTTACGCGGCCCCGAGGGAAAACCGCCTAAGGGCGGAACTCCAAACCAGATGCCGTGCGCGTTTCAACGGTCTCCCACTCGTCATGCTTAACTCGACGGCTGGGAAGCCGTCGTTCCTTGATCCGTCAACGCCAAAATCCGCTGTCTTTTCGCACCGTAATCGAGCGAGTGAAACCGCCGGATTTCATCGAGGCGACGCACACCGTTGAGAGTATCGAGGTAACGCGTGTACGTCGCGGCGAGCTGGCTCGTTTCGAGATAGCGCCCCCGGAGGTTTGTATCGCGAAATGCTTCCGGGCATTGCCGCGCGAAAAGATGAAACCGCAGCCAGCGCCGGTCAGCTTGTGAAATGCGCTGGGGTTTCCGGAAAAATGCGACAAACAAAAGCAGAACAAGGTAAGTATCGACCTGCGCCTGGAGCTCGAGATTGCGAGCGAAATCTTCCGATGCGATCTCGCGAATGCCCCTTTTGAACTGAAGCGCAGCATGCAGCGCATGATTGAGTTCCTCGACGAACATAATCAGCGACCGGATATTACGATCGCCCAAGCCCGCGCGCGGATCGTGTTGTTCGAGCTGTTCAATGAGCCAGCGCGAATAATAAATGCCAACGTAAAGCTGGTCGCCTGCTCGGCGAAGAAACGTGCGCGCGAGCTCGCTCAGTTCGCGCGCGGATTTCCCAGCGAGCACAGACAATTGTGTGCACCGCGTCCGATCAATCAGGCAATCCTCCAGATTGATCCCGACCTGCGCGTACGTTCGCTCGAATAATTTCTGGATTTGGCTGAAGAGCGTCTCGTTCACAGGTACCAAGGAGCGGCGGTCTCCAGTCCGCCGTGCGCCTGCAACTTGATTTGGACAAGCAGCATCGCGTTCACAAAGACAGCGACGGCCGCGCGTCGTCATCCAGATTGAGCAACTGATCGGAAAGCTGATTGAGCGCGAGCCGGACGTCGCGGAACCGATCGGCCAATCCTTCAAAGACGTCGTCAAGTTCACACCGGCGAGCGACAGCGTGTGAGGCAACGAGTTGATAGTTCGTACGACCAACCTGTTCATAGAATTCGATGTCAGGTCCGCCGCGCAGACTGCGTCGCTGGGTGTTCTCGTGAAAAATTCCACTGATAAAGAGCGAGTAATTACCGATGTGCGCCCGAAGCAAGAACGTTTGCTGTGGGGTAGCGCGGTTCAGCGCGATGAGCATGTCGGAAATGTATTGCTCAGCCAGATGATGGGTCTCATCGGAGATCTGCAGCCGACTCGCGCGCGAAAAAGTTTCCAGCAACGACGCGACGTAATCGCAAAGTTTGCGATCGCCGATTCCGCCCTGTTGCAACACGTGCCGGGCCAGGACGTAAAAATAAAATTGTGACGAGATCCGCAAATGTCCGCAGTGATTCAAGATCGCATCAACCAAGCGCGGATGATCGAGAATGGAATCGCGCGTTTCGATATCGCTCAACAGATCGACAAGCGAAACCTGATCGGTTTGCGAGCGCGCCAGCGTGCGCACGATGAAGTCGAAATCGGCGGCCGTAAACCGCGCCCGACAATTCGCTCGAATCATCGGGACTTCATTATGCGCGGCCGAAGCGCGTATGGCAAGCGGGATTGCTGACTGCCTCTATGCGCTATCGAGACAGGTATGTTTGCCTGGAGCAGCACGCGGGCTTCCAGCCGGCGTGGCTAAGACCGCGATCTGGTGAAGTCGCCAACTGTTTGCCTTTAGCCGGGCCTCCTCCTCAACCTGCGCAAGATTAGGGTCGACTCTGACAATAAGCGGTGAGCGCAATGTACCGAAATGGCTTTAACTCAATCCAGAAAGGTAAAATAAAATGAATACATTGAATAAAGTAATAACATGGAATCCGCTTAGAGAGATGGACGAAGGGCAAAATCGCTTAAATCGGTTCTTCTTGGGCGGCTTTCCCAATAGAATGGGCAATGGCGAGATCCACAGCCTGGCGGTCGCAGATTGGTCACCGGAGGTTGATATCAGCGAGGATGATCACGGGTATCTCCTCAAAGCTGACCTGCCTGAAATGAAGAAGGACGACGTTCGGGTAACAGTCGAAGACGGCATCCTCAGCGTTTCCGGAGAACGCAAAGGCGAGAAGGAAGATCACAAAAGAAAATTCCATCGCATCGAGCGATGCTATGGCACTTTCCGACGCAGCTTCACTCTGCCTGAAGATGCCGACAGTACGAAAGTAACGGCAGAGTTTCGCGACGGAGTGCTGAAAGTGCACCTCCCGACGACACCGGTAGCAAAATCAAAAACTACCCAAGTTAAAGTGGCGTAATGCTCTAACACTGAGGGCGAGCGTGCGGAGCGGTCCGTGCGTTTGCCCCAGTGTAAGGCGGCTAACTCAGTCGCCTGCTTCTTTGAACCGAGGAAGAAGGACCTCTTGATCTCGAAAATTATTAGCCGCGCAGCATGTCTGAGAGAACTCGCTTCTAATCCCAAATCCTTCTCCAACTGTCCAGACTTGCACGGTGGTGTCCCGGACTTGCCCGAAGATAGAATCTGTACGAAGCCCGCTCTGGGAAAAAACAGGTTGGACCGCCGGCAATTTGCAGTGCTTGTGCCCTAATAAAATTCGCCTACGCGCTTGATTCGCATGCATCGTAAGCGGCTTAGGATAGATGCATGGGAAGAATTTCGGACTCCCGGTCGCAGACTGCAACGTGTCTGATAACTTGTGCTTCAGACCTAAGGGAACAAACCTAGCTCTTACCTCCTCCTATAAAACCAAGGAGCGAGAATTAATAGCAGCTAAAAAAACCAACTAGCTTTAAAACGTATTCCATAAGTCTTTAGCTTCCAGTTACTGCCGGTTCCAATGCGCCATCAGGAGGAACGATAGACTCGCTGGATCTCCTTCGCGTCAAAGGGTCGAGCATTTTCGTCAGACACGTCTCGTACGAATCGCACATGGGGGATTCGCCATTTGGCTTGACCCATTCGGGATGTTGGATCCGCAGATCGTCGTGAATCTGTTGTTGGAGTTCGGTGTACGTGTGGATTCGATGAGACATGGCAATGGGCCTCGGTAAAAGATTTAGGATCGGCGGGGCAGGTATCCGACGAAGTGCTCGGCGCGAATGGCGGACTGGCATGGGTGCCGTAAGCGCCCGCCACGGCCAGGTGAGGGTACTCCAAAGGGCGGCGCGCATGTGCTTGCGTTGTGCACGACGCCAGGCCAACTGGCTTATTTTGTAGCGCTGGCGTTGCAGCAACACGGCCAGCAGCCCGCTTTGTGTAAGGGTCGGAGTTAATTGTCTCATGACGTAATCTTTCTATTTTCTCTTGTCCGAGGGACTCTGCAATTTACGGCGGCGGCGAGTACGGTCTGGGCGTATTTTCCGAAAGATTGACCGTTTCTTGTCTTGCGAATCCCAGACTCGGCAAGGGAGCCAACGACGGCCCTGCCCGTCCAGCATCCCGACTGGGTCGAGCCGAACGGCAATTTGCCCTACCTGCGATTCCTATGAGTCACGCCTCGCCGAACTGCTCAGCCTTTCTCACCGGACGAACAGCGGGTGCGGTGACAGTTGAGCGTGTTGATTAGAGTTTGATCTTTATCTTAACGCTCTTCAGACTCTCCTAAAGATTCCGAAGCATTTCATGAGTGCGATTTGTAGCCTCATCAATTCCACGTCGAAACTCTATCGTGTCGATGAGCGTGTTGCAAAAGGGACATTTCCGACTCTCCGCCTTGAGCCATTTGACGGTCTCGTTGAGTTGGCAAATCTCGGCCTGATTATCGCGCTAATTCGGGTGCTCGAAAAAATGATCGGGCGAGCGATTGGAGAATGGCGTGATTTCGGATCGCTAGAGAAACGAATTGTCCCTACCTCAAAAATTTAACGTACAGCGCTCTCTTCTCATAAGGCATGGATGCGCGGCCGGCGCGCGGGGTTGTGCTCTGCCTGACGAAGCACCTCGCGGGTTATCGGCGCGACATCCCCGTAACCACTGAGAACGTAGCGGATCATATATAATACGGGATTGCCTTCGGTCCAATTGAAGTAAGCATGTGGCACTTGCCCGGTTCGATCGCGCAGATATAACAGCAACGCGGCTATCCCGTTTGCCACAGCCGCGCTTTCCGCGCGCAGCACTTGATGTGATCCTACTTCCACGCCGCGCACGTGTAGTTCTGCCGAAAACTCGCTCGCATCACGAACATAGATCTCCAAAAATAACACATGATCTTCTGGTGGAATTCCGTTGTCTTCCCGTTGTTCTCGTTCCCGCTTAGAATATTCTGCGTCGTGGCAGTGTCGCGGCTGATTGGCGATGATACGCAAAGCTTTTCCGCGTGCGGCCTGATCTATGAAGCGCTCCGCCGCGGCATCGAGAGTAATCTCGCCGGTTCGGAGCTCAGTTGTCCGCCAGACGCGAGACACAAGGGAAACGATCACTATCGCGCTGATAAAAAACGCAGCGATCTTTACACCGTCGGGTCGCTCGATGATGTTCACTACCGTGGTGTAAGCGAACACAACCGCAACCACGCTAAAAGCTGCCGCTGCGGCGGCGGATCGCGTCCGCCAGACTGCTAAAGTTACTGCCACGGCCGCTGAGGTTATAACCACTAAGACGCCGGTCGCGTACGCGCCGCCTTGCGCGTCCACGCCGGCTTTGAATAGGAGCGTCACGGAGAAGGCTATCGCCGTATAGATCAGTACGAGAGGGCGTGCGGCCCGAGTCCACTCAGGCGCCATCCCGTATCGAGGTAGGTACCGAGGAACAATATTCAGCAACCCCGCCATGGCCGAGGCCCCCGCAAACCAGAGAATCCCTATGGTTGAAATGTCGTAGAGGGTTCCAAAGCCGTTTCCCAGAAAGCGGTGCGCCAGGTAGGCGAGCGCACGACCGTTAGCAGGACCCGCCAATTCGCCGTTCGGACCAGGCGAACGAAAGTCCGCCGCCGGTATCAGTAACGTTGTGACAAAGGCACTGGTAATAAGGAAAACACTCATTATAACAGCTGCGGTAAAAAGTAGGTGGCGCGTGTTACGAATCTTTCCTAATGGGCGACTCTCATCGTCTCCGAGTTCGCCTCTCACCAAGGGCATCATTGCGACTCCGGTCTCGAATCCAGAGAGTCCCAGAGCCAGCTTGGGGAACAGCAACAACGAAATTCCAAGCATCGCTAAAGGACTGCCATGGGCAGCGAAGAGCGCCTGCTTCCACTCAGTGATCAGGTGAGGATGGGTTGCTATTTGCCCGATCCCGGCCGTAATAACCACTGCGTTAAGCGCAAGATAGAGGACAACTAAACCCACTGCGATCCCGATCGCTTCTTTGAAGCCCTTCAAAAAAACCGCTCCCAGAAGCGCCAATAGGATTAGAGTAATCGGCACCGCCTGATTATGAAAAAAGGTCGGAGCAAACGGGTTTTCGATTAGATGCGCCGTAGCGTCAGCGGCCGAAAGCGTAATCGTGATGATGAAATCGGTGGCCAGGAAGCCCAGAAGTGCCAGCACGAAAAGCTTGCCCTGCCACCAAGGTAGCAGGTGTTCAAGCATTGAGATGGACCCTTCACCGTGGGGACTTTCTCGAGCAACGCGTTGATAAATTGGCAGTGCCCCAAAAAGCGTTAACAAAACGAGAATGAGCGTTGCGCAAGGTGACAACGCACCTGCGGCCAAAGCGGCAATGCCGGGCTGATAACCGAGAGTCGAGAAATAGTCCACTCCCGTTAGGCACATCACTTTGTACCAGGACTGTTCTTCGGATGCGCGGCCTTTCTTCTGATAAAGTCCCGGCATCTCGACTTGCTCCCGATCGGCAAGCAACCAGCTCCTAAACGATTCCATGTTCGCTCGCATTTTTTCGGTCGTTGCGTCGTCCAAAACGGGAGTCCAGTACGAGTCTAAGGTTTAGTCCATTTTTGTTGTGCGGTGAAGTTCAAAACCGTTCGCGATTTCGTATATGAAATTCAGCGAACAAACCGGGTTCACAGGGATGCGTTGCCCAAAGTCGCGATTCTCCCGATCAGCTCTGGGCGATCAGCTCTGGGCCGCGAGTTCGGAGCTCGCCTTCTGTGAGCGGTTAACGACCAAACGATGCGTGATTCGGGCGACGTTTGCGGCGCGAGGAATACGCAGTTCGAGTAAGAATTTCTCGGCTCTTCCGCGGTGAGATGGTGTCTGCGTACGACTGGAGAGATCGCATAGGCGATTTCTGCGTCGCGGACTATCTGGCGGAACACTATACGGTGCACGTGGTGAGATATTCTGCACGATTCAGCCTCCATCTGAGCCGCACGAGCTCCTGCCTCCCAACCAGTGATAACCACGGCGAGAGAATGCCCTCCGGCTCTGCGATAGAGAGTGTCGCAAAACAGTTATGCGGTGATTATTCGCGAAATTTGCTCGCGGCCCGTCGTATCGGGGCCTTGTGAGCATGTTGTTTGCGCTGCTTCGCAGAAGCGTCTTCCAGTCGCGATGTATCACGCTTCGGCTTTCCGACCGAGGGCCTCTCACCGAAGTCATGTTTGCGTGTTTGCTTGGCCATGGCTGAACGTCGGTGAGTTGCCGCGATGTTACAATCAACTGCAACATTTAGCCGCGTTGTCCCCCTCATTTAGTTGATCTTGCGCGTGACGAACTTCTCGAGTTTGCCGATATCGGACGCGAACTTGCGAATACCTTCCGCGGTTTTCTCAGTCGCCATTGCATCTTCGTTCACGAGGTAGCGGAATTTCTTCTCATCCAGCTCGAGCCGTTTCACGTCTGCGCTTTTTGCTTTTTCGGGGGTAAGTTTTCGCTCGACCGGCTCGTGCGATTCGGAAAGTTGTTTCATCAATTCGGGACTGATCGTAAGCAGATCGCAGCCGGCGAGCTCGAAGATCTGACCGACGTTGCGGAAACTTGCGCCCATTACTTCGGTTTCGTGACCGAACTTTTTGTATTACATAACCTGCCCGCCCTCATCCAGCGCGCGCACATCATAGCCAGGCACTGCTTTCGCGCACGAGCCTGGCTTCACGGGGAATGACAATGTTCATTTTCATATAATCATAATCGCCTCCGATTTGGCGGTTGTCTCGCTTACGACATTCCCAGCGATTCGAGCGTTGGCTCATCAATCGCCTCGGTCGTGTAGAGGCCGTGGGCCTGTTGATAGTTTGCCAGGGCCGCGCGGGTCTCCGGTCCGAGCGAGCCGTCTGCCTCGCCTTGGTAATAACCCTGCGCTTGCAGCGTGGACTGAACATTTGCGATCACCTGATTGGGCGGCAGATTGTTGTAGGCGTAAATAGGGCCATTATATGGGTAATAGGCGACAGCCGGATTGTAACCCCACGCCGGAAACCAATAGCCCGCATTCCAAAAATACCAGCCACCGCTGACCAGAACAATGCGGTTGTAGTGGTTGTGCCACCAGCCTTGATCGTGCCATTCGCCCCTGTAGTTCTGGAAAACGGCGTAATTCTGGCCCTTCCAGTTCTCACTGCCCTGAATGTGATAGTTCTGTTGGAACTTCATGCTCTCGATCTTCGAATTAGGTGAATTCGCAAGGTTAAAGTGTTTGGCTTCCACCTTCCCCTTGGTGTTTGACTGCACCGCTGGCACGTTGTTGTTCTGAGCGTTCAACCCGTGATGCTGACCTTGGCCTTTCAAGTGCGAAGGGTTGTTTAGTTGCGAAGCGTTGTTCACGCCATGGTGCTCAGTCGCCACCTTCCCCTTGGGGTTTGACTGCACGGCCGGCACGTTGTTGTTCTGAGCGTTCAACCCGTGATGCTGACCTTGGCCTTTCAAGTGCGAGGGGTTGTTTAGTTGCGAAACCGTGTTCGCGTCATGGTGCTTAGTCGCCACCTTCCCCTTGGGGTTTGACTGCACGGCCGGCACGTTGTTGTTCTGAGCGTTGAACCCGTGATGCTGACCTTGGCTTTTCAAGTGCGAAGGGTTGTTTAGTTGCGAAGCGTTGTTCACGTTGTAGTGCTTGCCCTGGTTGCCCTGCTTCCCTGTTTGCTTCTGCGTTTGCTGACCTGGCGTCGTCTGCGTTTTCTTCTTGTTGTTATCCTGATTTGCTGCGCTGGCGACCAATGGGATCGCTAAGCAGCAAAGCAATACAAAAAATAATCTCATAATTTTATGCCTCCTGCTTGGTTCGACTTTGGAATTACGCCTGCCGTCCCTATCTAGCCAATACTTCGTAGGCAAGGCTTCATACTTTCTAGGTATAGGAGGCGTTAGGCCCCAATTGATCTAAGCATCGCGAAAAAGAACGTGATCCTTTCGTGCTCAATTTCTTAGAGGCCTTCCTACAATGTTCGCCGTGAATCGTTAGGTCTAGTAACTTGCTTGCTGGTGTCTTTACTCTCGCCGGGCCAATCAAAAGGCAGACTGGGCAAGCGAGTCGAGCGGAGGTTGTTCTGGTAACTGTGCCAGCGTGCCTGAATTCGGCTGGACAACCCGCACGGTCATGAAGAGCGGATTTCGGCTCGCCCAGGAAAGCGCCTCTCGCCTCGTTTCAAAAAACCGATCAATCACTATTGCGTTTCGCTCATAAACGGTGCGCCCTGAAATTCGCGCCGCTTTGCGATTTCTTACCGCGGGGCCGGTGTCAACTGCCGCCGAAGTAGTGCCATCGGGAAAAATCAGTTTGCTGCCACAAGGAATGTGCCGCGTATCGACCGAGCAATCTCCGGTTTGCAGTCGCCGGCCGGTCGCGCATTGATGCTGGTTGGAACCAGCATCGCCGCGGGCCCAGTAAACCGTAACACGCGCCAGCAGTGACTGCTCGCCCGCGAAGGTGGCGGGCACTACCAGCAGAGCAAGTGCAATGGTTGCGATGAGCCGTTTCATAATCATCTCCAATCTTTCCGCGTCCAGGAAGTCGAAAACCGGAGCCTCTTACCAGAAGGTTCTAGGGTATTCTCCGTCGTTATCCTGTGCGATCGCTTGAAGATTTGTTGTTCCCACCAGCAATTTTTCGCGCGTTACTACAGGAACTTCGGCGACCTTTGCGTCGCACATAATTTCCTCAGCCTCCGCAACCGTCTGATCTTCGAAGCAATAGACATTGTTTTTTTCCACTTGAGCTTCTACCGGTTCTGTCTTTGGGTCGTGCCCCAAACCACCCACCTTTCGGTTCATTTCGTTGCTCGACACAGTACCTAATAATTCCCCGCGTTGATTGGTTACTAGCGCCGAATCGATTCCCCGAGCCTGCATTTCGTCTAAAGCTGTCTGTACAGAAACAGAAACCTTGCCCAGAACGGTCTTCGCGGGCTCGATAATGTCCTTGACTGGGCGGGCGTCGAGATTCGCGTCTCCAGCTGGGTTAGGTTTTGTTATTGATGTATTCATATTTTACCTTTCTGGAGTTAGTTAAAGCCATCTCGGTGCATCGCGCTCACCGCTTATTGCCAGAGGCGACCCTAATCTTGTGTACGTGGAGGAACAGGCTTTCGGTGACCGTCAGTGGTTTCGAGCGGCTTCTGAGCGGCAACGCTACCAACTACACGCGAAACAACACTCGCCTCGTCTCATCAAACGACCGTTATCGCGACTGCCCGTTTCACCTATCATTATTGAACGGTTGCGGCTTTTGTCGGTTCCCAAATTCGCCCGCTGCTCCCCGACTTTGGGATTCGCGCGGACAAGAAACGGTCAATCTTTTGCAAAATACGCCCCTAGCGCATTCACCAATTGAGCTGAAGCAACTTGCACTAATGAGTCGGCGGGCCGCCGAGAAATCTTATCGCCACGCTGGCCTCTCACCGAAACAGTATCGAAATAAGAACGCCATGATTCCTCTGAAATTCGCTGGATCTTTAGAACACGAACATCCCAATTGCAGCTGCGAACATCAACAAAGTCGCTAGGAAAACTGAGGCGACGCTCAAAGGTGAGCTTGGCTGGTCGCGCATGATTTTTCGATCGGTGGCGACCAAGAGAACGCCGACGAGCAGGAAAGGCGCGAGGAGTCCGTTGATCACGGCTGTATAGAAGAGGGCTTTCACCGGACTAATCTTAGCGAAGTCAAGGGCAATGCCGACTACGGTCGAACAAATGACGATGCCGTAAAAAGCCCGTGCCGATTTGAATTTCGCGTCCAACCCCTGATGCCAGCCGAACGTCTCGGCATAAGCGTAGGCCGCAGAGCCGGCCAGCGTCGGGATTGCCAGAAAACCGACTCCTAAGATACCAATAGTGAAAAGGAGAGCCGCGAATTTTCCCGCTAACGGAATCAGCGCTTCGGCGGCCTGCTTGCAAGTCTCAATGTCAGTGATCCCATGCCGATGCAGCGTCAGCGCTGTTGTCAGGATTATGAAGTACATCACGAGATTTGAAAACAGCGTGCCTACGCCGACATCCATTCCGCGAACTCCCAGTTCGTGACGGGTAGCGCCCCTCCGGGCAACCATCCGGCGTCCCGCAGCCTTTTGTTCTTCAATTTCCTGTGAGGCCTGCCAGAAGAACAGGTAGGGACTGATCGTCGTGCCGAGAATGGCAACCATCATCGCCCATGCCGCGTGTCCCTTCGGCAACGACGGAATGAAGGTGTCGTGAGCGACCGCGCGCCAATCCGGACCGATCACGAACGCAGTGATGACATAGGCAAAGAGTGTAAGCGCGAGCCACTTCAGAATGCTCGCGATGCTGTGATACGGAAAGAAAACCGTTGCCACGGCGATTGCGAGTCCGAACGGCGTCACAAACCAATGCGAGTTGAACCCAGACAACATTTGAGCTGCGTCTGCCATGCCTGTGAGGTCAGCGCCGATATTGATTGTATTAGCGACGAGGAGCGCCGTCGCGAAGACCGTGATCAGCAGCTTGGGAAGCTTGTGATGGAATGCCCCCGCCAGTCCGCGGCCGGTCACCATCCCAATCCGCGCACACATCATCTGCACGCTGGCCATAAGTGGCCACGTAATTAGCGCGGTCCAGAGCTGCCCGGTTCCTAGCAGCGCTCCCGCCGATGAGTAGGTCGCGATCCCAGATGGGTCATCATCCGCGGCGCCGGAGATGAGGCCGGGACCGAGGTTCGAGAAGAACCATTTGACGGGGTTCTTTGAACGTGGCGCTAAATCCTCCGGCATCGCGGAGACGTAACGGAATAGCCGCTGCCAGGCAACCGCAAGTCAATCTGCAAGCAACAGCGCGACTGCTCGGGTTTAAAATCGGTCAGTGGACAAGATTGCGCGGAAATAGGCGTTATCGCCAGCGCCGGGTTGCAGTGCCGTTCACAGAGGCAAACGACGCCCATGGTTCGTGCCCAGTCGAGTACATCGACGCGACGAAACCGATTAGCGCATTTTGTGACTTTGCTGGATTTCTGCGCAAAACCGCAGGAATCAGCGCGCTAACTGCATTCGGTGCAAATCGGCGTATTGCAGATTCGCGCAGAATTACGCAATTCTTGTGTCCGAATTTGTCCGAAAGCCGCAGTCTCGCACGCGGCGTGCGCGCGTTAGTTCTGACGAGACTGGTGCAGTTAGACTTTTAGCAGTCGGTCAAAGAACGCGCGGTACCGCTGTAGGGCTACACGAAGGTCTTCGGTCGAGACGTTGTCGCCGCGACCCCACTGCCCTTCTAGTTTGGACCGCTCCTCGGCGAAGCCGTTCGCCAAGCGCTTGATTACTTCGGCAACCAACGAATCCGCTTGCTCGACGGCACGGCGAGGCTCATCGACAAACGCTGTTTGAATCTCCATCCAGCGTGTGTGGAAATCCTTCGCCTCGTTCTCAGGGAACAACGTCGTCGCCGCGTGGTCGATCGTACCGACGGGTTCGGCATGTTCCAAGTCTTTTGCCAACTCGGTCGTCGAGGTTGGTCGATCTGCAGGCCGTTCGTCGCCGACCACGTCGGCGGTGCTCTTCTCTCGATCTCGGTCTTCTTTCATCGGGTTGCTTCCTGTGGGGTTGTAGGTTCTGCCGTTTCCAGCAGTTCTTGAAACAGCGAGCGATAGTGCACCATCGCCTGCCGTAAATCTTCCGTCGTCGCCTTGCCGCTGTTATTGCGCAGGGCGATTTCACGCCCGGCGCGGTAGTTGGTCATGACATTGGGGTAATCAACCGAGATGTCGGCGGCGCGCTGCTCGAAGTCTCCAACAGGGTAGCCACGCGCCTGCATGAGTTCTTTGACCAACCCGTTGGCTTCGCCAACGGCTTTGGATGGCTCGTCCACGAAGCGTGCTTGCGTTTTCTCCCAAGCGTCTGCAAAGCGGCTTCGCTCTTCGGGCGCGAGCGCGCGAATGTTGAGCTTGCGGACGCGCTTCTCGCGCGCGGCGAGTTCCGCCTCGGCTTTACCTTGATCCCCATACTGATCCACGGCCCGTTTGTATTCGGGCCCGAATTGCTCGAGCAGGCTTTCCGAGCGGCGACGGCGCATCAGGACGAACAGTCCAATCGCGATCACCACCACCACCACCACGAGCGCCAGAATCACGAGTGCTGTCGTATTCAACTTGAACTCCCCTTTCTATAGAGATGCCTTTGCCTCTTCTTCCTACAGGGGTCTCTATATCTGGGGATACAGACGCGCATCACATTGAATACGTAAACGCGCGGCAATCTGCGCGTTTATATTTAAGCGAGTAGGCAGCCTCGTTGTCATAATCGCGCAGAAATTACGCAGTTCGAGTGTCCGAAATTGTCCGAAAGCCTAGCGCGCGTAGTTGTCCGATAACTCCATTGGCGGCTAAAGGACCTGACCGCTCAAGCCGATGACCGGAAAAGGATGCGATGACCCTAAATGAAGTCTTTGAAAAGCCCGAGGCGCTATTTACCGAATACTTTTTTCACTTCGCCGACTTTCCGTTCCACTTTGCCGGCGACCTTTTCTGCTGTGCCACGGTCCTGCAAATTGCGGTTTCCAATGGCTTTTCCGGTCTCTTCTTTGACCTTGCCCGCAACTTCTTTTGCCGTGCCCTTTACTTTGTCTGTTGTGCTTGAGTTCATAATGTTGATTCGCTGTGCTTGTCGCCTACGGTTGGGTCTTTTCCGGGTGCTGTAAGAATTAAAACTGTCCCCCGAGCGCATGAAGAGACGAAGGTCGTCGCGCGAAAGGGTCGCCGAATCGGGCCTTTCAGCCCGGTAGCCCGAAAAGTTCGCTATTTTCTAGCTGTTTCTCAAACTTCCGCTTCCGCGTCCTCCGAAAATAATCGCCAGCCCGAGCAGGATGACTGCGACCGGCACAAGCGGCGCGCTGGTGATGTAAGTGATCAAGACGAAGAGGATCGCGATGACGGCGAGGATTGTTGCGATGTTGTAGTTCATAGTTTTTCTATCGCGTAGAGTACCACGACTCCAATCCGTTAGTCGAGAAACAAAGACCCTGCGCTACCGGGAACGGGCCTCTTGCCGTAAGCGAGTCGTGATGTCTACAAATTTCCTGTACGCCCATGCGTACTGCGGTATCTCAGTTCGCGACATTGGTACCCACGTCTCTAAAGTTTGTAATGCCTCTAAGATATGCGCGATGTCGGACTTAATTTGTGTGACTTCTTCCCGAAGCTTTTTGAGTTCTCTCGCATCTTCGGTGACGGCGGTCTCGTGGTGCTCGACGGCGTGCTCAATCTTGCCACTATCCTTCACCTCCTTCACGGGCTTTAAATCCCGCACTCTGCCCTGCTGCTTCTTGCTCTTGGTTCTTTTTAGTGTCCTCCGCATTTTCGTTCACCCCCTTTGGTTGCTCCAATTATGGGATCGCACGTGTCCGGTTGCCAGGCTGCCAATAGATTAATTGAAACGGTAATAGCACCCAATTTCTGCCGTTGTCACTCGCTGGGCCCTTATGCCAGCGATGGAAACGGGCGTGACCGATCACGTCTTGAGTTTGGAAGAAGTGGTTTCCTCATCATCCATGCCGCCCAGAACACTGTTGGCGCTGTGCAGACCAGTGCTGCTGCGTAAAGAGGAGTTGTCTTCGGGGTGCAAACCCGATTGTGAGGATGCACTACTGATACTGCCGGGGCGAAAACGGATTCGCTCAGAGCCCTCGTCTGCCTTGAATCAGCTGAATAACGAGCACGATGACGGCAATCACGATCAGAAGATGGATCAGACCGCCGCCAAAGTGGCCGATAAAGCCCAGAAGCCAGAGCACGACTAGGATGACAATTATAGTCCAGAGCATAGATGTTTCTTTCGGTTGAGTTAAACTTTCGTCGGCCCATTTATCCATGGTTTTATTCATTTGCCAAGATTTTCCAGACACTGAGCCGTGATTTCACCTGCGTTCGGGCCGACGAAGTTGCCCGTCGGCACCAAGGTCGTTCCCATTGTCCACACCACAGGCAATGTCCGCGGCCTGGCGGCTGAATAAATTCAGAGCCGAGACGCCGGCCGCGTTGAAGCGTCGGTCTGGGTCGTTGTAGCCAATCTCCTTAATCGCTTCGCACGTATCAACTATCACGCGGCTTTTTTAGCCAGCTTCGCCTGCAAAAACTTCAGGACCGCCACTTCGCTGACGCGGAGATCGACTGCCTCGCTCTCAAGCGCTTCGTCGGTTTTGCATTTCAAACCTTCGATGATATCTCCGTCGAGATAACTTTCGAGCACGACAGGATCAATATAACACTTTTGACAAATTGCCGGCGTGTTCCCAAGTATTTTTGCGACCGCGCCGATAGCATTTTTGATGTTCGCTTTGGCTTGTTTCTTTGTTTCAAACGCACCCGCCGCATTCAGGGCAATCGCGGCCAGAACCGTTCCCGCCCAAGTCCGAATATCTTTGGCCGTGAAATCTTGTCCCGTGATCTCGCGGAGGTAATCATTCACGTCCTGCGAAGTAATGTCCCGCGCTTCGCCTTCATCATCCAGATATTGAAACAGATTCTGTCCCGGCAAATCTTGCACTTTGGCAACGATTTTTGCGATCCGTCGATCTTGCATGTCGACGTCATGTTTGATTCCGCTTTTGCCTTGAAAACGAAAACGCAATTTCCAACCGGATACATCCACATGCCGGCCCTTCATCGTCGTCAGGCCAAACGATTTGTTGTCGCGCGCGTACTCTTCATTGCCGACGCGAATAAATGTTTGTTGTAATAACTGGACAACGGCGGCGAGCACTTTGTTTTGTTGCAGGCCGGGCAAAGCAAGATCTGCTTCCACGCGTTTGCGAATCTTGGGCAAGACCTCGCCAAAAAGCACCATCCGGTCATACTTGTTTTCGTCACGCGCGACCCGCCAACGCTCATGATACCGATACTGCTTGCGGCCGCGCGCATCGCGTCCCGTTGCCTGAATGTGTCCGTTGGCTGACGGACAAATCCACACATCCGTGTAAGCGGGCGGAATCGCGAGACCCTTTATTCGCAGTAACCGCTGCTCATCGCGAATCGGGTTGCCCTCCGTGTCGAAATACTCGAAGTCGCCACCCTTGGCTTTGCGCGTGTATCCGGGCTGATCGTGGCTCACGTAGCGTAATCCCGCCTCCTCCGCCACGTCGACCGCATCTGTGACGATCTTTGGATCGGCAATCTTCTTTTTCTCTTGTCGAGTCATCGTGAACGGCGTGAAGGATTTTTTTGTTTCTTGCGTATTCGAGAGTATCGGAGCCTGACTCAGGAGAAATCGCTCGCGCGCCAACTCAAAATTACACCCGAAAAAGAAGCAAAACATACGATGCCACCGAAATTAAAGGAACATGACACGAACGCCGGGCTTTTCTTTTGATGGCGACTCGCGTCTGCAATGTCAGGATCTACCCTGCGATAAACGGATCTATCTCCGCAGGAAAGCGGCCGCGAAGTTGAGACGACTTTCGGAGAATTAAGATTGTACATTTAGGACTTGTGAAAGTGCGCGGGTAAAAGTAGAAATCGCCGCATGGGTTTAATTATTCTTATCGTTGTAATTCTGTTGTTAGTCGGGGCTTTCCCGACAGGCGGTTATGGATTCGGCTACCGGTCGCACGGCATAATCGGAACCATTCTCGTAATCCTTTTGATTCTGTATTTGCTCGGTCGTCTGTAAAGTGCGCGATGTAGATGGATCGTTGGCTCGGCATTGATTTGTAGCGACTGATTGCGGCCAGCGTGTGTGTGATCACCGCTTAGGCTACCAGCACGCTCGACGGACCGACATTATCGCGGCGGTTAATTTCCTCCATCACATCTTCGCCGATGACTTCCAGCAGGCGTTTTTCGCGTTCGGTCATTCGGCGTGGCTTGATATCGAGGATGCAAAGCGAGCCAATCGGAAGATTGTTACTGCGGAGCGGTACGCCGGCGTAAAAGCGCAGGCCGCGCTCTTTTAATAAGGGGTTATTTGCAAATCTTCGGTCGCGAGCCAAGTCTTCGACCACGAGTAATTCGTCGTTCGCGATCACATGGCCGCACACCGAAAGCTCACGCGACGTCTGCTGCGCTTCAGCGATTTCTTTGGGCAGCCCGACTTGCGATTTAAACCACTGGTGATCGCGATCGATGAACGTGATAAGCGCAATCGGCACCTCAAAAATGCGCGCCAGTTTTTTCGTGATGCGGTCGAAAACTTCTTCACGCGTGCCATCCGCCAGATGCAAACGAGCCAGCTCTTCGAGACGGTTTTCCTCGTTGTCCGGGATCGCGCCGGGGATCATCTCATCGGCAAGCGAAACGGAAAACTTCGCGAGCTGCTCCACTGCCTCGGCGAGCGACACTACGACTTCGTCCGCACCGGAAGACCGCAGCCGTTCTCCCGCGCCAGCCATGTTTTCGGTCGCGCCCCAAATTCCGACCACGATCTTCGCGTGTGGCAATTGCGCGCGAAGTTTCGCGCTGAGATAGCGCGCATGGATCAGCGTGGAGGGTGTGACAACCGAGATGCAAATCGCTTCTGGGTCCGACTTCGCCGCCATCTCGAGGAGCTCGCCACTGCTGAGCGCCGCTGAGGCGTTCTCGGCATCGAAATCTTGTTGTCGAAGCAGCTGCACGAGCATCGCCCCAGCGAGTTCATCACGGTAGGCCCGAGCTGGCACACAAAGCACGCGACACGTGGGACCGGAGAGTGGAAAGGGAGTGTGTTCGGCGACGTGCTTGTCCGCTGCCAACTGCGCCTTCGACAGCGGGACCGAGCCGAGATCTTCGATCAGATCGTGGATGTGACGATGAATCGCGGAACGCTGTTCGGGGCCGAGTTCGTCGCGTTGCGCATCCATTTCCGCGAGTGTGACCGCCGGGATCAGAACAGAATCGTAAAGAGAAGCGAGTGAATTTGATTTCACGTACGATTCCGCAAGGTCGTTTGCTTCATCCAAACCGAACGCGAGCAGCCGGTGATAACATTCCTCGTGCGGAGCGAGTGCTCGCTCTTCGCTGAGGAGCACGCTCAAGAATTGCAACTTCGGCACGTGCCGGCCCATCACGGCAACGCACACGGTCAGCGGGATCGCGAGGACGAGACCGATTGGTCCCCAAAGCCACGTCCAGAAAACCGCCGCGATGATCAGCGCGATGGACGAGACGCCGGTGCGAGATCCGTAGAGCCACGGCTCGAGCGCGTTGAAGTTAATCAATTCGAGCACGACGAAAAGACCGAGCGTCAGAAGCGGACTGAGCCAGCTCGTGGAAACTGCAAACGAAATCAGCACAGGAACCGCGGCCGCGATCCACACTCCTACGTACGGCACGAATCGCATGATCGCCGCGAACGCGCCCCAGAGCGGAGCGTTCGGCACGCCGATGAAGTAAAGTCCGACCGCAATGCACGAGCCAAAACTCACGTTCACCAGAAGCTGCATTGTAAGGTAACGGGCGACGCGGCTCCCGGCGTCGTCCATAGCCCGCGTGGTCGCGCTGATCCGGCCTTGCCCGATGAGGCGAATGATTCGGCCGCGCAAGTCTTCGCGCTTCAATAGCATGAAGATGACGAGGACAAAAACGAGGCCGGCCGTCCCAAGCGGTCCGAGCAATCCGGTGGCGGCGGCTTGCAAGATTCCCGGAAGACGGCTTTGCGATTCGACGATCCGAACCGGCATTGGCTGTTGACCCGGAGGCACGTTGCGAGAGCGCGCCTCCGTAGTGGCTTTTGTTTCCGGCACCGGACCGGTCGCATTCGCCGGCGGCTCCAAGGAGTCCGGTGATTGCTTTTGCAGCTCGGAAACGCTGTGCGAAAAGCGGCCAAACGCACCGCCGGTGGGAAGTCGGATCGCGTGCAATCTGTTGTCGATGTTCGTCTGGTAATCGGGAAGCTTCGCCGCGAGGTCGATCAGTTGACGCGTTAACAACCAACCGGCTCCGCCGGCGACGCTGAAGAGCATCGCCACGACGATCAGAACAGCCGCGATACGTCCGATCCAGCGTTCAATGTAGCCGACAAGCGGTGCAAGCAGGAAGGTCAGCATCGCCGCGAGCGCGAGCGGAATAAGCAGTTGGCGTCCGACGTAAAGAATCGTGACGACGAACGCCGTCAGCAAAATCATCCAGATCCCTACAAGCGCGGCGGTAGAAGCATTCTTCATCGCTCGCATGGCATATCATCCGTCGTCCACAGTGCGGCTTCTGGCAAATGCGGCACGTCGCCCGCGCACCGCAGCTCAGTCCTTCGAGGCCAGGAAAGTATCTTCGGATCCCGTAGCGATCCAGACAGAGGAAAGTGACAGGTGTACAAACCTACAAACTTGTAGAGAGCCCCAGTCACGCGCACCGCGGTTTACGCGCCGTGAAGTATATCTAGCCTTGAGCTAAAACACGTGGAGCACTTTGAGGACAATGATGATAACGACAATGACTCCGATGATATAGAAGATGTTTCTGTTCACGGATCGTGGATAACACGCCGCTATCCCCGGCGGCAAGCAATATAGTCGGCGCGGGTTTGTCGCATGTGATTTCCGTCTTCCTTCACGCGCGGCAGTGCCTAGGGTCATCCTGAATGATCTGTGTGAGAGAATCGGAGATATGGTAGAAAAAGAACTACGTTTCCGCCATTTTTCGTTGCCTCGTACGCGAGGCCAGCGCAACCCAAGCGCAGCCAAAATCAGCGCTCCGGCTTTCAGATTGAAATCAAAGAAAGCAAAACGCCTGACGATGAGGGCTGCCTCGATCCGCCAGGCGCTGAATTGCTAGCTTGGCTCTAAAAATTAACCAAGTAAACTTGCCATCTTAGTGGCGGTCCCGCGTCACGATGACCTTGTCAACTACCATGTTATCGCCGTCTTTGATGTAGTGAACGCGAACCTTCGAATCTTTTCTGATTTTCGAAGCTTCGATAACCCGTCCATCTGAAGTCACGTATGTGACAGTCTTGCCGAACTTGTAGTGCACGGGCTCGGCTGCTTCAGTTTTTAGGATCAGCGCTTGGCCCGGAGTAAACTCCGTGACGGTGCCAGTACTTTCGGTTGTCGTGGTCGTGGTTTCAGCCGCTCCATTGGTCCCCGTCGCAACGGTGGTGGAGGACGTGGATGTTTGCCCGTAAGCGACTAAACCCATGAGGGCTGTGGCAAACGTGACACTGAGGAATGATTTAATCATATTAACTTTCTATTTTACTAAGTTGCTGCAGTGATCGCAGCTAAAGGCCATCCGATTCGTGCTTCCGACCTAAATCGGCGAACCAAGTAGGTAAATGGATGCGGCAGGAACCGTAAATACGGCTTACGTCCCTAGCTGGCCAATACTTTGTAAGGGTAACTATATACTTGACGCATTGGAGGACTTGGTTAGCCTCTGGGATATTTTGAATATCCATTTAAAATCCTACGCATCCAATATTGCCGCGCAATTTGGAAGACTCGCACGGTTCGAAACGGAG